>JACCEC013135106.1_pt1 | contig 60460 bp, 90 predicted proteins | sample 7450121 | NCBI WGS metagenome assembly JACCEC01 (sample SAMN15323455, study PRJNA562643) | freshwater metagenome | isolation source: river surface water | place: USA:Blue River Watershed | collected 2017-08-18
GCGGGCCTTGACCAGTTTGTCCAGATCGAGTCGGACCTTGCGGGCCTCAGCGGAGATGTCATCGATGGTGCGGAACAGCGCATCGATGGTGGCCGTCTGGCTCAGGGCGTTCTGCTTCGCGACCTCAAGGCGCTGCTCCACATCGGCGCACCATTTGACCGTTTGCTCGGCGTCAGCAAAATCGTTGTCAGTCTTGAGGTCGCGGTTGATGCCGGCGAACACAGACATCGCATGGTCACGGAACTCGCTCAGGTTGCTGGCACGAACCTCGCCCGACAACTCGATGCGCAATGCAGGCAGGCCGGAGGGTGCGCGGCCAATGGTCTTGACGGCAGGCTCGGCCACGCTGAAGTTGGCAAGGTCGATCTCGAACTGCTCCCAGCCACGGCGAATTTGCTCGGCCAGCGCTGGGTCGCTGTCGTACCAAACGTGGTACATATCAACCAGTTTGTCCCCCTGCCACTTGGACGCCATGAACAGCACACGCTTGCAGCCGGCCACCATGCACTGCTGCTCCATCTGGACACGGTAGTGCAGCGGCAGATCGGCGCCGGTTGCGTCGTCTGGAGACATGGCCTCGATGAGTTGGGCATTGACAAGTTTGTGTTCAAAAGCAATGGACTCATCCATCGTCAAGCCATCAAACGAAGCGGACAGGTTGCCATTGGAGCCAACCACGGGGAACAGTTCTTGGCCGATGATCTCCTCAGCCAAAGGACGGGCCAGCGCCTCAGCCCGATGGCCTTGGTCAAACAGGTACTGAGTGCCAGCATCGACCTCTTTGGTCAGGCCGGTGGAGCGCTCCTGCAGCAGTTGCGTGCGGCTCTTGTAGGGCGAGCAACCGAGCATGGCCGGCGCGTCGCTGGCGTTGTCGAACTGTGCGCGGTGGGCATGCCACTCGGGCGTCCCTTGAGTGAGGTTGTGAACTTGCATTGCGATCTCCTTCAGGCGTCAATGGTTTTTTCGGCGTCCCGCAGTGCCTGCTTCTGCGACTCGCTCAAGGGTTGCTTGCTGCAGAGGAAGCCGATGAGAGCTTCCGCCGTCTTCTTGCCCGACTGAATCATCCCGGCCCACGCTGGGAAGTTGGCATCGAACTTGTCTTGCGGGTAGAACTGGACCACATCGGCCACAGGCTCAGCCTGTTGGATGTCGGCCAACCCTTCGTTTCCCTCTGTGTTGAGGTGGTGAATGGCTTGGTCGATCCGGTTGCCGTTCGCGCCGCGAGGCCAGTATTTCGCAGCCCGCTTGACGACCGTCTTCTTCGCCATCTCCGAGTAGTCCGTCACCCAAGGGCAAGACTTCTTCTTGCTGATCCACGCCTTCCAAGCCGAGGAGCGGTCTCGGATGGAGTTGACCTCATCGACAGACATGGTGTCTGTGAGGTAGTCGCCGCTGGGCGTCTTGACCACGACGTAGACGCCAACAATTTCGCCGCGATCTTTGGAGAACGGGTTGAATTTGTGGGCTGGCGGCTTGTCGTAACCCTCCAGACCAAAGTCATCCTTCTCATGGACGACCGCAGCCTTGGCCCAAGCAATGGCGCCACACTCAACTGCCAAGTCGAGTAGCCCGATGTAGCTAATGTCGAGGCACACCTTGCCATCGCGAGGAACGAGGTATGCCTGCTTTTTCGCAGGGTTGAGAGAGATACCGATAGCCGCCACATTGGTCACAGCATCGATCAGCGATTGGCGGTTGGACTTGGCGATGCCCTCCAGATACGAGTTGTTCTGGATGACCTGAATCGCAAACCCAGCCTCACGCTCAAAGCTGATGTTGCGGTCTGCAAGCACGCGCTCAAACTGCTCGCGTACCCCATAGATGTCATCAACGATGACCTGTAGTGCGTTACTCATTTGCGTCTCCAACTGAATGATTGATAGTATACCAACGCGATATATTGCAGTCAACAAAAAAGTGACCCCGGAGTTACCCCGAAGTCGCCTCTTGTGTTGTATTTACATCAGAGCTTCTTCACGTTCAGCGTGAGAAGCACCCTCCCTTGCACCAACAGTCCGGCCTTGAACGGATCGTCTATCCGCTGCGACTCATACTGCGGGTTGTCGCTCTTGATGATGAAGCTCCCATCAAGGTTGCGCTGTACGCGCTTGATGAAAAGCTCCTCCTCTCGGGCCAGCACATAGACTGCATCAATCTTGAGGCTGGTGATTGCCGTGTCAATCAGCAAGATGGAGCCATCCGAAAAGGTCGGCTCCATCGAGTCGCCGTGTGCGGTGAGTATGGCAAGCCGGTCAAAGCTGGTTGCCTGTGTGTTGTGTCTGATCCACTGTTTTGATATTCGCATACTGTAGACAGCCTCCTCTGTCCACGGAATAGCGGCGCCTGCTCCCATAGACGCCGTGATGTTTAGCAGGGGGACCGCCACCGAGATTTCGTCCATGTCAACTGTCTGGACTCCAAGCGGTTGGTCGATAAAACCGATAGGCAACCCAAAGGTCATCTCGATTTTCCGCGCCTGCTTATCACCTATGTTTCGAGTGGGGTTGTCAGACGCGATGTGGCTGAGTTGCTGCCGGCTTACGCCCAGCTTCTCTGCCATAGCCGACTGCCCGCCGTGCCGCGAAACAAGGTCACGCAGATGCGCGTATCGGTTCTGGTACACGGTCATCGGCGGCGCGACAACGATGTCTTCCTTCTTTGTGGTCTTCATGTGATCTCCTTGACTGGGCCAGCGTAAACCAGCGCCACGCCAAAGCTGTCGATCACGTTGGTTTACATGGATACCGGCCCGCTATACAATTTCGGCATGAGTGATTTCCATGACTTTTACTACGGGATGAGCCCCGGCGAGCGCGAGCAGTACGTCAAGCGAGCCGGGACTTCGATTGGCTACGTCGAGCGCGTAGCTGGTGGTTTTGCTTTGCCCTCACTTCGCATGGCGGTCAAGCTCGTCCGCGCAGCAAAGAAGAAGATCGGCGTCGAGGCCATCGTCAAGACCTTCGAGGAACGAAGCGGCGGGCCTATTAAATGACCGCGCCCATCGACTTGGCGGGCCAGAGGTTTGGCAGACTTCTGGCTATAGAGCCTACCGCCGAGCGCTTGGACAAAAAAGTCGTGTGGCGGTGCGTGTGTGACTGTGGGACAGAACGACGCACCACCAGCGCCAGCCTGCGTTCCGGCAACACCCAATCATGCGGGTGCATAGGCAAAGAGTTGCCCGGCAAAAGGGCGCTTGAGATGGGCTCCCGCACGAACAAGACATGTCCGCAGTGCGGCAAAAACTTTACATGCAAAGCATCTCACGCGCTGAAGACAACCTATTGCAGCAAATCTTGCATGGGCGAGGCGTACAAGACCAGACAGACCGGCGCTCAAAACCCAAACTGGCGCGGTGGCGTTGCGGGCGACCCAGAGCATAAGCGCTCACGGCAAAGGCAATACAGAGCCGACAACCCAGATATGGTCCGACAAAGAAACCGGACCACCAAGTCTTTGCGGCGTGGGGCAGAGGGCACCCACACCGAAAAAGACGTGGCTGATTTACGAGTTCGTCAGGGCGGCAAGTGTGTCCTGTGTGGTGACGGGCTGCGCGACGGTGACTTTCACATTGACCACATCATCCCCTTATCAAAGGGCGGGAACAATTTTGTCGGCAACATCCAGTTGACATGCTCTCAGTGCAACATTCGGAAAAAAGCACTGCTCCCGATTGAGTTCAAGCACACGGCCCTTGGCGGCCAGCGTGAAGACGACCACATGGTGGCCCTTTTCCGGTGGATTGAAGCCAACTCAGATAAGTTTCCGGACGCCAAAAAAACTATCCACATACCAAATGGGGGCTACAGGACAAAGCGGCAGGCAGCCCGGTTCAAGCAAATGGGCGTTCAGTCTGGGGTTCCCGATCTGGCGTTAATGGTGCAGCGACGAGGCTTTAGCGGTCTCTACATTGAACTTAAAGTTGGCCGCAACAAGCCCACAACAGAGCAGTACGACTGGCTTAATTTTCTGAACAATGAGGGATACAAAGCAGTGTGGTGTACCGGGTGGGAAGCTGCTCGTGACATCCTTGTTTGGTATTTGACACCGGACTCGTAGGCGAGGCGCCGCCCGGTGTCACTTACCTGAAAGCAGCTTCTCCAAGGTCTCGTTCAAGCAAGATAGCTCGTCTTTCTTGAGAACCTTCCATATCCGCGCCTGCCCATGAAGCCCATTAAAGCTCGAACGATGGCAGGACGGGCACAATGGGATGCAGAGAAACTGTGACCCTTGCCGGATGTGGTGAGCCTCGCTGATGGGTGGCTCCCCGCAAACCGCGCACGACATCTCTTTGATCCTCGCCAGATGCAGCCTCTCACGCTGGTTCAGCTTGTTGAGCATGGGTCTCGTCTCCAAAGATCACGCCTCGCTCTGCGCCGAATGCGTGGATGAGTTCAAGTAGGTCGGACATCTCGCGCTTGGGCATCTTCGATGTGGACTGCCCGAGCGCCACGAAGCCGGTGCCGTCGATGTTGGGAACCACCTCCAGCTTCTTGAGGCTGGCCGTCATCACGGCTTTCCAGTCGTGCGGAGACAGCCGCCTGCCGTACCAGTCAACTTGCTCAGACAGATCGGTGAGCGCAGCCCACATGGCAGCGTTTTGCTCAAGGTTGCGAGTCGGCTCCGCCACCGTGACGGCGTAGCCCTCCGGCGCATCGCGCACCGCATCAATGGCCCGCTGCCGAGCCACCGGATGCGCAAGGATGAACGTGCGCTTCATGGCTTGATGAGCCACACGCGGCCCTTGCCATCGCCGTAGTCGGTCATGCTCTTGACCCTCCCCTGCTTGTCCTTGCGCTTGAGGTAGGTTCTGAGGGCTTGCGCCACCTTGTCGGCCCTGCCGACCTCCGTCTTGACGCACTGACCAAATGCCAGTTTGTCAAACAGTGCGTCGTACTTGTGCCCCGGCGCGGCTCGCGCTGCAGGCAGCGGATCATCGGAGATTTCAAGCTGACTCACATCAACGGGGTCGCAGGGTTTGGCCTTGCGCTTGGGCATGTTGTCAAACGGGCTTTGTGCTGGCTTGGTCATTGGCTGATCCTTGAAAGATGGGTGAAGGCGGAACGGGTTGACCCCGTTGGCAAATGTTGTCCTGATTGGTTGACTGGCGTGCAAAATCATTCCTCCGTTTCGTCAAACGTAGCCAGCGGTGAGTAGTGTGTGAAGCCGTGGCTTTCAACGTACTGCCCAATCACCGGGCTGCGCTGCCACTTGTTGATGAGGACGACCTTTCCCTTTGGTGGATTCTTCGGGTCGATCTTGATGTACTTGATCTCGGTGTTCACAAGGGCTTTGCCATCTGATGTGAGTCGTATGGTCATGATGCTCCCGGCCTTGGGCAGTTGTCTGGTGGCACAACGACGCACCACACGGGCTCGTACTTGTGCCGAGATGGGGAGTCCACCCATCGGTCTATGTAAGCATCAGGCATGGCCTCAAGGGTCTCCTTGGTGATCTTGTCCCCCAGCCCAAGCAGGCGGGACAGGTTCATGGCTGTGAGTCCGTCTTGCTGCTCTCGCAAAAGCTCTCTGATGCGCTGCTGTCGCAGCATCGGTGCCGGCGTCATGCGCTCTCCTGCGGGAAGAACGCTTCCATCGTGATGGGTGCCACGGTGCGCAACTGAGCCAGAACTGCCTCGGCAATTTGGCGGTGCTCCTTTTGCGTGGAGGCATCAATGCGTTGCTTTAGGTAGTGGACCCAGCTACGCATGGTGCCGCTCATGTAGAGGCTTGATGGAGTCAACCCCTCTGGAAGCAGGGCGCGAGCAACCTCCTTGGCGACGCCGCGCTTAAGGGCATCTCGATAATTTCGAGTGGCAATCATCCAGACTTCATGCTGGTCAACCGTCCACTGCTCATGGTGTTCAAGGTGGGTTGTCTCGATGCTGTTCTGGCGGTTCTTCTCGTCCTGCAATCGAACCTCGCGAGGCACCATCTCTCCCAGCAGGGAGGCGTCGGCGTAGCGCTGGCTGAACTCCTGAAAACTGAAACTTCGATGTCGCAATATCTGACGAGCAATGTCTCGCGTGGTGCTAATTGCCATGCAGGCTGACGCCATCTCAAACGGAGAGACATGCCCATGTTCCATGCAGTAGTACAGCAGTCGAGATTTCTCACTGCTCTGATTGACTGGGTTACTGACCCTTGCCATGAACATGATTTGCTTATCGATGTCGGGCGTGGCCCATTGGATTGATACCTTCATGCTTCCCCCTTCAATGCTCGGATGTCTTTTGCGATGCTCGCGGCCACTTGGCCGCAGCAAATCGGGTCTTCGCCAATTGCCCCTTTGTCTGCAAGTTGCGCCGCATCCTCCAGCCCCTGCCGGTAGATGGCTTGGGCGAAGCGTTCAAGCTCGTCAAACGGCAGGATTGCAGACTCACCCCATGTGCGACGCGCAAGTTTGATGATGGTGTCTTTGTCGATCATGTCAGTGCCTCTGAAAGAACGATGGCGGCTTGTGCTCAAGCCAGTACGGGTTCTGTCTGACGGTGATGAATGGCGCGTCCGGGCCGATCTGCAAATGCCAAGACCCAAAGCGCCAGTTGATCCATAGATTGCTCATGATTTCCTTTTCTCGCGCAGTTTTTGCGCCAGTGACTTGTGCGGCTCCTTCATCGCGTGAGCCAATGCGGCCTCAAGAAGCGCACATCGCTGATTCAGCTTTCCGATTTCGTTGTCTAGATCTTGGAACCTGATGCGCAGCGCCTCGGCAACTTCCTCCATTGCGCGAACATCTGCCTTGCTGATGACGTAGCCTGATGGTTTGCCCCAGAACATCACGCACTCCCAATCCCATGATGGCGCTCAATGTCTCGGACGATGTGCGTGCAGCTTTGCCAAAACACGCCGTCTTCTTGAAGCTCGGCAATCTGCGCCTCCGTCATCGGCACCCGCAGCGCCCGGTCTGCTTTGATGATGGCTCTTGCAAAGGCGTACAGCATGACTGGCTCGTCTCCAAAGCTGTCGCGCACGGCTCCGATTTCGGCGTCCGTCAGTTCGCGGGTCATGTCTTGTCCTTCAAAATCTCAGCCTCCAGCCGTTTGACCATCCGGCACAGATCGTCGTGCAGGTAGTCGGGAAGTGCCGTGTTGCTGCTGAAGCTCCACGATTCGAGGGCGCTCAGTAGACGCATGAGGGCGAGTAGTTCGGTGGGGGTCATGTCTTGTCCTTTCCAATCTCTGCGGCTGCACGCACGATTGCTCGTCTGGTGGCGGCGTATGGGTCGCCGTCGTGCTTGCTGCTTATCATCAGCGTGACAAAATCTCCATCAAGCCCCAACTTCACAGCCAGCCGCAGCGCGTCGCCATCGTCGGTGAGTGGGTTCCATTGCGCAGCCGGGCCGCGATCCTCTCCTTCTCCAGTCATGCGCCATGGCGGTGACTTCGGCGGAACGTCCCAGTCCAAATCTATCCCCGCCGCCCTCGCCGCCAGTTCAAGCAACTCTCTGTCGGTCATGTCTTTTCTCCGGGGAAATTACCGGGGTACGTGATCGCAATCAGGCCAAGCCCAATACACGCCAGCAGCCATGTGACAGCGACGTACCCGCGCTCACTGAAGTCGTACCCGCCAAGCCAGTAGGCCAGCGTCACGACTGCGCAGACGATCAGGAAAACAACGAACCGGATCATGGCTTGCCTCCCATCTTGGCAATCAGCGCGGCTTCGATTGCGCGGGCGAACTTGGCTACATCTCCAAATTGAATACCCGGCACGTTCGGTATGCAATCAAGCCGCTCGATTTCCTCATCCGTCAGTGTCGGCACCTGCGCTGGCTGGGTGCGGCGGTTCCATGCTTCGATGGCGCCCTCTCTGTTCAGCCCATTTGGGCCGTCAGCAGAGCAATCGTGGCACTGCATGAAGGCGTCAGGTTCTCCACCCCCGTAGACATGCGCCCGAATGTTGGTGCTGCCGCAGAATGGGCAGGGTAGTGGTTCAGTCATTTGCTCTGCTCCTTCGGTTGCGGGGCTGCTGGCAGGGGCATCCACGCGATAACGTCCTCAAAGTTGTGCGCGTCCCAGCCCACGCCAATCGGGATGGTTGCCGACGAGAATGACAGCGGCGCTTCGTGCTGCTCTTGCCATGTGTCCATCTTGACGCTGGGCGCCTTCTCCCAATGCTGGCGCGAATACACCAAGCACTCTTGACCGTCCTCGGGAGTCTTTTCGTACGGATCAACCCACTGCGGCACCGCCTCGGCCTGCTTGGGCGCTGCCATCACGGCGAAGGCTTGTTCTGGGGTGATTCGGTCAGCGCCCATGTCGCGCTCCCCGGCTCCGTGTCCACATGGCATAGTCATGATCGGTGCTGAAAGGCTGTAAGGCACGTAGTCGTAGTGCGCCACACAGCCACAAGTGCGGCACCGAACCCATTGGCGCTTATGTTCATCTTTGATGGCGGGCACCGCCTCGGCCTGCTTAGCTTTCAGTCGCTTTTGCAGTGCGTTGCGGGCCAGCACAGACTCAATGAATCGCTCTGCTCTGTCAGGGTCGTGCTCGATTAAGTCGTCAATGAGGCCCATCAGCTTCATGGTCTTTGTCTCGTTGTCGATTGGCACCGCCTCGGCCTGCGCCTGCTTGGGCTCCCACATATTGAAAGGGCCGTCACCGTACTCGAACCCGCATGATCGGCATGGGTAGTCGTCGCAGTTCTTTGTGCTGTGCAGGCAGGTGTCGCAGTTGACGCGCTGAACAAACTCGCTCGGCTGCGCCTGCTGTGCTGCCTTGGCCCCCAGCGCGTCGAGTGCGGTGAGGGCTTCGGGCGTCCAGATCGTGACTTGTTCAACGAAGTCGGATTGCTCGGAGCAAAGACCTTGCAGGTTCTCCAGCGCCTCGCGGATTGTCTTCAGGTGGTCAGTCATTTCAGGTACTCACTTTCTCTTTCGGTCCAGTCAGGACCGTGGTGATCTGAGTTGTCTTCGTTTATTGACCGCCCCTGCAACTGGCAAAGCCTTTCCCACCGAATCCGAGCGAGTGTGTTTGCTTTGCCGAGCAAGTCTTTGAGTCTGGCGTTCTCAGCCTCCAGCGCGTCGAGGTCTGTCAGTGCGTAGTGCAACGGCATCGCTTCTTTGGCACCCCCGAGGTGGTTGATGGCTCGGATGCCTGCCTGCAATGCGGAGCGGATCGTCTTGATGTGGTCAATCATTTGGTTTTCTCCAGGGCGGTGCGGGCCTCACGCACAGGGCATGGCCCATCTTCGCAGTCGGGGTGTTCGGCGTGCTGTGTGTCGTCCAGCAAGTTCTTCAACGCCTCCCGCAGCATGGCCCGGTCAGCCTCCAGCGCGGTGATGCGCTCATGCTGGGTGCGGAGCAGGGCGGCTGCTTTGACCTGTTCGATGGACTCGGCACGAGATTGCAGCCAGTCAGCCAAGCGCAGGGCTTCAGGCATCGGCGGGGGTGTGGTGTTCATTGCAGTTCCTTTCGGATTTCGGAGACAACCTCATAGCAGTCTGCCAAGCCTCGCTCCGGGTTGTTCCATGCCTCAACCATTCGCCGCAGCAGCGCGTCTTTGCGCTCAAGGGCTGCGCGTTCAATCAGCACGGTGTTGATGTCCTTGATGTCGCCGGTCACTTCGTACAGCGAGCGCAAGGCTTCGGGTTTGTCGCTCATGCAACCCCCCGCGACTTGAACTGCTTGTGATCGTCGGCGCCGGGGCGGGCGGGTTCCCATTTCGGGGGCACCCAGTTTTCTCCGCGCATCTTGCGTTCCAAGATGACCGTCTCGTTCAGTTTGGGAATTTTCGGACCCACTCGGCTGTGCTCGCTGATCTGGTTGGTCGTGTCGATGTCTTTGAGTTTGCTCATTGAATGTCGCCTGTGATGTAGAGGCAGAGAGTTACGGTTTTGTGATCCAGATCGATGGCGCCTTTTTTGTAAAGTGTCAGCATCTCATCGGCCTGATGTCTGGTTAAACCTCGATGCCACGGGACGCCAGCGCCTCCCGCGCGAACCGGAGAGTTGTGGGGTTGACTCGCTCCCCCATTCGGTAACTCTTGACTTTGCTGATCGCCCATTCGACCCCTCGGTTTCCGGTTGGTATTTCAGACCTGATGTGACCGAGCTTTGCAAGCTCCTCCTTCACTCGATCTGGGTCAGCCTTTGGCTCAGGCAGCGCCTGCTCTGGCGGTCTAGGCGCCGTGTGGCACAGCGTCTTGAACTCAATCAGATTGGGAGGTCGAGGCGGCAGGTTCTCAAGCGCCCAAGCAATCGCATACAAGCGGCTTGAGTAAGCGGACAACTCATGCGCCCAAAGCGTCTTGAGCTTCACGATGTCATCGTCACCCAGCATGTCCCATTGGTCGAGGAACCGGCGACCATAGGTCAGCGTCAGTCGCTCAAACAAGCGGTCAATCGCGGTCGTGGACAGACTCATGGCTCAACTCCCGTGTGACGGTTTCAACAAACTGCAGCGGCTGGGCGGTAGCCCCAGTAAATGCGGCGAACCGACTTTGCTTGCGCTGTGCATCCGCTTGGGCATAGCTCTGCACTGGGTTGCGCTTGGCGTACCAGTCGGCGCGGAACCCCTGCCAGCCCATCTCACACGCCACCTCGATGGCTTGCTGCAGGCTGATGCCAGCCTTCGCGGCCTCGCGCTCAAATCCACGAATGACCGTGTTGGTGACAGGCGCTTTCTTCGCTTTGCGCAGGGTCACAAAGTCACTCCATACTTCGGCGTCAACATGGTCAGGGCGGTTGATGGCAAAGCTCACTTGATGTCTCCGTTGGGAGATACAGTTTACCTGACTGGTTGACATCATCGCAACCCAATTCGACGCATGGCACGCAAAATTCCGCTCTCGGTGACGCCGCGCTTGATGCTGGCATCGCGCCATGTGGCGCTGCGGATCAGTACATCCTCAAGGGCGAGGCGCATTGGCTTGCTGGTGCGGGTTCCCGACAGGGCAATCTTGTGATCGAGTTCGGTCTTTGTCATGCGTTGCCTTTCCAGATGTTGAGGGTCATGCGGTGCAGGTTCAGCACACGCTGAATTCCGCCGTCAGGGTCGCGCTGGTATCCACCAGCGAGGTTCCAGACCAACGGCTTGGCGCCAAATGCTTCCAGCACCTGACGGTCACGCCAGCCCATCTCATGGGTGTGCAGCATGCCGCCGAGCGGGTCGTTGATGTGCGGGTCGGCGCCGACTTGGTAGATCACAAGGTCGGCGTCGGCACAGTCATCGATGGCATCACGCAGCCACCGACGGAACTTGTCGGCGTTCTTGTGGCCGACGTCATCCCGGTCGTGGAAGTGCTTGCCGAAGGTGTGGTGCTTGACCCAGTGCAGTTGCTTGCGGTCGATGATGTCTTGCGTGCCGTTGCCGTAGTGGGCGTCGCAGTCGATGATGGCGACACGGTTGACGATGCCTTCACGCTTGAGCATGAGTGCGGCCACCATCAGCCCGTTGAACGTACAGAACCCGCCACCGGATTCGTAGCCGGCGTGGTGGAACCCGGAGGTGGGCGAGACTGCGTGGTAGCGACCCGTGACCGCAAATTCTGCAGCAGCGACCAGCGAGCCGACTGTGTACGGCAGCGACTTGGCGACCTCGGGGTCAAGGTTGCCGAAGCCGTTGGGGATGTGGCCGTCGAGGACGCCGTACACATACGCCTTGTCGTGAGCAAGGCACAGGTCTTCACGGGTCACAGGCTCGAAGCTGTAGATGTCCTCGGGCTCGATGATCTGGTGCTTGAGCCAGTCTTCGACCACCTTGGCTGGCTTGCCTGCAGAGGGAGAGTAGGAATCGACGTTGGCGGCGACCATCTCGGGTCGGTAGAAGATTGGCAGGGTCATGAGGTCTCCTTGTTGATTGGGCTTCCTGATTCGGCAACGTGCGCCCATAGCTTGCAAAGAATGATTTTGCGAATAGTTGATCGATGAACTCCAAACTGAGCCGCAAGGAAAACTGTCGGCAGTTGCGACTGCTTGATCTTGGCAATCTTTTCGGCTGTCAGCTTGCTGGTCCCAACGCGCTCTCCTCTGGTTATCGTTCCGTGCTTTTTTGCATCGGCCACGTTTTGTTTTTGCGTTCCCCATGAAAGGTTGTTTGCACTGTCGTCATCGCTTTTACCGTTCAGGTGCCGAACGACGCAACCTGTGGGGCGGGGGCCATGAAACGCCTCAGCGACAAGCCCGCAAATTTTTCTCGGACCTCTCCGTTTTGGGGGTACTTATCATCACTGTTCTGTAGCCGTCGCAGTCAAGATACGGGGTTAGGATGTGCGGACTGCTCGCAAGGCCGCGCCCATTGCGGGACTTCCATGACCGAATATTTCCTTTAGACGATGCTTCGTAATGCGGTGCGCTTGGGATTGGCATCCAGTATTCGCTCATGCCCCTGCTCCCGGCCTGTTGATGCTCTTATGAAGCAGCCATTTGTCTCCGAGCATCCGAATGCTTCGCACCCACTGTCGGGTGTTGTGTCGGGCGGTGCGGGTCGGGGCGTCTGGGTGAAAGAATAACTTGCGGACTCGCTTGAGGACGGTGACGTTCATGCTGCCTCCTGAATCGCCTTGGCGATGCGGCTCATCTCGATAGCCGGCAGCACCAGACTCAGCTTGGTCTGGCGCTCGACTGGATGTTTGGCTCCGAGCCACTGGCTCTCGATCAGCAGATGCTGCTGCTGCGTGGACGGCACGGGCTTGACCGTGACATGCAGCAGGTAGTCTTGACTGGCGTGGATGGTGGTCATTCGGTTCTCGCTTTCAGCATGGCGTCGGCCAGCGCATACGACGCCCTTGCCCACTGGGCAATCAAGGCCTCGTCGCCGCCTTCAAAGTGCGACCAGTTGCGACCAGCAATGAGGGCGGGCAGCGCCTTGGCCGCAAAGTAGTCTCGCATGTCGAGCCCGGTGGCGATGACATGCTGATGCGTTTCGGCAACCAGCGGAAACGCCGGCCCGCCTGTCTGTGTCTCGCTCATGCCGTCACCCCCAGCTTGCGAGCCTGAATCCCGGTGAGCAATGCCTGCCCGGTACGCACGCCGATCCCGTTGTAGCGGGCGGCCTCTGCCATCGCTGACTTGCATCCGTAGCGCTGCAGGACACGCTTGGTGGTGACGTCGATCAGGTAGGTGTCGTCGTCGTTGAGCCTGTCGCCAACTTGTGCATGGACACTGCTCTGAGGCGGCGCAAACGGCGCCAGTGCTTTTGCAAATGTGGGGTGCATCATGGGTTCCAGACGTAAAGGTCGAGGACAAAAACAACAACGGCCACGATGTAGGTGGCCGTCAGGAGGATGTTGAGGAGGCGATGGGTCATTCGTCAGACACAAGGACGTTGCCGACCCAGTTTCCATTGCTGTCGCGCAAAAGCTGCGGAACGTCGCCGGTTAGAAGCTCTTGCGCCAGAATCCCGAGGATGGTCGCAAGCTCTGCGTGACGCTCGGCATCCGTCTCGCCAAAGGCGGCGTTGGTGCAGTCGATGGTGATGGTGACTTTCATGTGGACTCCTTAGGTGTTGCGGAAGACGTAGCCGTTGTCGAAGTAGTAGTCGCCGCCACGGAACAGGTCGCGGGAAAACTTCTCGTAGTCGAAGTACCAGCGCAGGTTTTCCGGCATCTGATCGAGGTAGCCGCACGCCTCAACAAGCTCCTCTGCATACGCTTGCTCGCTGTCGTACTCGCCGCAGTAGGCGTCTTGGAAGTCGCTCTCGCTCCACTGGCCGCGCCAGTTGATGTAGGTAGCGACCGCATCCTCGTCAACGCTCTCGCTGTCGCAGTAGTCACGGGCTTCAACGAAGCCGTCGAAGTCAAACGTGTCGCTGCGGCTGCTATAGAACGCCCGGGCCAAGTCGCCCTCGCAGTCGGCCACCAGCAAGTCGCCGCCGTAGACAGGCTCGCCCTCGTCGTCGGACGGGATGAACCCGCCACGGGCAAGCTCGGCCAGCACCTCGTCGGTGTCGTCGGTCAGGTCAAGGTCGATCCACTTGCCTTTGGTGGGGATGCCATCGACGTAGAAGAATGCGCTGTTGCTCATGGTGTTACTCCTCAAAGGTTGCGTCGTGCTGCCCCATCGCCTTAGCCAAGGCGGTGAAGATCGTTTTCAGTGGCTCGCCCTTGATGGGCGTCTCGCCGTACACGTTGTCGTCACGGTCCCAGAAGCCTGTGCCGTGTCCGTTGCGGGTTAGCCATAGGTCATGGCCTGCCTGTGACCAGTCGATGTGTCCGGGGTTGATGCCCAGCGTCTCGGTGACTGCCCACCAGAAGTTGCGGCAGTCGAGGTACGCCTTCGCTTTGTCGTAGGCGGACAGTTCTGCGCTGGCCTCTGGCTGGTCCGTGTCGCCTGTGTCGGTGAAGAAGATCGCCTCGATGTAGGCGTCGGTCATGGTCTGGATTTCAGTCATTTGGTTGCCTGCTGATGGGGTTGATTGACATCAGGCCGCAATGGCTTGATAGACGCTCTCGCCATTGGAGAAGGTGCCCATCTTGCGCAGCGCTGTGCCGAAGCAGGTGCTTGCCACTTTGTAGAACTTGGGACCGATCTGGCTGATCCAGTGGTCACGCCGCGCTTCCCAGCTTTCGTTCTCGCTGTAGTGCGGGTCTTTGGGCTGCACCCACATGGACACCAGACCGCAGTATTCGGAAACGCCGAAGAATGCGTATTGGTTTTCGAGCAGTGCGTGGTCTTCGCGGCCAACCCACTCATCACACTCGGACATCGATGGGAAGGCACGCTTCATCTCGCGCTGGAAGTCCTCGACGTACCAGTCCCAGTCGTCGCTTGCATCCTGCGGGTAGCAGTCGTCTGCAGAGGCAGCGCAGTTGGGGCAGCAGTCTTCCTCATCCTGCTGACCGTACTCGTTGAAGGTCTCGCCGCAGTGGCTGCAGTAGTAGGCATCCTGCTCGATGTGGCTGTAGGCGATGTGTTCGCTGCGGTTGGCGTAAGAAACGGAACGGCCCATGTGCTTCTCCAATGAAAAAGCCGCCTCATGGGCGGCGGTATGAATAGGTGCAACGTCCGACAGCACGTTCAACGCCTTTCGGCTCCGGTGCATAGGCGTTCTTTCTGGCGTTGCCCTCAGATCATTCTGATTTTTGTTGTGGCGAGTTACTTCCACTTCTTCATGCAGTCTCAGAATGTGACTGCACTATCCCGACTCAAGGGAGCGGCTTTTTCAATAGACCTTTAACGTGCTTGACACGCTCGGTCATGATTGCATTCACATGCTCTGCAACTGTCTCGGCCACAGCCTCAGGGTTGCCGAGCGTCATCACGTTGCTTGCAAGAATGCCTTGCAGCGCATGTGCTGCGTAGTGATCCCACAGACGAATGTCTGAGGTTTGCATCGCAAGCTGCTTGCCTGCCACAAAACCACGCTTGTAGATTGCGGCGTGACTGTCAGGTTTGTCGTTGTCCATTTTGTCTCCAGTAATGCCTCATGGGCGGCAGTTGCGGAACATCCGTTACAGCGCCCGGTGGACGCTGTGGCTGATGCTCACATCGGCATGGGGATGGGCTCTTGCATGACCCTGAACCCCAGCGCCGTGATGTGTTTAACCGTCTCGCTGGCCAGCGTCTTGGTGCCGGCCAGCTTTGCAAAGGTCTTGGCCTTGTCGCAGACCGGGTACAGCACTGTGTTGCCGTACACCTTGTCGATTCGCACATAGATGTTCATGCCGCACTCCTTCAGTCGTTGAGTTCGATGGTGGCCGGTCGGTCAGGAAAGTTCGCCCGCCACTCCTGCAGGTACTTCAGCGCAGTGCGCCGGCACCATGCAGTCTTGTCGCGGTGGCTCAGGAAGGCGTCACCTTCCGGGTAGTGGATGCGGATGCAGTAACGCTTGCTCATGCTGCACTCCGTTGCTTGCGTTGACGCATCCGCTCAAGCTGGGCATCGAACGCATCAGCGATTCGCTTGATGGCGATGCTCACGTTGACGAACGTCTCGGGCTGGCTGATGCCGTGGTACTGCACGGCGCGGCGGATGCCGATGGCGTCGATGCACTTCACCAACTCCTCGTAGACGGAGGCGTCACGCTTGAAGCTGTGGAAGTCAAATCCGGCTCGCTCTGCCTTGCGGGCCAGCACCTTGAGCAGCTTGACCCGGGCCTCAAGCTCCTTCACGTTGGCGCTGTGGATTTCCATCGCTCGGACATCGATGCTCACGGTTCCATCGATGTGAGCCCAGACGTACAGGCCAAGGTCGTTGGCAGCACGCTCATCTTCATTGAGGCTCCACTTGTCATCCGGGTTGATGTTGCGGAGGTAGACCTTGTACGCCACCGTCTCATCGCCGTAGCTGTGGTCGTTCATGTTGATCGGGTTGGCCGGCCATGCGGCGATCATCAGTTCGGGTTTGCTCATGCTGTTCTCCAGTGCCACTTGATGTGGGCGTTTTGCGAAAGGGTGAAGGCGCCGCAGTGCATGCAGCGCCAGTAGTTGGCGTAGCCGCCGCCTTGGTCTCGCCAGTGCGGCCCGTCAAACTCTGGGGTCACAGGTACTCCTCCGGGTTGTGTGCAACGCTGGTGTGTTCGTCGTATGCCTCACGCAGCTTCGTGTGGCTGACGCCGTGACGGGTGGCGATGCGATGCTCGGCGTCTGGGTACTCCCAGCCCGCATCGATCAGCGCCAGCAGGGCGTAGAGCGCATCGCCCAGCTTGCGGACTTCGTTGTCTGTCATGCGACCTCCTTGGCGTAGTGGGCGTCACACGCCGCCTTGATCTCGCCCAGCTTGGCAAGGGCTCGCTGGTGTTGGTCGGCAATTGCCTTCTCTGTGGCTCGCCCCACTTTGAGGTCGGTCGGGACTCGCATGTTGAAGTCCTGAAACGCAACGTAGGAGAAGCCGTAGCACTCCAGCTTGACGCGTTGGGCGGTGGTGACGACTGCGCCGTTGTGGCGCTTCATGGTGAGGATGTGCAAGGCGTAGCCCTCATCGAGCGGCACTCGCGTTTCGGCGGTCCAGCCGTGGATGCCCTTGCTGATCTTGGTGTTCATCGTTCGGTCTCCGGTTGACGTAGATGGTTGACACACTGGCAAAATGTGATGACGGAGCGCACTGGATCAATGCGCTCTGGCATCCCGTGAATGGGAGGCTTGCACTGCGCTTGTCGTCGGGACCACCCAGTCCCCTAGCAGTGCTGCGGATATATCCCGGTCGTGTCCGGTCCCCGCTTGATGTCCGTCTCTCCCAGCCGACGTAGCTGCTTTCCACACCGTCGCTTTGAGGCCACCGTCTCCGGTCTAGGCCGCTTCCCGTTGTTATGGGGATGCAAGGGCGTCACACTCATTTGTATTCCGCCGTGGATGGCGGGGCGACCGTTTTGGCTGGTCTGTCGATCAGGGCGATGCCGTCGATGGGGATGAACTGTAAACCTGTCCGATAAACCTGTCAAGTGCCGGGTCAAGTCCCCTATGAAAACCAATCCCGACCGGATCGTGGGGTTATTCGGTTTGGTCTCGCGTGATGTACGCGCACACTGCGGGCATGCGCTACCTGCTCCTGCTCCTGCTCGCTCAACCTGCGTGGGCGCAGCGTGCCGTGGACGACCTGTATGTGGACTCGGGATCGAGCATGTCGCTCGGCGCGGTCAGGTGGCTGGTCGTTGCCGTGTTCGGGGTGTACGGCGTCTGCTCACTGGCGAGCGAGTACCGCGTGTTTCGTTATCTAGTCGGGCCTGTGACGCTCGGGATTGCGATCACTGCGCTGGTGTGGCCTGTGTGGGGTGTGCTGGCCGCGATGATGGCCGTGTGCGGAGCCTTTGTGCTGTCGATGTTCAGCAAGTAGCCAGACCCAACATCTCGCGCATGGCGCTCTCGGCCTGCGCGTCAGTGTGTTCGCACTCCTCCCACGGCAGCACGTTGCAGCCGCAGTGCGCTGGCGGCTCTTTCGGGCCAGTCATGAAGCCAGCATCACTGACCTTGGGCGCGGGGATTCCTGTGCGCTCCAACTTTTTGCCGATCTTTTTGCCCACCATGCGCTTCATGTTGAGCATCTTCGTGACCGTGATTCGCCGGTCGGCGTACTTATGAGTCCAACCCTTTTCTGGCGGGTAAGGTATCCCGAATGCCTTTGCTGCCTCGAAGGTAATCGACTTGAACTGCTCTCCGTAGTGCATTCTCAGGAACTCGCGCAGCGTGATCGTTCCCTCTGTGGCGACTGGCTTTTCTCTCTCGATCCACCGCATGAATGGCGTGAGGTCTTCCACGTTCTCGATGTACCACTTCTTGATGCCTGCATCCCAGCGTGCGCCGAGCGCCTTGGCTTCGTCTTTCTCTGGGTAAGGGCAGTTCAGGTTGATCCTCATGTGTGTCTCCTAGTGCTACGGACAGTTGGGGAGCAAGGAAACGGCTGGCGTAGTTGTGCCAAGGGGTCCGCAGACCTCCCGGCACACTTTCCATTCGTCTACGTCCAGCCCTTTCGCTGAGGTATCCGTATGTCCGCACCTCTTAGCCAACTCGGTGCGTTTGAGAAGATTTCCACGGATGGCCGTGTCTGCTGGGCCTTCTCAACCTCTTGGGCTACCCGGTGGACTTGAACCCCCGGACCCTCAAGGCGTCGTGCTACCCCTTGCCGCTGCTCCTCTTGTCGGCGTACTCAGCAGGTAAGAGCGTTGTGGAGGAGCGTCCACCCTACCGGCCCTGTCCTTGGGGCATCCACCCCGACATGCAGCCTCCTTGGCGACCTCATGAACCTCGTACCCCGATAGAACCCTGCTGAGGTCGAGTCGCCAAAAGAAAAACCCGCAAACACTTTGCTGGGCGTGGCCCTTGGCGTGGGCAAATCTCAAGCACTCTGAAGGCCAACGAAAAGCCAATGCTCTCGATTCACGCACGCCCAGCAAAAAGTTCGCGGGTTGCGTTCGTTGAATTTCAGAATACCGAGATGCCACTCTCGACGGGTTCCATTGTGTCTCAGGTCGGAGATTTTGTCAACCGTTTTGGTTGCTTCGTATACCTGCCGGGTGTAAAATCGCTCCATGCACAGACCCCTTTACGAGACCGACGCGGATCGCACGCGAGAAGCCGCCGTCGTTGACGAGTTCGCACGCATCCATCGGGTCGTGCCAGTCAAGCTGGGTGGCAAGTACCCGGCTGACTTTGGACTGATGCAAGGCGAGCGGCTGGTCGGGGTGGTCGAGGTCAAGGTGCGCTACCGGCGCAACCCGGGCATGTACCCAGAGATGGCTTTGTCTCTGGCGAAGTGCCAAGCCTTGCGTGGTCTGGCCGCTTGGGGTCTGAAGGCGCGAATCCTCTTTGCCATGCGCGAGGGCATCTTTGTGCAGCCCATCACCTGCGACATCGCCATCGGACCCAAGGGCGCCGTGGAGATGGCAAGCGACGGCTGGGGTGGCGGCTACATCGGGATGATGGGGCGGACTGACCGCGGTGATGCGCTTGATGTCGAGCCCGCCGTGTTCTTCGAGACCAAGCGCATGAAGCGAGTGGGTGACGCGCCGGATGGGATTTTTGAGGAGCCGAAATGAGGTGGCCCACCGTCATCTGCGAGCGGTGCAACAAGCCCGTGGAGTTGATGCGGTTCTTTGAGGACAACATCACAGACCAGCATGTGTTTCAGGTGAGGTGCCACGGCGAGTGGGATGAGATGCGCCTGAGCGGCTTTGACATCACCCCGGAGGTGGCTCAGCAGTTAAACAACTCGGTGGGGCGTGCCTTCACCACGAAGCGATTGGAGGCGCTGTGACTGGCAAATCATGGATGCGTATGAGTGCCGCCGAACTGGCGGCATCTATCGAGGCCGAGCAAGCGATGCGGAGGTCCGATCAACATGCCAAGGAAGTCGCTGGATTGCGCGCAGTGATTGATGCGCTTCAAATTGCCATCGCCAACCAAGCGACCCTGATGCCGACGCCGCAGATCATGCTGGCGCACAAGGAGTCGTTTGAGGCTGGGCGCTTGCATGGAGCCCGTGAGGAGCGAGAGGCGTGCGCCAAGGTGTGCGAAGCGCAGCGCAATATCGATTTTGAGGCAAAGCCGTTCGCGGTCATTGAGTCAGACCCTGTGAACCTGATGGCAGAGCGGTGCGCTGCGGCAATTCGAGAGAGGGGCGCCCCATGAGTGAAATGATCTGGATCAAACACACTGATGACGCCATGCCGGCCAGTCTGAAGCCGGGGCAAAAGGTGTGCTACCGCCTGCGCGACGGCTCTGAGGGCGCGACGGAGTGCCAGTTCCTCGACTGGAGCATTGAGGATGTTGGCGGCGACATCGTTGAGTGGTTCCCATTTGGTGCTGGCCCGATTCAGCGAATTGAGCCGCCAGCCGGCCCTACAGGCGTTGAGAAGCAAGTTTGCGACTTGATCGCCCAGCGCCAAAAATTTGGCTTGGGCAAGTACGGTGTCAGTGTGGCCGACAACCCGCTCGCGCTGCGTGAATGGCTGGAGCATGCTCTGCTCGAAACCCTCGACAAAGCGATCTATCTGCAGAGGGCTATCAACGAGATCGACTCAAAGGCAGACGACTTCAAATGAGCGACCGCCCATCGATCTCAGAGCGCTATGCACGGGCCGTGGATGCCACTGACCTCACGGTCAGCGAGGCACCATCGGCAGCGGACATGATTATCGCGGCGGGTTTGGCCTCTCAGGGCGATCAGAACCGCTCCATTGCTCTGGCCCTGTGGCGCATGAAGCAGGGCGATCTGAGCAGCTTTGCTGCCTGCTGCGGGGTTCTGGGTGCATGGCTGAAGCACAAAGCCGACAAGGAGCGCTTCAAAGACGGCGGGAAATACTGCTACGAGAGGGTGGTGAGCCGCACGGTGTACTGGTGGCTGGACCCTCATTGCCGGCACTGTGATGGCCGGGGTCACCCGCTGATCCCAAACACTCCGGTGCTGGATGAGACGCGAAATTGCCCGCGCTGCGACGGGACGGGCATCACTCCTCTGGAGGGAATGGTTCGTCAGGAGTATGTCTACGCGGCCAAGACCCTTGCCAACGAGATGGACCGGATCACGGCTGAGGTGTTTGCGCAGATGCGACGTCTTACGCGAAGCTCTGGACAATGATTGACCTAGTTGATAGACTCATTTTGACGGTGCGGGTCAGGTCTTAGCCGCCTGACATTGCTAGGTTCGTCGCGTCTCATCTGAAGCTACCCTGCTTTATGGGAACCGCACCGTCACCCATCTGGTAAACCGTAGCTCATTCTGATATATTCAGAGTGCAATCAATGGGCTGTGTCGGCCCGTAGAACAAAAAGCAGCCCCTCTCAAGGGGCTTGCTCGCTCCAAATTTCCCCGCGTCCTCCACGGCAGCAGTTGCCAGTACATGACCCGTCAGGGTCGAGGCTACGCCGCGTGACGCTGAATGCCATCGCAGTCCGAGTGGCTAAGAAGTAACGGCTGCAGACGCCGATGCAGTTACGGCGCTACTCAGGTGTTGACCCATTGACCTGAGCAAGCGGGCAGGCGGCGCTCAACCAAGGATTCACCATGAAGTCAGTCGAGATCACGGCCAACGAAGACGGCACCTTTACCGTCGAGATGGAAAACGAGATGCCCGAGTCTCCCAATGGGGAGACCGGCATGGTCGCGCCTGAGCAGGAGGGTGAGGCTGGCGGCGAGCAGGTGTTCGAGTCTCTTGATGAGGCTCTGAATGCGGCCAAGTCGCACCTGTCTGGCGCTGCCGGCAATGCCGAGGCGCCCATGATGGACGGCGAGGAGGAGTTCGTCTCCGGCTTCAAGAACGTCAACGGGGTCAACGGAGGCTTCTGATGAGCCTGCCTGCACTGGAGTCGTCTGGGTGGCGTGCATCTCCGCTGAGTTCTCAGTGGAGGCCCAACGCCGCGCCCGTTGCAGGCCAAACAGATTCAAGTGTTGCTACCGTCACGAACCCGGTGACACCCAGCGAGGCCGGCTCTGAACCAGCCGCCTCGCGCCCCTCTCCTCTGGCTTCCAAGCCGACCGGCATGCTGAGTTCGGTGATGAACTCGGCAGTGAATGCCGGAAACGTGGTGAGTGGCAAGCCTGCTGCCGGCTCGGATGTCAGTGTGATGGCTCCGACTGAGGGGCAGACCTCTCCCCTTGTGCAGAAGCCGGCCACCGATCAGGGCGTGAAGGCGCCTGTGGCTGAGACGAAGCCCTACAAGTCCCCCTCGATTCCTTGGACAAAGGATGCGCCCGCTCCAAAGACGGCTGATGGGCGTGAGTTCATGGTGTGGGGTGGTGACAAAAACATCAACGGCCAGAAGTTCTACGTTGATCCAGACGCTTACGCCTCTGTGCGCGGTCAGCTTGACACGCAGCGCAAGGCGATGATGGATCACCCAGAGTACGGCAAGTTCTGGCGAGCCACCGACAAGGGTGAGAAGACGCCAGACTGGGTGCTGGACGACATGGCGAAGAACCTTGTCGCCTCGGGTGTCACGGACATCCGGCAGATCGGCAAGGGACAGGTTCTGGACAAGGGCATGCTCGGCTCGCAGCAGGTCTTCAAGAAAGAGGACGGCACTTTTGTCCGCAAGGAGCGACAGGGCGCCAGTTTTGATGACGAGGGCGTAGAGGTTGAGGTGCCCGTAAAGCCGGAAGACGCGGCCAAGATTGTGTCGGATGAGGACGGTAAGTTCTACATCCCGAAGTACAAAGACGCCATCATCAACAAAGAGACCGGCCAGCCGATCATCAGCCAGTACGGTGGCCGCACAGACGCCTCGAAAGGCATCTGGGGCGGAACCTACAAGGGCTCGGGCAACACCGGCTACGGCGTGACGTTCGACAAGGACGGTCTGCCGGTCTTCTACACCGCAGGGGCATCGAGCAAGGACGGCATCTTCAGGGAGCTTGCCAAGGCCGGCCCGCTGTTGAGTCTTGCGTCGTTCATTCCCGGCCTGCAGTGGCTGCGACCGATCGGCTCGATCGCATCCGGCACTGCGGCAGCATCGAATGGCAACGTGCTGGGTGCTGTCGCCGGCTTTGCTGGTGCCGCTCCCGGCATCGCAGATATGGCCGGCTTCAGTGGATCGATGGGTGCGCTGGACATCGGTGGCGTCGCAGTGGGTGACATCGCCAAAGGCGCTGGCCTCATCAACTCGGTAAAGAACAAAGACCCCCTATCGGCCCTTGTTACCGGCGGTGACTTGATGGGCCTGTCCGACATCGGTGGCGTGAAGCTGACCGACATCCGAGACGCCAACAACCTACGCAAAGCCGTCAAAGGCAAAAACCCGCTGGCGATCGCAAACGCCGGCTGGAGATTGGTGGACTGATATGAAAACGGAGACCAAGGCAAAGAGGGCAAAAGCCCCGGCCTACAAAGCCCCGGCAGTGAAGCGCAAAGTCGGTCGGCCTTCCTCCTACAAGGAGGAGTATGCAGAGCTTGCGTACAAGTTCTGCCTGCTAGGCGCCACTGACACCCGGCTGGCTGACTTGTTTGAGGTGTCTATTGCCACGATACACGAGTGGAAGCAATCTTTCCCCGAATTTCTGAGTGCCATAAAGAAAGGTCGAGAGTGGGCCGATGCAAACGTCGCCAGTTCGCTCTATCACCGGGCTTTGGGCTACTCGCATGAGGAAGAAGACATCCGCACTTTGAGCATTGGTGGCGGGATGTCTGAGATCGTTAAGACGCCGACTGTGAAGCACTACCCGCCTGACACGGCTGCGGCCTCGCTGTGGTTGCGCAACCGTCAGCCGCACATCTGGCGCGACAAGGTTGAGCAGGTTCACTCCAACCCGGATGGCACCCCGCTGGACTTCAGTCTGAAGGTGCAGTTCGTCAATCCCTCGAAGTGAACGAGGTCACGGCTCAGTTTCCTGCCAAGCTGGAATGTCTGTTCCGGCCCATGCGCTACAAGGTGGCCCACGGGGGCCGGGGGTCGGGTAAGTCGTGGGGGTTCGCTCGCGCTCTGTTGGTGCTTGGAGCTCAAAGTCAGTTGCGCATCATTTGTGCGCGTGAGGTGCAGAAGTCGATCAAGGAGTCGGTTCACCGGCTGCTGAGTGACCAGATTCAGGCGCTGGGTCTGGGTGGTTTCTACGAGGTGCTGGAGACGGAGATTAGGGGGCAGAACGGCACGACGTTCAGCTTCTCTGGCCTTGCTCAGCACACCGTCGAGTCCATCAAGTCTTTCGAGGGTGCGGACATCTGTTGGATTGAGGAGGCGCAGACGGTCTCCAAGAAATCTTGGGACATCCTGACCCCGACGATCCGCAAGACGGACTCAGAGATTTGGGTGACGTTCAACCCTGAGTTGGACACTGACGATACGTACAAGCGGTTCGTGGTGAACAAGCCCGACAACTGCATCACCGTCGAGATGAACTATGTGGACAACCCGTGGTTCAACGAGGTGCTGGAGGATGAGCGGCTGAACTGCCTGAAGTTCGCGCCCGATGACTACGACACCATCTGGCTGGGCAAATGCCGCTCTGCTGTGGTGGGCGCGATCTATGCCAAGGAGATGGAGGCTGCAGTCCGCGATGGCCGGATCACGCATCTGCCTTACGACCCGAAGCTGAAGGTGCATGTGGTCTTCGACCTCGGCTGGAACGACTCGATGTTTGTCAGCTTCGTCCAGCGCCACCTGAGTTCGATACGGGTCATCGACACGATCAAGGACTCGCACCGCACGCTGGACAGCTACGCGCAGGAGATCAAGGACCGCAAGTACAACTTGGGGCTCATCTTCCTGCCTCACGATGGCTTCCATCGCGACTTCAAGACGGGTAAGACGGCGGCAGAGATTCTGGCTCGCTTCTTCCCCAAGCGCAGCATCCGGCAAGTCTCTGCTGAGTCGCTGGAGAACGGCATCAAGGCCGCACGCATGACGATCCAGCAGACGGTCTTTGAAAAGACCAAGGCGGCTGATCTGGTTGAGTCCCTGAAGCGCTACCGCCGCGCTGTCAACAGCACGACCAACGAGCCGGGCGCGCCGCTGCACGACGACGCCAGCCACGGGGCTGACAACTATCGGTACATCGCTCTGTCTGCAGAGCAGATGACCAACGAAGACGAATCTGAAAACGCGCCGAAGGTGGAGGAGTTCTCTACGTTCGACGGTGAGATGGGCTGGTAAGCCTAACAAGGAGCCACGATGGCAACACGCAACGCAACGGTCACTGACATCAGCGAGACCGGGATGTCCCGGCTGGTCACTTGGACCGGCCTACTCAATGGCGACGACGGCGCCCCCGCCCAGTGGGTGGACTACGCTGACCGCTGCTTTCAGGTGGCCGGCACCTTTGGTGCTGGTGGCTCCTGCACTGTGCAAGGCAGCAACGATGGCACCAACTGGACCGCGCTGTCTGATCCGCAGGGTAATGCGCTGACCTTCACCTCCCAGAAGATCGAGCAGGCGCTTGAGCTTCCGCGCTATGTGCGCCCCGTCGTGACTGCCGGCGACGGCACCACCTCCATCGTCGTGACTCTGTGCATGCGGAAAGGCTGAAAATGAACCAGTACCAAGAAGCGGCTGACAACATCCGCCGAATCAGCAAAGCTCTCGAAGGCTTCAAGGTGGCCGCAGAGGCTCTGGACTCCATCGGCTCCGTGGCTCAGGCTGCGAAGGAGGCCGAGAAAGCTGCAGCCGCTGCTCGCGCCGAGGTGGACTCGGCCAAGGCAGAACTCACCAAGGCCAAGGACGACGCGAAGAAAGCCAAGGAAAAGGCGGCTGATCTGATCGCTGCCGCAGAGGGCAACGCCAGCACCATCCTTGCATCGGCTCAGGAAAAGGCTGACGGCATCGTGGCTCAGGCCATCGAGGCTTCTCAGGCCAAGGCTCAGGCCATCGTTGACCGCGCTCAGGCAACTGCCGACAAAGCGCTTGAGACGGTCGCCAAGCTGACCGAATCGGCCCAGCAGCTTGAGTCGAGCGCCGCCGCTCTGGACGATGAGATCAAGGCCAAGCAGTCGCAACTGGACAAGCTCAACGCCGCCATCGACGCGCTGCGGGCAAAACTGGGCTGAGGTGAAGCATGGCAACCTACAACAAGTTCCAAGACTTCTCCGAGCAGTTGACCCGTGGCATCCACGACTTCGATGCCCATGTGTTCAAGGTCTACCTGACCAACGCTGCTCCCTCCGCTTCGCTCGATGCCATCAAGACCGATCTGGCTGAGATTGGTGCCGGCAACGGCTACACCGCAGGCGGCGGCACCACGACCATCACCATCAGCGAGACGACCGGCACCACCACGGTGAGCGGCACTCAGGTGGTGTTCACTGCTGCAGGCGGCACCATCGGCCCATTCCAGTACGCCGTGCTTTACAACGACACCTCGGCCTCGGACAACCTGATTGCATGGTGGGACTACGGCTCTGCGGTGACGCTGCAGGATGGCGAGACCTTCACTTGGAAGCCCAGCAACACTTCGCCCGGTGCGATCTTCACGCTGGCCTAAGCCATGACGATTTTGTTGGCTGGCACCAAGGGGTCTCCCCTGTCCATCTCTGAGGCCGATGGAAACATCGCTGACCTCGATGGCCGCACGAAGCTGGGCTGGCGCGACAACATCGTTGAGATCAAAGTCGATTCGTCGTCGCCCAACGCGCCCACGTTGGGCACTGTTCGCGGCGGCATCCTCGCGTGGCAGTTCTTTGCCAACGAGTTGACCGAGGCGCACAGCGCGTTTCACATCGATCACGACTACGCGCTTGGCACCAAGCTGTACCTGCACGTTCATTGGGTCGGAACCACGACCACAGTGGGCACGGTGCGCTGGGGGTTCGAGTACACGGTCGCCAAAGGCCACCAGCAGCAGGCTTTCCCGACGACGACCACGGTCTATGTGGAGCAATCCACCACGGGCACGGCCTACACGCACATGGTTGGCGAAGTCTCAGAGGGCAATGCCATCGATGGTGCAGCGCTGGGGATTGAGCCTGACACGGTGATTCTGGTTCGCCTGTTCCGTGATGGCGCCCATGTGAACGACACGCTGGAAGAAACCGTCTTCGGCATCTTCCTCGATCTGCACTATCAAGCGGACAAGGCCACCACGCCTCAGAAGGCGCCCAACTTCTTCGCGGGGTAAACCGTGGCCTTCGGCACGCCCGTAGTCGGCACCACGGCTTACTCGGCGGCGGCGGGAACAACCGTCGCCCCAAGCTACCCGGCCAGCATCGTCGCCACCGATCAGTTGGTGATGGTCTTGGGCATGAAGCCCTCGACGGCCAACAGCGGCTCGGTGACAACTCCGACCGGCTGGACGCTCAGAGAATCGCTGACGGCGGCGGGCGGCTACGGCACCACTCTGGGCGCAGACACCGGCAACACCAACATCTACATCTACACCAAGGATGTGGTGACAGCCGGCCTGAGCGGCACGGTCACGGTCACGGTTGCCACCAACAACGTCTGCTGGGCCAACATCACCCGCGTGCCCACAGGCGGCGGGACGATCCTGTATGGGTCGGCTGACGGACAAAGGACAACAACGCCGACGTCTCCCCTGTCGGTGGGGCTCACGAACGGAGCCACGGCCACAGCGTTTCAAGCGGGTGACTTCGCCATCTGGGCGATGTGTATCCCGACCGACGTCACGACGCCGGCACAGTTTTCCGCGCACACGCTCACCTCATCTGGCGTCACGTTCAATGCGACGGCAGAACTGATCGAGCCGGACTCAGGCAACGGCACCGACATCGGCGGCTATGTCGCCTACGTCACAGTGGCAACCGGCACTGGAGGTGGCGCACCGACTGTTGGCGCTACGCTGGCCGGCACGCTGACCAACGTCCGAGGCCCGATTGCGCTGTTGCGCATGCGCGAGTTGCGGGCACTGACGCTGGACGCACAACCCGGCTCATTCGCTGTCACCGGGCAGGACAACAACTTCCTGCGGACGTACAGCTTCAATGCCGAAGCTGGCTCGCTGGCAATCACGGGGCAGGATGCAGACCTCGCAGTCGGCTCTGCCCTGCAGAACTACGAGATCAACGCCGAGGCCGGCAGTCTCAGTCTGAGCGGCCAGAGCGCCACGGTGATCCGTGCGCTGGCTGTCAACGCGCAGTCCGGCTCCGCCGCTCTGGCGGGGCAAGCGGCAACGCTACTAAGAAGTCGCACACTCAATGCCGAGGCTGGCAGCTACTCGCTGTCTGGTCAGGCGGCAACGCTTCAAGCAGCCAAGTCGCTCAATGCTCAGGCTGGCTTAGTCTCTCTGAGCGGGCAAGACGCGCAGCTTGTCTATAACGCTGCAGACCCGGTGCTTGATGCTTCGGCTGGCTCGCTTGCTCTGAGTGGGCAGGCGGTGGGCTTTGAGTGGGACCGGGTACTGAATGCTGAGGCGGGGCAGATTGTCCTGACTGGGCAGGACGCAACGCTGCAGATCACGACCAGCAGCTACGTTCTGGACGCGCAGCCGGGTTCGATCTCGTTGACGGGCGCAGACGCAACGGTTCGTCGTGCGGCATTGATGAATGCACAGGTCGGTCGCTACGGCATCAGCCCGTGGGCCGACCCTCAATACGCTGACCCGCAGTACGCCTCGGGTCTGGATGCCACGTTCTTGTATGGGCGAGTGATGGTTGCTGGGTCTGGCTCTTACGCCGTGACAGGTGTGGCCGCTGAGTTTCAGGTCGTGACGGCCTACCCGGACCCGCGCTATGTCCAAGAGGGCATCCAGTACGGGCCGGGTGGCATCTACACGGGAACGCTTAAACCGGGCGGTGGTAGCTACATGCGGCGCCGATAGGAAACTGAATGAACGATCTACCCATTCAAATGGCTGACGAGCCTGAGCGCTCTGAGGCTGAAATCGCCCGCGCCGAAGCTTTGGCTGCAAAACTCGAAGCCTTTGGCAATGCCTTGTGCAAGAAGCGCGAGGAGGCCATCTCTGGCCGCAAGGCATCTGGCATCGAGGATGAATGGACCGAGGCCGAGGAGAGCTATCAAGGCATCGATGACGCCAACCGTGGCGCATCCGTGGTGGGCAAGCCTTCGTCCCCGAATGGTGGCTACGTCAATGGCCCCGCATCTGCTGGCGGCACGCGCTCGACGGTCTTCCTGAACATCACCCGCCCCTACGTCGATTCGGCTGCTGCCCGCGTGGGTGATATGCTGCTACCGACCGACGACACGCCTTGGTCGATCCGCCCCACCCCGCTGCCTGACACGCTGCAGAAAGCGATCAACCCTGAGCCTGCAGCGCCGCAGCCGATGGCTCCGCAGCCTGCTGGCATGGCCCCGGGTCAGGAGCTAATGCCGGCCCAGCCCGCAGCGCCCCAACTCGGCCCTCTGGCTCAGGAGATCAAGAAGCTGTACGAGATCGCTGTCGCTTCTGCAGACAAGGCTACCAAGCAGATTGAGGACTGGTTCATTGAGTGCCAGTGGCATGCTGAGGTGCGCAAGATGATCGAGGACTGCGCTCGTCTGGGCACTGGCGTCCTCAAGGGTCCGTTCCCTCGCAAGGTGACTACGCGCATGGCCTCTGATTCGGCCATCGTCATCACGGAGTCGATCAAGCCGGCCACCAAGGCAATCAGCCCGTGGAAGTTCTACCCTGACCCGGGCTGCGGCGAGAACATTCAGGACGGCTCGTACTGCTGGGAAAACGACCAGATCACGGCTCGCGCTCTGCGTGAACTGAAGGGCGCGCCCGGCTACATCATCAGCCAGATCGACAAGGTGCTGGAGGAAGGCCCGAGCGGCAAGCATCGCGAGCAAGGCTTCCAGTATGGCCGGGTGAAAGTCTCCGACTCGGACAACTTCGACATCTGGTACTTCTATGGTGTGGCCGAGCGCGACGACCTGATTGCTGCCGGCGTCAAGGTGCCTGAGGGCATGGACGTCTCGGTGCCGGCCATCATCACCATCGTGAACAACACGGTCATCAAGGCCGCGCTGAACCCGTTGGACTCTGGCGACTTCCCCTATGACGTCATGCCGTGGCAGCGCCGCACCGGCATGCCTTGGGGTACTGGTGTTGCCAAGCAGGTGAACGTGCCTCAGCGCATGCTCAACGCTGCAACCCGCAACATGATGGACAACGCCGGCCTCTCGGCTGGCCCGCAGATCGTCATTCGCAAAGGCGTCATCACTCCGGCAGATGGCAAGTGGGCGCTGTCGCCTCGCAAGTTCTGGTTCGCCAACGAAGGTGCTGACATCAACGCCGTACAGCAGGCGTTCATGGCGATCAACATCCAGAGCATGCAGGGCGACCTGAGCAACATCATTCAGTTCGCCCTGAAGATGGCCGAGGATGTCACCGGCATGCCGATGATGATGCAGGGTCAAGAGAGCCCCAGCACGCCGCAGACGCTGGGTGGTCAGATCATGCAGCAGAACAACGCCTCGACGGTTCTGCGCCGGATCGCCCGACTGTTTGACGACAACATCACAGAGCCCCATCTGCGCCGGTACTACGAATACCTGATGCTGCACGGCGAAGACCCGGAGGCCAAGGGCGACTTCGTGATCGATGCTCGTGGCTCGACGGCTCTGGTGGAGCGCGACCTGCAGAACATGGCGATCATGCAGATGGGCGCGATGGTTGGAGACCCGAAGTTCGGCATCGACCCTGAGAAGTGGTTTGCCGAGATGTGCAAGGCGCAGCGTCTGGACCCCAAGCGCTTCATCATGGATGAGGACAAAAAGGCGCAGTTGTCTCAGCAGCCGCCGCCCAAGGCGCCACAAGTCGAAGTCGCAGAGATTCGCTCTCAGACCGAACTGCAGAAGACTGAGATGATCGTTGGAGCTCAGGTGCAGAAGATGAAGATCGACACCGACCGGGACACCGTGTACGTCGAGGCTCAAGCTGCACGCGACCAGAATCAGGCTTACGCCACGATGGCTCGCTTGGAACTGGAGCGCGAGCTTGCCATGCTCAAGTACGCCAACGACAACAAGGTCTCGCTCGACAAGATCAAGGCCGACCTCGCCAAAAAGGCGATGGACATCAACGCCACCAAGGAGCTTGTCACTCTGGAGGCCAGCGCAGATCGACTGCCCAATCCTCCCGTAGAGCCGCCCGGTCGTGCGCAAGCTGGCGAGAGCTTCACTCAGTAAGGATCAATATGACAAACAACCTGCGCCCCATTCATCCGAACGACGCTTGGGTGGTCGATAGTTCAAACAAAGTTGTTGGCGTGCAGACCTCTCGCGGCAACGAGTCGCAGGTTTTCCCAATCTACGCCACCGACCCCACCACAGGCGCAGTCACAGGGCTGGTGGGGCCGGATGGGGGGGTGGTGGCTTCAACGTGGCTACTTCCATCTGGAGGCGATGACACAGCGGCTCTGGAATCGTGGGTGAACGATTGCGCTGCAAGAGGTGTCCCGGCACTTCTTGGCCCCGGTGACTTCATCGTTACCGGGTCTATGGTGTGGCGTTCGCACAAGGTTATCAGCAAGTGGGGCGGTAAAGGTATCGGGTTGGACGTTCGAGGGTGCGGTGCAGGGAATACTAAGTTGTTTTATTCTGGCCCCGACGCATCACCGATGATTACGGTGAACTCGCCAACAGCCGAAGGTATTGGCAATCGAAATTACCTGACAAACATTGAAGGAATGTCATGGCTTCGTGCAGCAAATGGGACAACTGAAATTTCGTCAGGATCAACAAGTGGGTCAGCTTTTTATGGCACACCTAGCGCACAATACGAGGTTTTCCATACCCCACGATTTAAAGATTTGTTCATTGATGGGTTTGACAATCACATCACTCTGGATGATTGCACGTTGGCGGAGTTTGATACAGTTTGGTTCAATGAGTTTTTAAATGCTGTTCGCTCTGGCTACAACACCGACATATGCAAATTTAGGCACTGCATGTTTGGTTCTGAGCAATTTGGTGCCAGCTTCAGGAACAGTGCAACTGCCTTTCGAGGCGGGTACACAAGCGGCATTTGGACGGCTGGCAGTGAAAATATTGTGGAATTTGAACACTGCTGGTTTATGAAAATCGGGATTGCGGCCTATTTCCCAAACAGTCAGGATGTTAGGGGTGTCCGATTTAATCGTGCTTACTTTGAGGATGTTCGGCAGTATTTTGTGCATGATGGGGTAAGCAACAACTGGTCAGCCGTTTCGTTTGAGCAGTGCCATTTTAGCAAACCAACTAGCAACGACACGACGCAGAATGACCCGACTGTTGCAGGGTATCAAGCCCGCATCCAGTTCGGCGGTGATATTGCTGTGACAGGTGGAAAGCAGCCCATACTGTCAATCAAAAACTGCACTTCTGACATTGTTGCGCCAGCCAATGCGTGGGTTTCGTTTAATAACCGGACAGGGACAATTGTTTGGGAAAACAATGTTATGGCGCCGTCCGCGTCGTTTGGGCATGTACGATGCATCAGGTCGGGTTATGCTTCTTGGCGCAGTTTCCCTGATCGCGCGGGTACATACAGCGGGCGCTATACATTAGGCGATGCAAACCAAGGCGGCATTGGGCTTGTTGAATCCCAGCCGATTGAAGTGTCTGCAACAATCAGTGCGGGCGCTACCTATGACATTGATACGCTGGCAGGCAATGTGTTTTATTTGACGCTGCCTGATGGTGATTGCACCATAAATACATTTAACTACACCGGGGTGGCGCCGAATCGGCTAATCAGCGCGTTGACTCGTTGGAAGGTTGTTCTCATTGTTCCGGCCTCGGTTGCATCAACTCGCACCATAACCTGGGGTGGTCGATTGAAGATGAACGCTGCGACACTGACATACGGGACAGCCGATGCAAACAAACGTTTATCCATCGTCTTGGAGGGGTATAGCAATAGTGGCAGCACGATGCAACTCGCATCTCCAGCGCCTGTGTTTGTCTAACCCCCACCCAGCCCGCCCCGTGCGGGCTTTCCCCCTGTGCCCGCTGAGTGCGGGCTTTTTCACAACAGCCAAGACAAATGAAACTCGACCGCCTCGAATCGCAGTCAGCCGTCTGGCTGAAGATTGAAGAACACCTGATGGATCGCCTGAGTCAACTGCGTTCGCAGAACGACGGCGATCTCTCTGAAGTGGAAACGGCCCGTCTCCGGGGCCGGATTTCCATGTGCAAAGAACTGCTGGCCCTGTCCTACGACGAGCCGGCTGAAGTGGAGTAGGACGTCTAAGCCGCCCTCTCCGTATTGAACCGCCTTCGGGCGGTTTTGTTTTTTGGAGACCCTGAAATGACTTTGGAGGAAAACCAAATCCCCGAGACCGCAGAGACAGTAGCAACCGAGACCGATCAGGCAGCAGCGCCAGCATCCGATGATGCAGACGCAGCGTTTGAGCAGGGCTTCAACGGCGTTGAAGCACCAGCCCCTGAGCCGGCGCCGGAGCCCGTCGCTGAAGCGCAACCCAAACCTGAACCAGAGCCTGAACCTGAGCCCGAGCCTGAGCCACAACTCACTCCGGCGCAGTTGAAGGAGATGTTCGAGCGCACTCAGCAGTACGGCCAGCAACTGAGCAAAGCATTCGGAACGATTGGGGCGCTGAAGCAGCAAATCGACCAGTTGAAAGCCAACCCGCAGCCTACACAGGCGGCGATCAATCTGACGGCTGACAAGCTCAAGCGGTTGCACGCTGAGTTTCCCGAGATGGCTGCGATGCTCTCCGAAGACTTGAACGAGGCACTGGCGGGCTCTCCACCCGCTGAGGCACCGACGCAAGCACCTCCCCGTGTGGATGTGGATCAACTGGTCAATGAGCGGCTTGAGAAATTGAGCCGCGAGAAAGAGCAGAAGATTCTGACCATCGCCCATCGGGACTGGCCTGTTGTCGTGCAGTCACCTGAGTTCAATGCTTGGAAAGAAAAGCTGCCGGCTGAGGACCGCGAACAACTGGACAACAGTTGGGATGCGGTCTACATCGCAGACAAGATTTCCGAGTTCAAGGACTGGAAGAACAAGACCGTCCAGACCACCACTGAAAGACGGAGCCGGCTCGAAGCGGCCATCACCCCACGGGGCAATCCGCAGAAACCGCCCGCACCCTCAGACGACGACGCCTTCGAGCAAGGCTTCCGTTCGGCACGAGGGGTTCGTTGACGCGTTCACGCGTCATGCAAAAGCATCAACTGAAAATCGAAAGGTAGAACACCATGTCTATTCAAAACTTCAACACGCAAACCTCGCGTGTCAACAAGCTGAAGGGCGAAATCCTCGCCAAAGCAGTGCCCGTCGAGGTGCTTGGCATCACTGGCATGCAGAAGCAGATGCCCAAGAACCAAGGCGACAACGTGATCTTCCGCCGTTGGTTGCCGTTCGGCGGCACCGACAACAAGTGGATCACTGGCGCCAACGTGGGCAACTACGCCGCCGACCACCTGACCCAAGAGGGCGTGACCCCTTCGGCTGACACCCTGACCGCCGTGGACATCACCGCGACTCTGGATCAGTATTCGTGCCTGTACGCCGTCACCGACAAGACGGTTGACCTGTACGAAGACGATGTGCCCGCCGAGATGAAAACTCAGGTCGGTGAGCGCATGGGTCTGGTGCGCGAGATGGTGCGCTACGGCGCTCTCAAGGGCATGACCAACCTGTTCTACGGCGGCACTGGCAACAGCATCGCCACCGTGAACGGCACCGTCAGCCTGAACCTGCTGCGCAAGATCACCCGCAGCCTGAAGGGCAACCACGCCAAGATGGTGACGAGCATTCTGGCCCCCAGCCCGAACTTCGCCACCGCCCCGGTGGAAGCTGCCTATCTGGTCTTCGTGTCCACCGACATGGAGCCCGCGATCCGCGATCTGCCCGGCTTCAAGCATGTGGCCGAGTACGGTCAGCGCAAGACCGTGCATGAGCAGGAAATCGGTTCGTGCGAGTCGTTCCGCTTCGTGCTGTCGCCCGAACTGGCCCCGATCCTCGGCGCTACCGGCGTGACCGCTGCTGTGGGCTCGACCGGCCTGCAGGCCACTGGCGGCTTCATCGACGTCTACCCCATGATCGTTGTGGGCGAAGACGTCTGGGGTCAGGTGTCGCTGCGCGGCAAGGACGCTCTGGATGTGTCGTGGATTCCCCCGGGCACCAAGGACAAGAACGATCCGCTGGGCCAGCGCGGCTACATCGGCGCCAAGTTCTACATGGTCGCCAAGGTGCTGAACGACGGCTGGGGCGCTCTGGCCTACGTCGGTACGCCTGCACTGTGATGAATGACGGGGGCTTCGGCCCCTGTCTCCAACAAGGAGAACCTGAATGCCTGAATCAGTTGCCCAGCGCATGAGCGCCACTGGCATCGACAAGATGAGCGAGCGCGAACTGCGTGCCCTGATTGTGTCGATCCAATCCGACCTCTCCAACATCGCTACTCAGTTCAACCAACTGCGTACCGACTACAACGCCAACGCGACCATCGCCACCGATACGACCGCCACGGCGATCACCCTGAACACCACCGCTTGATATAGGAGCCCATCATGGCTGAAAACACCACTTACACCCTGACCAAATCCGGCGCTGAAGTCGGCAATGGCCGCGTCCAAGGCAAGGTCGCTTTTGGCGCCACCGCCATCACCGCTGCCGATTACGTCGAGATCGATGTCGGCTTCAAGCCCAAGCATGTGAAGTGGGTCAACCTGACCGACCGCATCACCGTTGAGCACTACGAAGGCATGGCCGCAAACAGCGCTCTGAAGACCGCTGCTGCCGGCACCCAGACCTTGGAAGTGACTGGCGGCAACGGCGGCATCACGCTGACCAACCGTGGCTTCCAAGTGCTGCAGAACGCGACCTTGGGCGCCATCGCTGCATCCAAGGACTGCTACTTCGTGGCGTCGAACTGATCGACCTCACGCTGACCAAGAACCCCGCTTCGGCGGGGTTTTTCTTTTCATAGACAGGAGATTGATATGGCCCGAGGCATTCCCGGTTCCAAGGCAAACGATGCGGCTGCAGAGTACAGCAAGCAAGACCACATTGATGTTCCCATGACTGGTGGCGTTTCCGCCATCGAGCGCCCTGATCGCGAAGTCATCACGGCTGGCGGTGTGGACATGGCCTACGCAGAGCAACTGGCTTTTGGTGAGGAGTTGGTTGAGATCGTCGTCCACGAATCCACCGAGCCCAACGCTTCGCCTCTGGTTGACACCTACGTCAACGGCGTGCCGCAGCGTTTCATTCGCGGCCAATCGCAGCGCGTCAAGCGCAAGTTCGTGGAAGTGCTGGCTCGCGCCAAGCAAACCGGCATCAAGACCACGGTGGACATGAGCAACGGCGAGCCCGTGAATCGCATCCAGCGCCACACCGGCCTGCGCTACCCGTTCTCGGTGCAGCACGACCCCAATCCCAAGGGCGCTGCTTGGTTGCGCAGCATTCTGGCTCAAGGCTGATTCGGAGGGCTGAATGGACTTCTTGACCCTTTGCAAGCGCACACGCGAGAAGTGCGGCATCTCCGGCTCTGGCCCCGCTGCCGTCACCGGCCAGCAGGGCGAGATGCTTCGCATCATCAACTGGGTGAACGAGGCATGGGTCGAGATTCAGAACGCCCAGAACAACTGGATGTGGATGCGCGGCACGTTCTCTCTGCAGACCGTGCCGAGCCAGCAGCCGTACACCACAACCGACGCGGGCATCGCATCCGACTTCAGTCACTGGCACCTCGACACGCTGCGGATTTACCGCACGACTCAAGGTCTCAGTGATGAGCAGTTCATCCACTATCAGGACTACGCCCAGTTCCGAGACACATACGCCTACTCGAACCGCATGCCGGGGCGACCGGGCTTCTTCTCGGTTCGACCGTGGGATCAGGCTTTGCTACTGGGTCCGACTCCGACCGAGGTCTACACCGTGGTTGGCGAGTACCAAAAAAAGGCGAGCGAGATGTCTGCAAACGGCGACATCCCGGGCATGCCTTCGCAGTACCACATGCTCATCGTGTACGGCGCAATGGAGCGCTACGCGGCATACGAATCTGCACCGGAGGTGATGGTGCCTGTCTCGCGTGAGTACGACGAGCTTCGTGGCCGGCTGATGGGCAACCAGCTTTCCGAAGTCTTCATTGAGCAGACGCTGGCATGAGACAAATCCCCACTGTCGAAGTCAAGACGGAGTATTTCTCCTTCAAAGGCGGTCTTGACATTGAGACTCCGCCGCTGCGTGTCGATCCCGGGTCGCTTCTCAACTGCCTCAACTACGAGCCAGACGCATTGGGCGGATACCGCCGTGTTGGCGGATACGAGCGCTACAGCGGAAAGCCTCGACCGAGCGATGCAGCCTACGAACTGGTGGCCTGCACACTGCTCTCGACGCCGGCCTCAGGCGCGTCGCTGACCATTGGCGCAGCCACAATGCGATTCGTCAAAGTAGTCGATGGCGGCATGCTAGTAACGGGCCTCTCTGGCACTATTCCAGCCTCCACGAACATCATCGCGCCCGGCCCAACAACGGTTGGGCAGACGGCATCCATACCGCTGCTGTCTGGTCAGGTGTCCGCCGCCGATGAGGCTCAGTATCTGGTTGATGCTGCGACCGTCTACCTGAGTGACATTGCATCCGTTCCCGGTTCTGGCGCTGTTCGTGGCGTCCACATCTACAACGGCTCGGTCTACGCCTTTAGGGACAACGTTGGCGCAACCGCCTGCGTGATGCACAAAGCAACTGCAATTGGTTGGTCTGCCGTCGATCTTGGCGAGGTGGTTGCATTCTCGAATGCCAACGTCTCCGTTGGTGAGGGTGACACCTTGACTCAAGGTGGCGTCACTGCGACTGTCAGTCGTCTGTTTGTCGAAACTGGCTCACTGGCAAGCGCGACCAACACAGGTCGCATGTTCATCTCTGGCCGCAGCGGTGGCAATTTCGCTGCAGGCGCGGCCACATCAACGGGCGGAGGCGCCCTCACGCTGAGTGGTGCGCAAACCGCAGTGACGCTTCCCGCTGGCGGAAGGTACGAGTTTGACAACTACGCATTCACCGGCAAGGCCGACGCGATGCGGATGTATGGCTGCAACGGGGTCGGACCAGCGTTTGAGTTTGATGGCACGACATTCGCCACCATCGACACCAAGGGCACACCGAACACGCCGAGCTTCATCAAAGCTCACCGCAACTACCTCTATCTGGCCCAAGGCTCCAGCGTCATCAACTCGTCAGTTGGCATCCCGCATCGGTTTGTTACGGCTGAGGGCGCATCGGAGATCGCTGTCGGTGATGTGGTTGCTGGATTTGCCTCTTTAGCCGGCGAAGCGCTTGGCATCTTCACGCGCAACAAGTCTCAAGCCCTGACCGGGGCAAGCTCTGCCACTTGGTCGCTGCAGGTGATTCGAGGGGACGTCGGCGCCATCCCGTACAGCGTGCAAACGATGTCCGACACGTTCATGTTCGATGACCGTGGAATCGTGTCTATATCGACTTCGGACCAGTACGGAAACTTTGCCGACGCCACGCTGTCTCGCAAGATTCAGAGGGTCATCAACGCCTCGAAAAACAAGATTGTTGCGGCGTATGTGAACCGAGAGCGCGGCCACTACAAGCTGCTTCTCAGTGATGGCGGAACCATCACGATGGGCGTTGACAACAAGCGCATTACTGGATTCACCACGGGGCAGGTTGGATTCACACCGAGTTGCGCCACATCCGGCGAAGACGGCTCAGGCGTAGAGCGCACATTTGTCGGCGCTGCAGACGGCTTTGTCTACGAGATGAATCGCGGCAGCACCTTCGATGGAGACGATATTGAGTCCTACTTCAAGGTCTTCTACATCAACAGCAGATCGCCTGAGATCAGGAAGCGCTACAGACGCATGACGCTTGAGATGTCTGCGCAACTGTACGCAAGCATCCGCTTTCAGGCTGAGTTCTCCTATGGAGACCAAGAAATTCAATCATCAGTCTCAGACGATTTCACCGCCTCCGGGGCTGGTGGTTCGTGGGACTTTGCGAACTGGGATGAGTTTTTCTGGGATGGTCAAGACGTTGTTCGACCATCCCTTTCTCTTAGCGGAACAGGGCTCAATATTGGCATGACCTTTTACTCAAAAACAAAGCTCGACCACGGCCATATCTTGGCTGGATCGATCATTCATTACACGCCACGCAGACTGCAGAGGACTTGAGATGTCGAATCCGTTTTTCACAAACACGATTGACCTGCTACCGGCAACCAAGGCAAAGGCTGGAGATGTCGAGGCCAACCTGAATGCCGTAGAGGCGGGCTTCGATGAGGTGAAGGAATACTTTGATCGCTCGCTTCGAGGCGCACGCGCTAACCCGGCCATTGCTGAGATTCCAAACGCTGCCACTCGGGCCAACAAGGTTCTGTCATTTGATGGCTCTGGCAACCCAGATACCAGCATCACCGCAAGCGAGGTGATGAACGCCCAGAACTACGCCACAAACGCACAGGCAAGCGCTACGGCAGCGGCTGGCAGCGCATCTTCGGCGGCAGCAAGTTTTGATTCGTTTGACGACCGCTACCTTGGAGCCAAGTCCAGCGACCCCGCGCTCGACAACGACGGTAATGCGCTTTTGACGGGTGCGATGTACTGGAACAGCGTGGCTGGTGAGATGCGGGTGTGGTCCGGTTCTGAGTGGATTGCTTCTTACTTGCCAGAAAGCAGCTACGTTGCCAAATCAGGCGACACGATGACAGGAGGTCTCGACTTCAGCGGCGCCGGCCTGCGACTGACCGGCGACTTCAGCAACGCCACGGTCGCCAACCGACTGGCCTTTCAGACAAGTACGACGAACGGGCTGACAATCGTTCCGGCCATCCCGAACGGCACGAGCACCATCGCAGGGTTCGCGGCGTACTCCCACCCAACAAACGGTGCTGCGTTTGCCGCTTATGTCACTGGTGGAGAGGCCATCCTTGCCGCAGACAAGATCGGCTCTGGCAGTTACACGCCAATGACCTTCTACACGAGCGGCATCGAGCGCATGCGCATCAACACCGACGGCTCGATGGTCGCGGGGCACTCCGTCGCCGGAGGCGTCGCGCCCTATCGGCTGCACAACGCTTCGGGCACCGCCAACTCCACTGTGGCGCTGTCGCTCGACCCTGGCAACAACGGCTTTAACACCCGCGACGCGCAGATTAGGGCGACCAACAACGGCTTGAACCAGATCAGCATGAGTTTCTACGTGTCCGACAGCGAGACGCCGTTCAAGGCGCTGGAGATCACGCGGGCTGGAGCTGTCCTGGCGACAAAGGACACCGGGGGCGTCGGCTACGGGACGGGCGCTGGGGGCACTGTGACTCAGGCAACCAGCAAATCCACGACCGTAACGCTGAACAAGCCCTGCGGCGCGATCACCATGAACAACGCCGCGCTGGCTGCTGGGGCGGCTGTGTCTTTTGGCTTTAGCAATTCATCTATTGGATTCCAAGACATTGTTGATCTGCAAGTTGTGGGCGGTGCTGCAACGCGGGGGACTTATGAAGTTTGGGCCGACCAGTCTGGTTTCGGGGCTGGTTCCGTTGCAGTATTTGTGAAAAACATCAGTGCTGGAAATTTGTCTGAGGCTGTGGTTCTCAGCTTTGCTGTCAAGAAAGTTGCAACATCATGATCCTCAAACAAGTCATCAAGTACACCAACGCAAACGCTATAGAGGCAACTTGGACTGATTCTGATGGTGTTGTGCAACTGTGCAAAGCGTACTCTGATGCGCAAATGTCTGACTTCCGCGCTGATGTAGCGCAGTACGGCGGGGACATTGCGGAATACGAAGCGCTTATCGCAGAAGTTGAGGCAGGCATCGTTCCGCCGCCTTTCGCTACCGCAGCATCCGTCTGGGAATCTATCAAGTCCATCCGCGACACCAAGACCCAGCAGGGCGGCTACAAGGTCGGCACCGACTGGTTCCACAGCGACACCTTCAGCCGCACCCAGCAAATCGGGCTGACGATCATGGGGGCCAACATGCCTGCGGGCATCATGTGGAAGACGATGGCTGGCTCGTTTGTCGAGATGACCCCCACGCTGGCGCAGCAAATTTTTGCCGCTGCCGGTGCGCAAGACGCCGCGCTGTTCGGCTACGCCGAGCAACTGCGGGTGCAAGCCTACGCGATTGAGTCTCAAGGTCAAGACCCCGGAACTTTGGACATCAGCGTGGGTTGGCCAGCCACCTATCAGGGTTGACGATGGTCGCGCAAATCGCCTTTTACAAGGGGCCACCACGCAACGACTGGCTACACACCCTGAGCCACTACGCCATCCGGTTGTGGACATGGAGCAAGTGGAGCCATGCGGAGCTTGTGATTGACGGCTTGTGCCTGTCCAGTAGCACGCGGGATGGTGGCGTTCGCGCCAAGCAGATCGACCTGAGCAGTGGCCGCTGGGATGTTGTGACCATCAACTGCGACGAGCAGGCTGTTCTCAACTGGTTCCACCGCCACGACGGCGACAAGTACGACTGGGCAGGCATCGCCCGGTTTGTCATCCCATTCCTGCCGCACCACCCGCGTCGCCAGTTCTGCTTTGAGGCTCTTGGCAATGCGCTCGGCATGGCTGGCGCACACAAGCTGACGGCCAACGACCTGTGGTGCTGGGCTGTCAATCAGTTTGATAACAGGTACACCATCGCGGATAATCGGTCTGACGCCGAGGAAGCATAAGGAGCATCACATGGCAGTAAATCAAAGCACCTTTGGTGGTGTTCAGACTGGCTACCCGGATAAGCAAGATCAGACACCGGAGTATCTTGACAAGGTTGCGAAGGGTCTCATCAACGACCCCAATCTGGCTGGCTTCAGCCCCAGCGCAAGCACTACGCTGGCTCGCAATGACCAAGGTCAGCTTGTGACAAATGCGATGCGGGTTGGTCGAGGCTCTGCTGCTCGACAGCAATCCATGACTGGATCGGTGCCAACTCCCGCTCCAGCGCCCGCTCCTGCTTCTCCTCCCGCTCCGACCAAGGTTGGGATGTATGGCGGCTCTGACGCTGGCGCCGGGTGGGGTGGAGTCCAGAACACTCCGACATCGCCTGCTGGCAAGCTGGGCGATGCCGCGACCATGAAGCAGCATTGGGATCAATACTGGTCGAACTTTGGACCCGGCACAAAGGTTCCATTTGCCGGTGGTCAACTGACCAGAAACCAAGACGGCACGGCCACCTTTGTGAGCGCCGATGGTCAGTCCTACACCTACAACAAGGACACGCCGTTCTCCGATCTGGCAAGCCGATTCCCAGAAATCGCTGCGGTTTGGAAGAATGATTTTGGCTACGGACTGCAGCCAACCACAGGCTCCAGCCCGGGCGGTCCATCGATTGGCAGGCCATATTTCCCGTCAAACCCCGGCGCCCCCGGCAACACGGGAAGCCAAGACACGACGCAAACCGAAGTCACGCCAGAGATGTCGGTCGAGGAGCGCGCCTCCCGAATCGCCAACACCGACTCTCCGCTCATGCAGGCCGCTCGCGGGCGAGCCATGCAGCAGATGAATGAGCGTGGTCTCATCAATTCGTCCATCGGCATTCAAGCTGGTCAGGACGCTGTGCTTGATCGCGCAACAGACATTGCCAAGGCGGATGCTCAGACCGAGTTCCAGAATGCTCAGGCAAATGCCAATCGCATCCAGCAGATGAAGGTTGCGCAACTGCAGGCGCAGACCGCCCTGCAGCAGTCTCAGATCAGTGCGCAAACTCAGTTGTCTGTGGCAGAGATCAATCGCCAGTACAGCCAGATGGCAAACCTGTCTAGCGCGGCCAACTCGCAACTGACCAGCTTCAACAACGACATCAACAACATCGTCTTGTCTGACTTGCCGACAGAGGCCAAAGAGGCTGCGATCAATCGGCGCACGCAAACGTACCGCATGTCCATGAACGTCCTTGGCTCCATCAATGGCGATGTGGACATGAACAGCCTGCTCAACAGCATCTTGGGGTAAAGCATGGACGACTACTTGGATTACGACTTGGGCATCGTTGACACGTTTGTGGACGGCGGCGGATTCCCTGCGGTTGAGCCACTGATCTGGGGCGATGTGGCATCGGAGATGAACTCCGTGCTTGAGTCGAACAATTACGACGGTTTCGACTTTTCTGGCGGTGAGTCGGGGAACTACAGCACTGACACGCGTAGCAACGATCAAATCGCTGCAGACATCGGCTTGGGTTCGGGCGAACCCGGACTCCTCAAAGCAGCCGAGGCTTGGCTGAAGCAGAACCCCAACCTCGCCAAGCTGGGTCTCTCTGGCGTGGCCGGCTTGGCTGGCGCCTATTCTGCAAACAAAGCCGGCCAGAACTCCATCGAATCACTGAAGGAGCAGGAAGCTCAGAAGCTCCGCACGCGACAGCGTGTGGCGGACTCGATCATTGGCATGGCGCCATTCCAAGTGTCCGGCGCCTCGCCGTTGCAGCGACTTGATGGTTCTCGCGTGTTTGGTCAAGACGGAAAGATCGTTCGATGAAACAAGACCTTGCTCAATTCATGGACGCGGCAAAAGTGGTCGTGTACGACCGCAAGTACGCGCCTCAGTTTGTTGACCTCATCGAGACCCAGCAGGGCGCCATCGATGCGGTCATCAGTGTGGTGAGTGTGATCGAGCAGCGCAAGCCGATCCCGCCTCAGGTGCTGAGTTCGTTGGCTGTGAGCATCTACCTGATGATGGTCGATGTGGCTATGGCGGCGACCGGCGAGGCGCCAGACAAGGCAACCATGAAGCAGACCATTTCGGCAATCCTGTCATCGATGGGTGGCGGCAAGAAGCAGGCGCAACCTACCCTTGAGCAGCCGGCACAGCCTGCTGGACCGCAGGGCTTGATTGGAGCAGCAGCATGAGCGGCTTGCTGGCGGGGTTTGTTGGCGGTCTCGCCAAGGGTGGCCTCGACATCATCAACACCCAAGAGGCAGAGCAACGCAAGATTCAGGACGAAGCTCGTCGTGAAGAAGCAGCCATGCGGGCAGAGGAGCGTCGTGCGCTGGCCGAGCAGAAGCGACAAGAGACGCTTGAGGCTCTGCGCGTTGAGCGCGAGGAGCGGACTCGCAAGCGCGATGCCACCGACATGATCGAGGCAGACGCTGCAGCGCAAGGAGCGGTCAAAGATCGAGGCTTCGAGAAATTCAAATCTGACCTCGGCCAGACCGATGCCAGCGAAGCAGAACTGCGCCAAGTCTACGAGTCGCAGTACCACGACAAGCGCGTGGGCGATTTCCAAGGCGCGGATCGCTACGACGTCAAGGAGTCGGACAAATCTCAGGAGCGTCTGCGTCAGCTTCAGAAGCGAGGCGCCTCGTCTGGCCTGATCTCATCGGCATTCAATGAACTGAAGTCGGTGCAGGGTGCGGAGCGGGATGCGGAAACTCGCGCCTTCAATGAGCGCAAGCTGGCGCAAAAAGAGGCTAACGACAAAGAAACGCTTGCGCAGCGTGATCGCGAATCAGAGCGCCGACTGGAGGCAATCGTCGCGAGGAGTGGCGGTGGCGCTGGAAACGTCTCCCGAGAGGAGCGCATTCGCTACACCACCCTGTTCAACGAAACCGGACGCCGACTCTCTGAGGCGCAAAAGGCGCGGACCACGCTGATGAAGGAGCCGGGCGCCGCCCGCCGCAACGCCAAAGAGCTTTCCGATCTGGACGAGGAGATCAAGGCTCTCAAGGACGAGCGCAAACTTTATCAGGGCTTCCTGTCGCAGAGCCAGATCGAGTCTGCCAAGCCAGCCGATGCTCCGGCTGCGGTGGCGGATCAAGGTCGTGGATCGCCATCCGATCCACGCCGAACTGACAAAGGCAGCTATGCCTCAGTCGATCCAGCGTCGATCCCAGAAATGATTAGGATGCGACAGCAGGAGCTTGCAGAAGCCGTTGGCAGGAATGACACAGCGACGGCAGAGGGCTTGCAGCGAGACTTGGAATCCCTCAAAAAACGCCAAATCGAGGCTTCGTCTGTCAATCAAAATGATGGACAATCTACCTCGCAGAAAAAGGGGTCGGTCCTGAGTGACCTGCCACCCGGCGCAAAGGTCATTGGCACCTCGAACGGCAAGAAAGTCTACGAGGTCAACGGCAAGCGCTATATCCAGCAGTAAGGACGGCGATGGCCTACGTCGAGTTTGATGGTGCGCTTGATGACGACAAGTCGAGCAAGTTCGTAGAGTTCACCGGGGAGCTTGACGCTCCCGCAAGCGAATCCGATCCGCGCCCCGACTATACCCGGCAGGAGAAAAATCCTGACGGCGGCGTAGGCAAACTGCTTTCCGACTCCCTGAGCGCTGGTCTTGATGGCGTCGAAGACATGGCGCCGGAGCCAATCAGTCGGCTCGTCAAGGCCATTCGCGGGAAGCCAATCCGCTCTCGCAACGGGAGTGTTCTGGAGACGGAGCCTCCTCTTTCGGATGCCGAACTGTACGACGCCAACGAACTGACTCGTCTGTCGAACAGGGATTACGCAGAGCGCAACGATCCTGCGAACCCGCGCAACAAGGCTCCTTCGATGCGAGCCGCCACCTCCCCGCTCATCAAGCCATCTCAGGACGGCATCATTGGTCGCGCTGGTGATCTCATTGCGGCCCAAGGTGGCAGTGCCACGGCTGGCGCCTTGCGTGGCGCTGCGGATGTGGCAAGCGCCTTTGGCGACAACCCGGTGTCAGAGACGCTTCGACAGGCCGGTGTGGGAGCCAAACAGATCGCTGACGAACGCTCGCTTGGCGTGTCGATGCGCGCCGACCAAGAGGGGTTTGTTGGTGAATATGCGCCTCAGGTCATTGCCCAGCTTCCGCAGATCGGTCTTGCGCTTTTGAGCGGCGGCATTGCACTACCTGCGGTCATATCCGGCCTTGGCTCCTATGCGGACGCTAGGGAGCGAGGTCTTGACCCGGTGGAGGCTACCAAGTTCGCCGTCTCGATGGGCGGCATGGAGGCCATTGGCGAGAAGCTGGGCGGCATGGGTCGTATGGCAGATGCCTTCGAGTCGGCACTGAAAAGCGGCTTTGGTAAAAAAGCTGCCGCCGAACTGGCGCAGGCCACCATGTTTGCCGGCATCAAGGAAATCCCGTCCGAACTTGTCACCTACACAGGGCAATTTGGGTTTGAGTCTGGCTATGGGCTGAACCCTAATCCGACTCTCGATCATTTTACCGAGGGCGCCAAAGACACGGCCATCGTTGCCGGCCTCACTGGCGGCGGCATGGGGGTGGCTGGCAAGGCTGCGCAAGTTGCCGCTCGACCCAAAACCCGCGAGGAGGAGGTCGCCCGCGCTCTGGCCGACGAACTCTCTGGCCGCGACTTTGATCCAGCTACAGCCGGCCAAGCGGCTGACATGATCTTTGGCACCCGGTCCGTGGATGGCTCCGGCGTCAACCGCACTGGCGCAGCACTGGTGGAGGCCGAGCGTGCCAAGCTGAATGCCATGCGCAACCAAGCAGCAGCAGAGCTTGGTGCCGCCGCCGATGTGGATCAAGCCGTCGCTGCCGCCGAGAAGATGGTCAGCATTCCGACCACCGGTCCGGTCGAGGAGTTTGTCTTCACTCCGACTCCGACCCTCCAAACCCCAGTCCCACGACCTGACAGCGACACGCTGCTGGATTTCGTTACCCAGCAGGTTCAGAATGCTCCCACCGAAGGAACCGCAGATGTTGCCCCTGTCGCCCCGGCTGACACGCCAGCAGCGCCAGCAGTACGCGCAACTGATACTGGAGTTGGGTCAGCACTGCCCCAGCCCGCAGGAGTTTCTGTCGCTGCTCCGGCTGTGCAACAGCAGCAGCCCGACACATCTGGCGCAGTAGAGGAGCCATCGTTCTCTGCCGACCAGCGCCTTGTGCCAGTTTCGCAACGGGCGCCGGCCAGCGTCAACTTTGCTCCCACACTTCGAGTACTGAGTGAGGATAATGGACGGTCCACCGTTCAGCTTGTCCAGACTCCAGAAAGGGCTCAGGATGACCAGCAAGCCATTGAGCAGCTACGAGTCGCCGTCAACCGATACAACCCCGGAGACGGCGACCGAATCCAGTCCTTCCGTGATCTCAATCTGCCGAGTGCTGACCGAGCAAGGCTCGACAACATCCTCGGTCAGTTTGAAAGAATTGCCTTCGTTGCCGAGCGAGCCCTTGGTGTTCGACTGCGATATACCCGATCTCTGAATGGGTACGGCGTTTCCTACAAGGGCAACGTCTTCATCGATCTCCCGACCGTCCTCAAGGGCGACGGCAAGAATCAGGCAACTGGCATCTTCCTGTTCACTGCCGGCCACGAAGGCTTCCACCACTTCGAGACCAGCAAGAACCCGGCTGACAAGCAGGTAGCCGCCAACTTCAAGGCGGTGCTTCGCGCCTACATCAAAGACGGCGCCGTTGACTCCCGTCAGCAGGCCGAGTCATCCGCCAACATCAAGGCTGGCGGCAAGGCTGTCACTCGCGCCTACGCCGAGAGCGAGGTGATGGCTGACATCAACGGGGCGATGTTCATCGACCCTGCTTTCTGGCGCAGGCTGTACGAGATCGACAGCGGCTCGACCTTCCGCAAGGTGCTGTATCGCATGATGCAGTCCCTAACGAAGATGATCTCTGCCGCAAAGAAGTCGCGGCTGGATGTGACCGATCTGGTTAAGGATGTTGATGCCGTTCGCGAGGCTGCGGCTCAGGCTTGGGCGCAGCGAGCACAGAACCAGACGCCCCCAGACGAGATCGCGGATGATGTGGTTCAGTACCGCCGCGACACGGATCAAGCTGACACACGGCCAGCAGGCATCATCGCTGAGGTCGCGCCCAATCCTGACCAAGAGGTTGCCGCCGACTGGAACGAGATGACTCCTCAGGAGCGGGAGCAAGCCACCCGCGCCGTCGCCAACAAGACGGTGCAGCGCGTGGCCGACATGCTTGGCCTGCGTGGCTTCTCCTTCAAGCTCTCCAGCGGCAAGTACGAGAGCGACGTCAACCCGAACATCCTGATCGATGCGCCTCAAGGCGCCACCGTCGAGCAGCTAAACGAGTTCGCTCGCACACTTGGCTACGTCCTCGATCAAAAGGCGATGGTCGCGTTCGATGAGGGAAATACCACATCCGAGTCGCAGGCCGGCTTCGTCAAGGTGGTTTTGCCTAGACAGATGTCTACCGCTGAGATAGACTCGCTCCGCAAGTTTATCGCTGAGAAAGTGCCTCAGGCCGATGGCGACACGCTGCGCGATGGCGCGCTTGTGTTTGGCAATTTCTCGGAGTACAACGACAAGGTAGAGACTTTGAACGATGAGCAGTATGGCGATGCCATTGCTGCAGCCGTGGAGGAGTTTGGCTGGGCCGGCGAGGAGATCAGGGTCTCCGAACCTCAGCGCTACCACAGTGAATTGATTTGGCCTGACAACCGTGACGGCTACCTGAAGGGGACGCGATATGGCGAAAGTGGTGAGGTACAAGCTGGCTCCGGGGGAGACAATGTTCGGGGATCAACCGGGCGTGATCTTGCTCAACTCCGCGAAGTGGCAGCGCAAGCCATCGAACTCCGAGACCGCTGGATCGGGCAGCGCGCCGCAGCCCGTGGACGTAGCGCTGGAGATAGCCAAGCGGCAAATGGCGCAAGAGAAGTTGGAAGCCCAGAGCGGGAATACGGAACCGCCCGAGATGGATCGGTAAGCGCCGTCGGCGTTCACTTCAGTCAGGAGCGCCGCAGCCTCATCACATCGACGTCCTTTGGCAAGGGGTTGAAAGGTCTGGAGCGCGAGCGCCTGACCGATCCAGCCAACAGCGACATCAAGCCGCGCATCAACTTCTACGTCAGCAATGGCCGTGGCGTCATTCCTGAGGCTGGTGTAGGCGGCGTCACCCACACCGTCAAGCTCAACAACCTGTACCCCGTCAAGTCTGACCCGCTCAAGCTGGTCAAGAACATGAAGGGCGCCAACTCTGCGGAGCGTGCCAGCTTCTTTGAGCGCTCGGTCATGCAGGCCGGCTTCGATGGCTACCTCGACAACAACACGGGTGGCTCTCAGGACTTTGCTGTCCTGATTGGCAAGCACTCGATTGAGATGCCGAAGTACAGCCGCGACTTCGTGGAGTCCCCGGACGACATCAACGATCTGGGTGCCTTCAACATCGACACGTTCGACTTCGACAACAAGACGGACGAGGTGTTGGATGGTGACGCACTGGGCGACATTGCCAACGAACTGACCGACATGGGCTACGGCGTGAGCGGCGCCGTGGCATCCAAGCCGACCGACTTCAAGGCGGTGAAGGACTCTGCGCTGAAGAACACCCTCACGCCTGAGGCGATGTTCCCCATGCCTAGCTTTGCGGAGAACGAGTACGGCAACTTGACGGCTCCTGTGTACGCAGGCGGCGAGCAGGCTCGCCTTGAACTGCAGCCATACGGGATCAAGGACGAGGACGTATGGACTGCCTTTATTGGCGCTCTCCGCATCGACGCCAACTGGGGCACCCCCCTGAGTCTGCGCGGCGTAACTCGTAAAGAGGGCGAGGGCTACCTGCTTCGCATGGCCGCAGCCAAGGAGTTGAACCACCGCAAGTTTGACTTCTACAAGGCCATCCCAGCCAAAGCTGCAACCCGCATCTCCGAGTTCTGGTCGATGGTGCCCAGCATCCCCGGCGCCACTGAGTTCACAGCCGGCGTGCCTGAGGTTGATGGCAACTCGGTCAGCAAGCTGCGCCAAATCGCACAGGCCCGCCTGATGGGCAAGGACTATTCTGTCCAAGTCAACGGCACATCCGACTTCTTCTTTCTGTACTTCACCGACAAGAAGACCGGAGAGACCTCTGAGGCCAGCATCCAAGTCATCGGCAAGCCGCGAGATGTGGGGCAGCAGTCGGTCGTGTTCCATGCTGTTGCGTTGAACAAGGGCTCTGGCGTCGGCAAGATGTTCTACAACATCGCCAACACTTGGGCCAACGTGGTTGGTGTCAAGGTGCTGGCCGACCCGGATGGCCTGACCGCAGTCAACTCTGTGCGCCGCACGGAGAATGCTCTGTCTGCAGCCGCTCGCACTGGAGGTGAGGCGCTGATCGAACCCGGATGGGCGCAGCGTGTCTACGGATTCGATGGCAAGGCCAAGACGCCGGATGCCAAGCGCAAGAACCTGACTCGCATCGCGCTGGCTCAGGCTCGCAATGTCTATGAACTGGCGCCAGACTTCGAGGGTGTGCGCTACGACATGGATACCGAGACGTTCGTCAACGATGACGGCTCCAGCGCTGAGGCCAAGGTCAAGGGCATTATGTCCCGGCCTGAGGTTCGTCGGTTCTCTCTCGGTCGCACCTCATTCATCCGCGCCGCGCTGACCCGCGAACTGATGGACAACGAGGTGCAACTGCCTGAGGAAATGGGTTCGCCCATCATGTACTCGCGGGCGCAGCTTGACGGCTACATGGATGGTCGCAACAAGACGATGCCGACCATCTCTGGTGCGGCTGCGCAAGAGGCTGACATCGGTCTTGCGGTAAAAGCCATCAATGCAGCCTCAACTGAAATATTGAGCGGCAACAGAGATTCCTTGCCGATCCCGATAGGCAGAACTCCGCACGCCATGAACTTGGTTGGCGCTCCGCAAAAGATGCTGCACATTGATGCCCGCATTCTCAAGAAGGTGCTGTTTGACAAGCACTCGGAAGACTTTGCTGATGTGGATGCGGAAACTTTTGTTCGATCCATCTACCAGCCCGCAATGATCTTGAAGGGTCGCGGTGTTAGGGAGATGGAAATCGTCACCAGTATTGTTACAAAGCGGGGGCCAATCATGGTCCCGGTTACGGATGCTGGCAACTCATACGCCATCATGTCCGCTTACGCGAAAAACGTAGGAGGCAAAGGGGAGTCTTTGGTGAAGCGGATCAAAGACGGCGCACTGCTGTACGCTGATCCTGCGATGGCGCAAGTCGCTGTGACTGGCCGGGAGTCTGCGCCCATCCGGGGGATCAACACACGTGGGGCACAATTCCCAGATGCTCCCCCCCGGCTTGCGCAGGACTCAAATGTATCCCAGAGCGGTATATCTGTCAAGCCCATGAATCCCTACTACATCGGCTGGGATAAGGTTCGTGACGACATCATCGGCGGCATCAGCAGCCGCAAGGTCAAGAGCGACGTTGATCTGATGCGCCGCATCGGCAATCTGTTCAAGGGCGACTGGGAAGATGCGCCGAGCTTCAGCCGCGCCCAGCCACGTCAAGGCCAAAACTTTGCCTTGCCCGGTGAGACTTGGCTATCGCAGCAGCGCCGTCTGTTCCAAGACTACTTCCTGCCGGTGCTGGAGGTGCAGAACGCCATCACCCGTCAGGGCGGCTCGATCACCGAGCAGTCGGATGTGTATCGCGCCGAGGAGCGCATGTATGGCCGGGTCGAGGAGACACTGCGCGACTTCCGTCAGAAGTGGTTTGACCCGCTCATCAAGGAGGCTCAGGAAAACGACATCACGATGGATGAGTTGAGCTTGTACGCCTACGCCAAGCACGCCAAGGAGCGCAACGCCTACATCCAATCGCTGCGCCGCGACATGCCTGACACCGGCTCCGGCATGACCAATGACGAGGCCGACGACATCCTGACGATGTTCGAGGTCAACGGTCAGGCGGCCATCATGGAGAAGCTGCACGCTCAACTGATGGCGATCACCGCAGCTACGCGCCGCGAGATGCTTGAGACCGAGTTGATTACGCAGGACGAGTTTGATGCGATGGAGACGCAGTACGAGAACTACGTCCCGCTGCGCGGCTTCGAGGAAGTGGATCAGAACGGCGAGCGCACCACCGTTGCCCGTGGCGGTCGCGGTTTCAACATCCGTGGCAAGGAGACCACCCGCGCTCTGGGTCGCCGCACCCGCGCCGGCAACATCATCGAGAACATCGTTCTGGACTACGAGCGCGCCGTGTTCCGTGGCGAGCGCAACATGGTGGGGCAGACATTCCTTGAGTTGATCCGCAACAACCCGGACCCGGCTCTGTGGGAGATTGATGCTGAGCGCACTCGCACATCTTTCAACCGTCAGACCGGGCGCGTCAACAAATCCCGTGAGGTGGACTCCGGCCCCAACACTGTGGCAATCAAGGTCATGGGCCGTGAGGTTTACGTCAAGATTTACGACGAGCGTCTGCTGCGCGCCATGCGCAAGGCATCGAAGGACGACACGGGCGCCATCGAGCAGTTCTTGAACAGCACGGTCGGCCAGTTCACCGGCATTCTTCGGGCTACCCTGACCCAGTACAACCCTGTCTTCGCAGCCGTCAACGCGGTGCGCGATGTGCAGTCTGGCGGCGCTGCGGTGCTGGACGAACTGGGGGTCAAGGGTGTAGCCCTGTACGCCAAGCACTACCGCGCTGCACTGGCAGCTTCTGGCCGGCACCAGTTGGGTAAGCTGGACCCAAACAGCACGGGCGGTTTCTTTGGTGACGCCGTGATGGACCGCTACTTCGAGGAGTACCGCGCAGCCGGTGGCACCACGGGCGGCTACTACGGCAAGTCGGCTGAGGATGTGCAACAGGAAATTCGCAACATCCTGCTGGCCGCTGGTGCTTCGCCACAGACGCTCATGGAGAAAGCCAAGACGCTTGGCGGCACCAAGGGTGGACGGATGTTGATGCGTGGCGTGCAGTCCACCGGCAAAGTGCTGGAGTTCTTGGGCGCCACATCGGAGAACGCCGCACGGGTTGCTGCCTACCGCGCCGCACGCGAGATGGGCAAGACGCCGGCTCAGGCTGCGAGCATCGCCAAGAACCTGACAACCAACTTCAACCGCAAGGGTGAATGGGGTCAGGCTCTCAACGCGGCCTTCTTGTTCTTCAACGCTGCAGTCCAAGGCTCGCATCGCACGCTCAAGGCGCTGCGCAACCCCAAGGTCATGGGCTTGGCTGCTGGCATGACTGCAACCGGCATTGCCTCTGCCATGCTGGCCGTGGCCGTGGGTGGCGAGGATGAGGATGACGGCCAGTTGTACTGGGACAAGATTCCCGCCTTCGAGAAGGAGCGCAACTTCATCATCATGCTGCCACCGGGCGCGGATGTGGTGGGCTCCGAAGTGGTTGGCAAGCGTGGCCGGTACATCAAGATTCCGATGCCCTACGGTTTCAACATCTTCCCGGCTCTGGGCGTCAACCTCGTTGATGTCATCCGCAACTCAAAGGACGACACGCAGGGCATCTCAGTCGGCCAAGGCGCCACCAACATGCTCAACGCCATCATGGGTTCGTTCAACCCGTTCGGCGGCGCCATCTCTCTTAAAGAGGGTGAGCGCGAAAGCTCGATCCTGCAGGCTGTCTCGCCAACCATTGGTGACATCATCGTCCAGCAGGCGCTTGGGGTTGACAGCTTTAGCCGTCCCACCTCGCCCTTCAAGAGTGACTACGACACAGACCCTGACAGCGAGAACGTCAACGTCAAACAGGCCGGCAGTGTGTGGCACGCCATTGCTCGCGGTCTCAACTCGGCAACGGGCGGCAATCTGGCCGAGCCGGGTGCCATCGATGTGTCGCCGGGTGCGCTGCAGAACCTGTCGAAGAACCTCACGGGTGGCACGGGCACGTTCCTCGCTGACGTCTTCCTCAACCTTCCAACCAAGATGGTTGAGCCGGAAGCCGAGATCACCGTGCGCGACATCCCGCTGGCACGCAACTTCTTTGGCGTGGTCGATGGCATGAACGATCAATCCCTGCTGTACGAGCGTCGTCGTGAAATCCTCAAGACGGCCAGCATCGTCAAGAACCGGGATGAGCTTGACATCGAGACAACGGACCCGACCGAGTTGGCTCTGGTCTCGCTGGCGAAGCTGTCTACCAAGTACACCAAGGCAATGTCTGCTTTCCGTAAGGAGGAGATCGAGATTGCCGACAACGACGAGATGACCACTGCGGAAAAGAACATCCGCAGGCGCGAGATCAAGCTGGAGCGCAACGCTCTGGTCAGTGACTTCAATGCCGCATACATGGACGCCATGAGGAACAAAGAATGAATGAGCCGCACTACCCTGAGCGCAGAGCGCAGCCAGCACTGACTGAGGACCGTGTGGCCTTGATGATCGAAGAATCCATCTCGGAGTCCATGACGCGCCACGAGGCTCGCATGGTTGCGCTCATCAAAAACGAGTTCAACACCTTGGGCGACAAGTTCACTCAGGACTTCAAAAACGCATTCCCGGGCGGTGATCCACATGGGCACAGGATTGCGCACGAGAAGCAGATCAAAGATGCCACAAGATGGGATGCACTGAAGGCTGACTTCATCAGCAAGGCGTTTACCACGGGCCTCATGGCAGCACTGTTTTTCGTGTTGGCGGCGGCGTGGGAGTCGGTCAAGTCTGAGGTGAAGAAGTGATCTACCGACTTTCCGGCTTCTTGGTCAATGCCGTTGCCCCAGCCTTTGGCATGCTGCTGTCGCTTTGGATCATCTGGAATGTGGAGACAAGATTCTTCCCGGTGGTCAACGACTTCACGTTCGTCAGCATCACCAAGAGCGAACAGGGATACACCGCCTATGGAGAACTGAACAAGTCCCGTGCGTGCGAGTTCTTGGGTCTGACCATATACGCTCACAAGCCCGGGCATCCAAAGCTGCTACTGGATCAGTACAAAAAGGACATCTTTGGCTCTGACGTTGGCGCAGGCCGGCAGACATGGGGCCCGTGGACTGTTCAGTTGCCAGAGCGCATCAGGGAATACGAACACCTTGAGATTCAAGGCACACACCGATGCCACGCCCTGTGGCTTCAAACCTCTGAGTACGCCAACCTAGACATCAGGAAGCTTCCATGACGGCACGCTGCCAGATCGCCCAAGAAATCCACCCCAACCTCGCTGCCTTCCTTGACATGATTGCATGGGCCGAGGGCACCGACAACGGGCGGCAAGCTACCAAGGACCGGGGTTATGACGTTGTGGTTGGTGGCTACAACTTTGACAGCTACGCCGAGCATCCGCGCATCCTCGTTGATCTGCCGAAGCTCAAGATCAAATCGACTGCAGCGGGCCGGTATCAACTGCTGGCGCGGTACTACGATGCCTACACCAAGATGCTGGGCCTCAGTGACTTCTCACCTGCTTCACAGGACCGCATCGCCATCCAGCAGATCAAAGAGCGCCGAGCCATCCCGGCCATCGAGCGGGGTGACTTTGAGGGCGCGGTGCGGTCGGTCAGAAACCTGTGGGCTTCGCTTCCGGGGGCTGGGTACGGACAACACGAGCAGCACATCCTGAAGCTGGCTGCAGCCTACCAAGCCGCAGGCGGGGTGATGGCGTGAATCACGCTAACCGCTGGAAGAACAGGCGGCGCATGGCGTGGCTCGCCCTGCTTGCTGGTCTGGCTTTCCCGCTGCTGCTACTCTACACGGAGTCCGACCAGCTTGGGTCGGTGGCCGGCGCGTTTTACGTTTTTGTCACTGGCGTTGTTGGCAGCTACATCGGCTGGGCCACCTTTGATGACGTCTCCACCGACAAGCTGAAAGGCCCGCAATGACCGCCATTCTGAGCCTTGTGCCTCGCTGGGTCTGGGCCGCTCTGGTCGCCGCGCTTGCTGCCACCTCATGCAAGCTCACGATTGATCTTGGCAGTGTCAAGCTGGAGCTTGAGAAGGCCAAGGTGGCGATGGCCGAGCAAGAGGCTGCATACGAATCGGCGCGAGCCAACGCAGCAGAAACACTTGCTGCGGCGCAGGCCCGGGCGCGTCAGGCAGAGCAAGACACCATCAAAGTCGCCGCCACCATTCGAGAGGAATCCAATGCGCAAATCCTTGCCGCCAATGCTGTTGCTGACAGTCTTCGTGAGCGCGTGCGGAACGCTCGCGCAGAAGCCTTCACCAGAACCTACAGCGCCGCCGTCATGCCCCGCTCCACCACGGTTGCCGCCGCTCCAGAAACTCCCGTCGTCAGTGACGAGCCCGTCGTTCTTGGAACGATTGGAGAGCAGGATGTGGACGAAGCCGAGCGAGCAGAAACCATACGAGTTGAACTCCTCGGGTGCTACCGGCAATACGACGAGGCAAGGTCTCGGCTTGAAGCAATGAAATAGCGGATGTCTCCCCGCTTGCTGCTACGGCAGCTTCCACCCACCGGCCTTCGGGCTGGTGGTTTTTTTCATATGCGGGCAGCGATTTGCTCAGGCGACTCCCGGTAGTAAACCTTGTTCAGCATCTCGGAGTTCCTGTGGCCGGATATGCGGGCGAGCGTGAGAACGTGAACCTTGCGCGACAGATGTGTGAGCGCGGTGGCTCTTGTGTCTCGGAACGTCAAGCCATCGATCATCAGTTGATGCGTCAGCTTTCGGAACAGGTTTGACGCCTCGTTGGCTCCGACCACAAAGGGTGGCCGGTTGAGCAGCTTGGCCGCGAGCCTGCCGACCGGGACTGTGACTGGCTTCGTGCTGGTCTTGGTCTTTTGCAGCACCACCACCTGACGCTTGGCATCGAACCCTGCCGGCGCGGCCAGCGCCTCAGACAACCGCATGCCTGTCCTCAAGGCGATGTGGAAGGCGTCGATCACCTCGGCGGTCTTTGGGCCGGCACCGTCCTTGGCACGCAGCACGCGCTTGATCTCGCGCCACCCCCAAACGGCATCGCGGGCGCCGCCATCCTTCGGCAGCTTGACCCCGGTGAATGGGTTGTCGGTCATCCACTTCCACTCCTCACGCGCCACCCTGAAGATGTTGCGCAGCAGGTTGACCTCGCGCAGCACAGTGCTGGCCTTGACCGTCTTCAGTCGCTCATCCCGCCAAGCGGCGATGTGGCTGGCGTTGATCTGGGAGAGCTTGAGGTTGAGGCTGGGGCTGCGCAAAAAGGCTTGCACCCGCAGTTCCTCAAACCGCTTGCCTCGCTTGTGAGGGGTGACTTCTTCGAGGTAGCGCTTCGTCGCCTGCTCGAAAGTGTGGCCTGAATCCAACTTGCCGGAGTCGATCTCGATCTCCAGCCGCGAGGCCCAGAGTTTGGCTTCGGCCTTGGTCTTGAACACCTTGGTGCGGCGGACGCCCTTCTTGGCGACCTGAACCCGCCAGCCGTCGCCGTGCTGAGAGATGTGAGCCATGCGTAATCCCGTGCGTACTTCGTGAGTAAACGAGTGTACGGGATTGGGGAAGCTCGGGGAAGCTCTGCGTAATTCAGCAGAGAGTGGAGACCACTATTTTCATAGAGAGTCTAGGAAAGTGTGGTGCCCCGAACCGGAATCGAACCCAGAGGGGGCAGTCAAGTGCTGCGTAATTTCGTGAGTATTACGCAGGCCGCAGGAGCGCCGCAACCGCTGGCCGGCGCTCTGCGCTTTCGCGGTGATTGGCCCATGCCTCAACATCCTCTCGGCGCCAGCGGCGCACCCGTTGCGAGAGTGTAACGGCTGGGGCTGGGAAGTCCGGCAGGCGAACCACCCGATCCCTGACGTACTCGCGCCGCACCTTCAGAAGCTCGGCAATCTCGGTGATGTCAATGAGTTGGTTCATCTTCGATGGCCTTTCGTTTCTCCATTTCGCGGAAGGCGTACTCAAGGAACTTGAGCCACGCCGATGGCTTGGCGTCTGGATCAACGGCGGCAGTGAGGAGTTTCCTTCCCGCTGCCGTGCTGCCCACCTTCGCCAGTTCCGCCTGCTCGATGTCGATCACCACATGAAGGTCACGGGTGAGGTTGTGCTGGTTGACTGAGATGGTGGTCATGTCGCCTCCACCAGTGCGTGGGTCTGCTTGTGGTGCGGCGGACAAAGCCACACCACATCCAGCGGCGCACTGTAATCAGGGTGGTGGGCTTGCGCTTTGTCCCCGCAGACCCAGCAAGGCATTGGCCTTAGCTTCCCATCTCTGACCGCGTTGCCAACAATGTGACTTGCCTTTCTGCGCTCTGGATGCTTCTCTGCCCAGCGTATTGCTGCGGCTCTATGAGACTCGGCATAGGCCGGTGTCTTTGCATACTCTTTTCGAGCGGCAACCCTGTGAGGCATAGAGCCTCGCATTCTGTCGTAGGCTCGTATCCGCTCTAGATTTTCTTGTTTGTTTTGGGCGGCATCAGACTTTGTGCATTCAATGCACTTGTTAAGCCTTCCGTCTTTCATTCGCGCATGCCTGTAAAAAGCCTCAAGCGGCTTTTCGCAAAGACACTTGAAGCATCGCTTAGTAGTCATAGCTGCCCATCCGCTTGGCCTTGCTTGTCACTTGGTCGTGCGAGAAGCTGCAGGAGATGAAAGGAATCGAGTCGTCCATGTCTTCAAACCCAGAGGGCGCGGCCGGCTGACGCTGGGGTGCAGCCTGACGCTGAGGCGCTGGCTGCTGGCGCGGCGCGGCTGCGGGCTGTCGAGGCGCCTGAGCCTGACCATCATCGCGGCCACCCAGAAGCTGCAACTCCGTCGCCACGACGTCACAGGTGTTCTTCTCGATACCGTCCTTGTCGGTGTATTTGCCGTACTTCAGGCGACCCTCGACGTAGACCGACTTGCCCTTCTTGACGTACTCGCCAACGATCTCGGCCAGCCGGCCATAGAACTGGACGCGGTGCCATTGGGTGTCCTCGATGGTCTCGCCCGTGTTCTTGTCCTTGCGCTTGCTGCTGGTGGCGATGCTGATGTTGGCAACCGCCTCGCCGCTGGTCAGGTAGCGAATCTCTGGGTCTCGACCGCAGTTGCCGAGGAGGATGACTTTGTTGACACTGCTCATGCTTGCTCCTTTACGAATGTTCCATCGGGCATCAGGGTGCCCTTCCTGTTTTTGATCTCGTCGTATGCGCCGGCAAGGCAGGACACCAGATCGATGTCCCTCAGGGCGCAGTAGTTGATGAGGCAGACAACAACATCGCCCACCCCATCCTTGATGCCGTCGAGGTTCTTCTTCCCCTCGGCGTCACACAGTTCTCCTACCTCGCTGACCAGCTTCATCAACTGACTGGCCGGCGTTGCGTTGGGGATGATCTTTCTGGCTTCCGCCCAGCGGACCACCTGAAGCTCAAGCTCGCGGTAGCTTGTCGGGTTGGTCATGCCACCTCTCCCATCTCAAGCTGCACTTGGCCGGTCTTGGTTTCCTCGACCTTGACGCCAGCCTGAGCCAGCCTGTAGGTGTCGTCGGGTGATGCCACCTCGACAGCGATGCTGTCCTTGGCGATGTGGTTGCGCACGGTGGCAGCGTTGTTGGCGCGGACGAGGCGCTGGGTGCCATTGATGGTGGCGAGGTACAGGCGTGTTGCCATTGGCTTCTCCTAGAAAAAAGTGGCGAGGTTGTTGTGAGCGCTCTGCAGCGCTTCGAGGGTTGCGCGGGGTTTGTCGAGCGCCTTCTTGGCGGAGTCCAGCGCCTTCTTGTAGGCGCGGACGTACTGGACGGAGCCGCCGTTGACGGACGGCGGAACCTTGTTGACCAGCTTCTTGAGGCTTGCGCGGTAGTCGTCGGCGGTCATATTGGCGACCCCAATGCCAGCATTTGCCGCTTGATCTGCTCCTGCAGCTTGGTTGCCATGATTTCCGCCTCAAAAGAGGCAACGCTTTTGAGTCTTGATGACGCTTGTGTGTCAGGCATCCTGCCGATCTCCTTGGAAATTTTTATGAACTTCAGCAAAAAAAGATTGCAGGCAAAAACGCTAGACATGGCCTCCAAAACAAACTCCGGGTCCGACGCCTTTGATGCCGATCTCCTTTTCGTCTTTGCCCAAACATCCCTGTTCGTGAAGAAGTAGCTGAATACAGCGTCGTTGACGTTATCGACACCCAGCCTTCCTAGGTTTGGAATGCGACGCAAAGATTGCTGCGTCTCCGCCAGAAGTCGCTCTATCGAATCAAGGCCAGCATCACGAAGGGCGTTTTCAGTCCTGTTGGTGAGGTCTAAATGGATGATTGATGTGGTCACATCAACCCCCTCTCGCGCAGGCGCTGGCGTAGCGACATGCGAGACCCGGCCTTCAGCTTGGCGACTTCGGATTCAAGTGTCTCGATGCGTTTTGCCATTCGGTCGTTGAGGGTGCGCTGCTCCGCAAAGGACTCGCCCACCGCCTCAAGAATCTGCTTCAACATCTCGGCTTGCTCATGCGTCACCAAGAAGGTCTTGTTGCCAAACAGACTCATGCCGCCTCCTTCAGTTGGTGCTGCGCTGCCGCTTTGAGAACCTTGTTCACGATGGCTGTGCAGATGTGTTGAAACTGGGCCTCGCTGTACCGCTTGGCCGCGCCGTCGATAGTTGGGTTGGCGCCCAGCGTGGAGAGGAAGTCGGCGGTGACGTTGAACCCCAGTCGCGCCGTGATGTCGCCAATCCGCAGAGTTGCCTCGCCGGCTGACGGTTGAGCAACCAGCTTGACAGGCTCCGAAACCGGCTTGATCTCGGGCTTTGCCGGCTCCTCCACGGGCTGCTGCGATGCCTTCACTGCCTCGTGGTGCTTGGCAATGCGCTCGGCCAGCAGTCGGGCAAAGTCCTCGGGCTCCTTGGTGCAGACCGCCTTCATGTCAGGGAACAGGAATCCCCAGTCCTGCGCCTCGGTCTTGAGGCTGCAGACGTTGGTGGAGATTCGGCTTGCCATAGTCGATGCGTAGACCTTGGCGCGAGCCAGTTCGTCGTTCACTGCAGAGCGGATGCTGTCAACCGTGCGCTTGCCCTTGATGGCATCTCCAAAGGCGGCAGGGATGGCCGGCATGAGGTCGCCGCCCAGCGCCTTGTTCAGTTCGCCAATGTGGGCCGACAGCGCCCGGTTGGCCTCGCCCACGATCTCCAGCTTGATGGCTTCCTTGCGGGCCTTGACCAGTTTGTCCAGATCGAGTCGGACCTTGCGGGCCTCAGCGGAGATGTCATCGATGGTGCGGAACAGCGCATCGATGGTGGCCGTCTGGCTCAGGGCGTTCTGCTTCGCGACCTCA
>JACCEC013274944.1_pt1 | contig 60340 bp, 49 predicted proteins | sample 7450121 | NCBI WGS metagenome assembly JACCEC01 (sample SAMN15323455, study PRJNA562643) | freshwater metagenome | isolation source: river surface water | place: USA:Blue River Watershed | collected 2017-08-18
GCAAAAGAGAGGAGTAAATAAACCCGTTTTCAGGATGATTGAATAAATGCAAACGACGCCTTGAAATTTTAAATATTTGCCCACTTTTCATACAAACTGAAACTTGTTCGTTATTTTTAACTATTTTATCGATAAAAAAAGGATTAATCAAATGCTCTCTACTTACTCGAATAAAATCTGAAAATTGTTCATCCTCTTCAAATTTTTTTAGATTAAATGAGCTGACTACAATTTTTCCATCATTAAAATAAATAAGTGTATAATTTTTGGATGATTCGAAAAACAAAATATTTTTATGCGGATTAGTTTTTCTAAGCTTTTTTAATTTCATGATATCATTATTCTTTGATACATCTGATAGATAGACCTTGGTACTTTGAAACAATGATTCGATTGAAGGAATCAGAAGCATAATTGGTAGAAAAGGCATAAAATCCATTTATAGTAGCTAAACGCCTTGTGAAAAAAATGGCATTTTCATGTAAACCTTCGAATTCATTTTTTCGACTTCCAGCTGGAAGAATTGTGAATCCAAGCTCATTTTTTGAGGAACTTGCATAAAAATATTGTTTCCAAAGCGAATTTTCTGAATTTTCACTTTTAAGATTAATAGCCGCAAAAGGTCCCCCTGTTGTTTTAATTAATTGATAAAAATCTGAATCTGAGGGGATTGTCCAACCTTCAGGGCATACTTCTCTTTTATCTTGAACAACAAAACCATTATAAAGTAACCCCAATCGAAGCTCTATTGATTGTTCAAAATTGTTTTTATAGCTACACAATGCAGGTGAATCGAAGCTTTGCCATTGTTTATTATCAGTGATATTAGGGATAATATCCCCGTTTTGAAATTTTGTTACACGAAGATTTTCCTTCATCCAAACTTGATTACCAATTTGGATAATCGGGTAGGTATTGCCATCTATATCCGTGATAGTATTAGGAGATAAATCAATGTGTTTTGGGGAGCTTGACTGACCTGAATAGTTTGATATTTTCTCCAACGAAATTATGCTGGATTGAGCCTTTCCAGAGATACACGTTCCTAGGCTTAGTAGAGTGAATATAGTTGCTTTAATCATTTTTTTGTATTTTTTTTACTAAAAATTTGTTTTATTAGACTAAAAAATGCGATATAATCTAATATTTTCAGTAATTTTGGATAATCTTGAATAAATGCTTTCTTAAAATTTCATCACAAAGTTATGTTTAAAAACACAATTCAGAGTTGTAAATTACAACCCCAGATTGTACTTCTTTATCAAAGATTATGAACTCTAATGTAGCTGAGAATATCCGACTAATCAGAGAAGCAAAAGGTCTCAAACAAGATTATGTTGCCTCAAAATTAAAAGTTACGCAACAGGCTTATTCTAAAATGGAGAATAATCCTGAAATGATGACTTTACAACGGTTGAGAGACTTGAGTAAGATACTTCAAGTTGATTTGCTTACCCTATTGGGTGAAGAAACGGTTTTTATTCAACAGAATTATAATCAAAGTGGAGGTAGGACAAGTCAGATTTCGACTCAAATTTTGAATAGTTCTGAGCAAGAAGGAAAACAAGCAGAATTGTATGAACGAATGATTCAGTCTCTAAAAGAGGAGATAGAATATCTTCGTTCTAAAATTTAAAAATAATGTCTGTTTCTATGCTAATTTCTACAAAAAGCATAAAAACAGACATTATCTCATTTCTTTCCATAATAATATAAATACGATGGAGTGGTGCTACCATCAAGTCTTTCGCTATTAGTAAAGTACCCTTTGTTATCTTTATCGAAACAAATACCTTCGCCTTGGGGTTCTTTGACATAAGGCAATAGTTTATCTCGGGTTCTGCCGAGTGCCGAAATAATACTTTCATTGCTTTTACGATACCAATAATAAATAGCCTCGTAATTTCGTAAAACTATCTCTTTTCCATCGCTCGAAATACCACCACTTGTAATAACCTGAAGTGGAATATTTTGTATGAATTTTGCCGTTTGTATTTCTGTGGTGGATTGTGGATAGGGCAAATGATATAGACGAACGTTGAATTCACGTTTGCTGATAATATAAATATCTTTGGTGGCGGGGTCTAATAAAATACATTCTGCATCTCGGCTTCCATCTGGGTAGGAAAAGGCAATTCTGTCGAAATCAACTACTTTTTGGTCTAATGATTGAGGTTCCTCGAAGCGATAAATATAATATTTGTTGTCGTAAGCGGCTATATTATCTCCAATATCTGCTAAATATAGATAAGTTTTTCCTGCCTCAGGCCCAACACCGATGCTAATATCTTCCCAATCTCGATTTGGGAAAGGCATTTTGATACTACCTTTATAAGCCCCTTGATGCGAAAATTGATATAAAAGATTGGGGTTATCCCCATCTTCATGTACCCACACATTACCAGGCATATTTCTGCTATCACAGACTCCCGATGCTTCGTTGGCAATAGTATTTGGCAATAAATAGCTTTGCGGAATTGCTTGAAAATCAGGAATTACCTCAACGGGTGGCTCTGGTGTGGGTGTTTTCTTTTGAAATAAATCACAAGAAACAACGGCGAGCAAAACTAAAGGAAATAGTACTTTTTTATACATTTTTATAGCTGAAAGTAAAATGCTGATTCATTTTACTATTTTGATTTTCTTTGGTTAATTTTTCGGATGGGCAATTGTTTTATCTTAACGCCACAAAGATAGATATATTTTATTATAAATAATGACTGCTCAAAGCACTGTTCCTAAAAGTGTAGCAATTTGTTTGATTACTTCTTTGTACTGAATCATTTGGTATAATACTTCATCCTCTTCTTCGACGCTCAAATTACCCTCGATAAGCTTTTGGTTAAGCAAGTTGATTTCACGTTCAAATCTTGCTTTTTTTAGTCGCAGGATATTGGTATATGCTAAATCTGGCAGTATTTCTGTAATTTCAGGAATATAAATATCTTTTTTCTTCCAATTTTCACTTAATTGATGCGGACTCAAAAGCCATCCAGCTGCGGTTTTTTGTATGTCTGTATCTGGGTGGGTAGTAAAATAGCTGGTGTCAGGAATTTGATTTTTTTGATAAAAATCTCTAAAAATATTGATAATCCTCTGATAAATCGGTGTGACAAATTCCATATTCTTAATTTCATTAAAAATATATTCTGTCAGTGTCATGTCGATATTTTCAACCACATTTCTTTCTAAAATATATTGTCCATAGCAAACCAAAAGTCTGGCACACTCTTCTTCTTGGTACGAGAGGGGTGTTCGGGTAGATTCCGCAACATTATAGGTATTCGGAATAGGAGATGGCTCTTCCCGATTTACTTGAACTTCAAGATTCCCGATGTTTTGTGTTTGGGTTCGAGTAGAATTTTGTTTTTGCTTTTCTGCCTCTTGAACTTTTTTTAGTGTAATTTTATTCCCTTCTGCTATCAAGATTTGCTCTTCAATACCCATTAAATCGGCAACTTCTTGATAGAAAACAGAGCGTTTGATAGAATCTGGAATTTTTGAGATAGTTTCGACTAAATCTTTAATTAATGCTGCTCGTTTGATAGGGTCATGCCCAACATCGCTGAGGGAAATTTCTGTTTTGAATCGAATAAAATCCTTTTGATTATTTTTGATATACTCTTTAAATGCCTGACTTCCCACTTTTTGAATATAAGAGTCAGGGTCATCTCCATTAGGAAATACAACTGCTTTTACATTCAATCCTTCTTCGAGTATGATATCAATTCCTCGTAAAGAAGCCTTGATTCCAGCAGCATCGCCATCGTATAAAACCGTAATATTTTCGGAAAAGCGGCGAATTAGCTGAATTTGTTCTTTAGTGAGAGAAGTACCCGAAGAAGCGACCACATTTTCTACTCCTGCTTGAGCTAAGGATACAACATCTGTATAACCTTCTACTAGCAAGCAATTTTCTTCGGTACGAATGGCGTTTTTTGCCTGATAAATACCATAGACAATATAACTTTTATGATAAACAGCAGTTTCTGGAGAATTGAGGTACTTAGGAGCATTAGGGTCTTTTTTTAGGATTCTTGCCCCAAAAGCGATGGTTTTTCCTCCAACATTATGAATCGGGAAAATCACCCTTCCTCGAAATCTATCTATTGGTTCTTTGCCTTCCCGTATAATTGTCAAACCTGCCTTTTCGAGTATTTCTGTTGTAAATCCATTCTTGAGGGCATACTTCGTAAAGGCATCCCAAGACTCGGAGCTATACCCTAATTCAAATTTTTGGATAGTCGAATGATTGAAACCTCTTTCTTTGAAATAACTTTGTCCAATACTTTCTCCTTCCTCCGATTTCCAGAGTTGTTCTCTATAATATTTATTGGCAAAGTCTAAAACGATATACAAGCTTTCTTTTTCATTTTGAGCCTGCATTTCTTCGTTGGTAATTTCTCTTTCGGCAACTTCGATACCATATTTTTTTGCCAGATGTCTGAGGGCTTCGGGGTAGCTTATTCCTTCGATATCCATTACAAACCGTACAGAATCCCCAGCTTTACCACAACCAAAACATTTATAAATCCCTTTTGCTGGCGAAACATAAAATGAAGGCGTTTTCTCGTTATGGAATGGGCAACAGGCAATCAGATTAGCCCCTCGTTTTTTTAGTGATACATATTCACCGACTACCTCTGTCACATCGGCAGCTTGAAGAATTTGTTGAACTGTTTCGGGGCTGATTCTCATAGTGTTTACAATGAACTTATTGACGTTTTAATGTAGCTAAATAGGCAAAAAAAACAATACCTACAATAATAGTAAATAATGACATCCAAAGGTGAATCCCTTGTGGGCGAAGTACCCAAAAAGCTCCAATAAATTGAATTACCAAAATTAAATATATAAATGTCGCAACCCAATGTCGTGGTAATTTGTTAACCAAATATGCTCCTAAAGGGGCAAAAAATATAACAAAAGGGATACAAGCAAGCCACATCTCGAAGGATTGTTGTTGGAAATCTTGAATAATTCCGGCATGTAGAAAAAATCCAAGGATAGTTTCTATGGTCATGATTATGACCGATGAAGGTACTGCTACTTTTTCGTCGATATTATAATAAATCGTCATCAAGCAAAAAGTAAAAATATTAATTCCCGTGCCGAATACTGCCGAAATACAGCCACCGATAATACCAAAAGAAATCAATTTCAAAGCATCGTTTTTAGAAAAAGGATTGATACTTTCAAGTACTTGTCTTTGCTTTCCTTTATTTTGCCTCCATAGTACCAACCCGAAACTAAGCCATAAAGACACAAAAAATAGTTTTGCTAAGGGGGGCGAAATAAGAGGTACAATGTAATAAGTGCCGAATAACAGCCCGAAAACACCTCCCAAGCTAACGTATTTGATATAATTTAATTCTATTTTTATTTTTAGTCCGATAATTAATAAAGATGCTGCTGTCATTCCTATGCTTTGAATGGCAAAAGCAAAATTTCGAGCGACCGAAGGCTCAATTTTTAATAATAAAGTAAAAATCGGATAGGCTATTGCTGCACTTCCTTCGGGGCTTGAACCTGCCACGAAAGAACCAAAAATCATAGTCAAAATAGCCGTCCAATGTTTCAAGAAAACATAATAGCTATTCGATTGATACATGTATATTCCCCATACACTTAATACTCCGATAAGAAAAATGAGGTATAATATCGGAATTTTGTTGGTTGGGCTTTTTTGGACAGTCATAAAAATTGTACATTTGTAAAACTTAAACACAAATTTAAGTCCAAATATTGGCTTTTTTATCAAACAATCGAATGAAAAATATAGAAAATATGCTGGAGAAATTGTTGGAAGAACAAAAATTTCTGAGCGAGATGCAAAAACATATTGCAGATAATTATGGAATAATGCTTCAAAATCAAAAGCAAAATGCAGATAACCATGAAGTGGTCATCCATAACCAAACAACAATCATTAAAAATCAAGAGATAATTGTCAATAATCAAATCAATATTGTTCGTAATCAAAAACAAATTGTAGAAAATCAGGTACAATTAGAGGTCATTTTAGAAACACAAGCCTATATTTTAAATACCCTCAAAGATTTAAAAGGAGAGAAAGAGTCCATTGAGGACACACAAAAGCTTTTAGGTCGTCTTCAAGAAGAAAAAAGACAAAAATTGAGTGTTATTCCATTCAATAATCCATCTACTTTGTGACATAATGCAAGAATGTTAGGAACAACTTCCTAACATTCTTGCACGAAATGCTTATCGGCTAATTTCGAGTACTTCTACTTCGATTACGCCTGCTGGAGCTTGAATCTGAGCAGTATCTCCGATTTTTTTACCCATCAATCCTTTTCCGAATGGGGAGTTTATAGAGATTTTTCCCAATTTCAAATCAGCTTCTTCCTCTGCCACCAAAGTATATGCCATGGTTGCTCCATTTTTTTTATTTTTAATCTTGACCTTAGAAAGCAACGAAACTTTAGAAGTATCGATAGTCGATTCGTCTAAAATTCGTGCATTAGCCACAATTTCCTCTAATTTAGAGATTTCCATTTCCATCAATCCTTGTGCATCTTTGGCTGCATCGTATTCGGCATTTTCAGATAAATCTCCTTTGTCTCTCGCTTCTGCAATTTGACGAGCGATTTCTGCACGACCCCTTACTTTTAAGTCATGAAGTTTATTTTTAAGGTTATTAAAACCTTCTTCGGTGTAATATTGAATTTTTGACATAATGTTTAAATTTAAAAAACCCCTAAATTTTAGGGGCAACTATAAAAAAAAAACGGCGAAACTTCGGCCGATTCTGCATGATATCCAAAAAAAACGCTAAAAATATATTTTTTTGAAAGCTAAGTAATAGTTTATTTGTTGGTTATGTACTGATTTATTTATTTTGGAACACAAAGTTACAAAGTTTTTTTTAAATCCAAGAACTTTTGTACGCAATCAATTATAAAAACAGAGAAATATGAGAATAATTTTCATGGGAACGCCCGATTTTGCGGTGGCAAGTTTGAAGGCATTGGTCGAAAATCAGTGTGAAGTGGTAGCAGTAGTGACGGCACCCGATAAGCCTTCTGGAAGAGGTTTGGTGATGAATGAAACGCCAGTCAAAAAATATGCGGTTGCTCAAGGTATTCCTGTATTACAGCCTGAAAAACTAAAAAATCCTCAATTTTTGGATGAGCTAAAAAGTTATCGTGCTGATTTACAGGTAGTTGTTGCTTTTAGAATGTTGCCAGAGTTAGTCTGGAATATGCCTCGATTAGGTACATTTAATTTACATGGTTCTCTTTTACCCCAATACAGAGGGGCAGCACCTATCAATTGGGCGGTCATCAATGGCGATACCGAAACTGGTGTGACAACTTTTTTTATTCAACAAGAAATTGATACTGGCAATATTATTTTCGCTGAAAAACAAGCTATTTTACCTGAAGATAATGCTGGTACAGTACATGATAAATTAATGGAATTAGGGGCAAATTTGGTAGTTAAGACTGTCAGAGCAATAGAAAGTGGTTCATATCCTCAAATTCCTCAAGAAATGCACACAACACTTAAACCAGCTCCTAAAATTTTTAAGGAAACTTGTCAAATTAATTGGCAGTGGTCGGCAGAAAGAGTGCATAATTTTGTAAGAGGTTTGTCTCCTTACCCCGCTGCATGGACTATTTTGAATGATAAAACTTGTAAAATTTATAAAACAGAAATCATCGAGCGAGGAGATATAGCCACTGAAGGTGAATTTCTGACAGATGGAAAAAATTATTTAATATTTAAAACTGCTGATAAGTGGCTTTCTATCAAAGAATTACAAATTGAAGGTAAGAAAAAAATGGGAATTGAAGAATTTTTGAGAGGTTATAGATTTTAAATATATCTCGAAAAGCCTTCGATAAATATCATTTTCTTAACGAAATTTGTAAACTATTCGTAATCAATCAAATCTAAATTTAATAAAATATGCTCATCAATCGCCCACGAAGAAACAGAAAAAGTGCCGCTGTTCGAGATTTAGTACAAGAAACTACGCTGTCGGTCAATGATTTTATATTTCCGATGTTTGTCATGGAAGGTTCGGGAATTAGGAGTGAAATTAAATCTATGCCTAATATTTATCGTTTTTCTTTGGATAAATTATTGGAAGAAATCCAAGAAGTGAGTGATTTGGGGATAAAATCTATTTGTTTGTTTCCGAATTATCCAGAGTCAAAAAAAGATAAATATGCTTCTGAAAGTTATAAGGCAGATACTTTGTATTTGAGGGCTTTAAGCGAAATTAAAAATAAATTTCCAGATTTGGCACTCATGACAGACGTTGCAATGGACCCTTATAGCAGTGATGGACATGATGGATTGGTAGAAAATGGGCAAATTTTGAATGATGAAACATTAGCCATTTTAGGTAAAATGGCGGTGGCTCAGGCAAGAGCTGGTGCGGATATTATCGGGCCTTCCGACATGATGGATGGACGTGTACAATATATCAGAGAATTGCTTGATGATGAGGGGTTTACGAATGTTAGTATTATGTCTTATTCTGTAAAATACGCCAGTGCATTTTATGGTCCTTTCCGTGATGCCCTAGATTCTGCACCTAAATTTGGAGATAAAAAAACATACCAAATGAACCCAGCCAATGTCAAAGAAGCGATTATAGAAGGCGAATTAGATGTGATGGAGGGAGCGGATTTTTTGATGGTAAAACCAGCTTTTTCGTACTTGGATGTCATCAAAACTATGTCGGAGAATTTCAATTTACCGATTGCTGCTTATAATGTTTCGGGCGAATATGCCATGATTAAGGCTGCCGCTCAAAACGGTTGGTTGGATGGTGATAAGGCAATGATGGAAATGTTGTTGAGTATCAAAAGAGCTGGAGCAAAAATTATATTAAGTTATTTCGCAAAAGAATTTGCCCTTTTAAAAGCCTAAATCATGTCTAATACTATATTAATTCTCAATGCCTTAGTCGTCAATGAAGGCAAAATAAGTCCTGCTGATATTTTTATCAAAGATGGCATCATCGAACAAATCGGGACGAATTTATCACATCTGAAAACAAAAAAGGTAATTGATGCAACTGGAAAATATTTACTTCCTGGTGTAATTGATGACCAAGTACATTTCAGAGAACCTGGTCTGACTCACAAAGCAACAATCGCTACTGAGGCGAGAGCGGCAGTAGCTGGAGGAACGACAAGTTTTATGGAAATGCCCAATACCGTACCTAATGCCTTATCACAGCCATTATTAGAAGATAAATATGCCATTGCAGCCAATAGTTCGGTGGCAAATTATTCTTTTTATATGGGGGCTTCTAATGATAATTATGATGAAGCGATGCGAACGGATATCCGAAATGTATGTGGATTGAAAATTTTTATGGGTAGTTCTACCGGAAATATGTTGGTGGACAATACACAAGTGTTGGAAAAGATTTTTTCTAACTTTTCTTCACTTATCGCAACTCATTGTGAAGATGAAGCAACGATTAGGAAAAATTTAGAGTATTATAAAGCAAATGAGCCTCAAAATGGCTGGGGAGCAGAGGTGCATCCATTAATTCGGAATGAAGAAGCTTGTTATTTGTCTTCCGAAATGGCAGTAAACTTAGCTAAAAAACATCAAACTCGATTACATATTCTACATATTTCGACTGCTGATGAAATTAAGCTTTTTGAAAGAGGTTTATTCAACAAAGAGAAGCCGAAACATATTACTTCGGAAGTTTGTGTACATCATCTTTGGTTTGATGCAGATGATTATCAGCGTTTAGGCAATCAAATAAAGTGTAATCCTGCTATCAAGCATGGCCATCGTGAAAAACTTTTTCAGGCATTGCTCGATGACCATTTTGATGTAATTGCTACCGATCATGCTCCACATACTTGGGATGAAAAACAGCAAAATTATTGGCAAGCCCCGTCGGGATTGCCTTTGGTACAACATTCCCTAAATGTGATGCTGGAGTTTTATCAGCAAGGGAAAATAAGTTTAGAAAAAATAGTGCAAAAAATGTCTCATTCCGTGGCAGATTGCTTCCAAATTGAAAAAAGAGGCTATATTCGAGAAGGGTATTGGGCAGATATGGTTTTGCTGGATTTGAATGGTACAACCTCGGTTGTGAAAGAGGAATTACTCTCGAAATGTGCTTGGTCGCCTTTTGAAGGAACAAAATTTCAATCAAAAATTACTCATACCATTGTGTCGGGGCATATTGCCTATGCCAATGGGCAAATTAATGACTCAGTTTTTGGGAAAAGATTGAGTTTTATTAGATAAAATCCAATGATTGGAGGTAATTTATCTCCAATCATTTTTCTTATTCTCTACGGAGGAAATACAATTTAAGCTTATTACTTCTTCAAAAAGAAAAAAGCCCGCTTTTATAAAAAGGGGCTTTCCAAAATCTCTAACTTTCTGATTTACCTATAATAATAAGCTGTTGTTGATGAATTGCACTTTTAATTATAAATTAAAATTTTCAATCCCGATACAAATAAAAATAATTTTTTTGTTATAATCAAATTTAATCAAAAAAATATTTATTTAATTGAGTTATTGTATAAATAATTTGCTTCTTTAGGAACTTGATTTTTTATTTGTATGTTCGCAGTATCAAAAAGAAATATTTTGATATTTCTAATAGACTTAAAATATTATTTTTGTGAATTCTTTATCTTTAAAATTTAATAAAATGACGAAAATATCAACACCTGGTCGTATTTGCCTCTTTGGAGAGCATCAAGATTATCTTGGATTGCCTGTCATTGCAGCGGCTATTTCACGACGTGTTGTGGTAGAGGGAGCATTGCGGAACGATAATCAAATCATTATACATCTTCCAGATATTCAGTCTAAATTAAATTTTGAAATTTCGCCAAGTCGTTTGAAATATGTTAAAACAAGAGATTATTTCAGAAGTGCATATAATGTTTTACTTGATGAAGGGTTGACTTTCTCAAAAGGAGTAGAGTGTGTGGTCAATGGAAATATTCCGATTAATTCGGGAACATCGAGTTCTTCGGCATTATTGGTTTCATGGATACATTTTTTATCGAAAATGGCCGATATTCCACCGATGTATTCAAGTCAAAAATTAGGGGAATTGGCATTTAAAGCAGAAGTGACAGAGTTTGGCGAGCCTGGTGGCATGATGGATCATTTATCTACGGCTATTGGATCGGCGGTATATTTGACATTTCAACCAACTATTGAGGCTCAAAAAATAGAAACTAATTTGGGAGCTTTCGTATTGGGAGATTCTTGTGAGCCTAAAGATACCATTGGGGTATTGAAGCGTGCAAAGTTTGCACGTTTGGATTTAATTGAAAAAATAAAAAAGGTAGATTCCGAGTTTTCATTACATCATTTTGATTCTCAGAAAGTAGATAATTTTAATTCTCATTTATCTGATGATGAGATGGTTTTATTGAAAGGAACACTGAGTAATAGAGATATTTTACGAGAAGCTTTAGATTTATTTTTCAACCAAAGTATGAGTGATGATAAATTTGGAGAATTACTATTGAAGCATCAAGAGGTTTTAAGAGATGTACTGAAAATATCGACCAACAAAATTGACAGAATGCTTGATTTTGCCATGCAAGCAGGTGCAAAAGGTGGAAAAATTAATGGTTCAGGCGGTGGTGGTTGTATGTTTGCTTATGCTCCCGAAAACCCAGAAAAAGTGGCTGAGGCTATTGAGCGTGCTGGAGGAAAAAGTTATATTATTTATATAGACAAAGGTACCATGGAGTTGAAATAAAAAAGTCTCGGAATCTTTATCATTTTCCGAGACTTTTTCTATTATTATCTTAATTTAAGCGTAACCAAGCAAGCAACTGCCAATACAATTCCTATAATCCAGAATCGTGTAACAATTTTTGATTCGTGGTAGCCTTTCTTTTGGTAATGATGATGTAAAGGAGACATCAAAAATAACCTATTTTTTTGTGCATATTCTAAGCCTCGGCGTTTTCGTTGATATTTGAAATAACTTACCTGCAAAATTACCGAAAGATTTTCTATCAAAAAGATACCGCACATCACAGGTATTAATAGTTCTTTTCTAAGTGCTAAAGATAATACCGCAATGATACTCCCCAACATCAAACTTCCGGTATCGCCCATAAATACTTGTGCTGGAAAGGCATTATACCATAAAAATCCAATACATGCCCCCACAAAAGCGGCACAAAAAATAACTACCTCTCCCGAATTTGGTATCATCATAATATTGAGATATTGGGCAAATACCTTATTTCCAGTCAAGTAAGCAAATACAGCCAAAGTGATTCCGATAATTGCAGATGTTCCAGCTGCCAATCCATCGATACCATCGGTGATGTTTGCACCATTAGAAACTGCAGTGATAATGAAAATAACAACAAGTACATAAGGTATCCAAGCCAAATTTTCGGGCAGTAAATTCCCAAAAATTTGATAATCAATCTCATTATTTTTGAAAAAAGGAACAGTAGTAGTTAATGAATGAACATCCGTATATCTTTGAATCTGCCCAATAGCGGCTTTCTCATAGACACGAATTTTTACATTTTCATTAAAATAAAGGGTCAATCCAACAATTAATCCCAAACCTATTTGTCCTATCACCTTAAACCTACCTTTAAGTCCCTCTTTATCTTTTTTGAAGACTTTGATATAATCATCGGCAAAACCAATTCCGCAAGTCCAAAGTGTTGCTATAATTAAGAGAACGATATAAACATTATCTAATTTAGCAAAAAGTAATACTGGAATCATTAAAGAGGCTAAAATAATAAATCCTCCCATGGTTGGTGTACCTTTTTTCTGCATTTGCCCTTCAAGCCCCAAATCACGAATAGATTCGCCGATTTGTAATCTTTGTAAGTATAAGATAATTTTTTTGCCAAAAATAGCGGCAATTAATAACGAAAATACAATAGCCCCCATGGCACGGAAGGTGATGTACTGAAAAACGCCTGCTCCTGGAAAGTTCAAGACTTTGTCCAGGTACGTAAATAAATAGTAAAGCATAAAGAAATATGGTTTTTATCGGAAAGAAGGGCAAAGATACTTTTTTTTGTAAATGTCATGAAATAATTGACTAAAAAATTGTCAAGTAAATAAAATATTTGCGTCTTTTGTGATGAATAGCTTTAAACAACAAAAATTATGAAAGCATTACTTTGTCGCAAACACGGTAAACCAGATTCTCTTATTCTTGAAAATATTCCATCTTTAGAGGCTGAACCAGGTAAGGTTATTATTCAGGTGAAGGCTTGTAGTGTCAATTTTCCAGATACTTTGATTATACAGAATTTATATCAATTTAAGCCTGAATTGCCCTTTTCTCCGGGAGGTGAGGTATCAGGTGTTGTCAAAGAAATTGGGGAAGGTGTGAAAGGTCTAAAAGTAGGAGATAGAGTTTTTGCTCTGACTGGATGGGGAGGAATGGCAGAGGAGGTTTCGGTAGAAAGTGGAAGGGTATTTCCGATGCTTCCTGAGATGGATTTTGTAACGGCAGCCTCCGTGATGTACAACTATGGCACTTCATTTCATGCTTTGAAAGATAGGGCTTTGCTTCAAAGTGGAGAAACCTTATTGGTACTCGGAGCTGCTGGGGGAGTAGGTTTGGCAGCTGTCGAGCTTGGGAAACTAATGGGTGCTAAAGTGATAGCAGCGGCATCTTCCGATGAAAAATTAGCAATTTGTAGCCAAAAAGGAGCTGATTTTGTGGTAAATTATTCTCAAGAAGATCTTAAAGAAACGCTAAAAAAAATAACAAACGGGAATGGGGTAGATGTCATATATGATGCCGTTGGAGATAAGTACGCAGAGCCTGCGTTACGCTCTATTGCTTGGAAAGGAAGGTACTTAGTAGTTGGATTTGCCGGGGGAGAAATACCTAAAATTCCTCTAAATTTGGCTTTATTGAAGGGTTGTTCGATTATGGGTGTATTTTGGGGGCAGTTTTCTGCCAAAGAACCTCAACAGAATTTTCAAAATTTACAAACTCTTGCCAACTTCTTTCAAAAAGGTCAATTAAGACCACATATTCATCGTTTGTATCCACTTGAGGAGGCGGCTGATGCAATCGATGATTTGATGAATAGAAAGGTGATCGGAAAAGCTGTGGTTGTGATGACTGACGAGGCGATGATGCCGACAGAATTTGCTGAAGCCATTCCTGAAAAAGTCGAAGAAAATACTAAAAATGAAGTTTTGGTGATAAAAAATGCTGGTGATTTAAGCCAGTTTATTGGGCAAGCTCTGGGAACTTCAGATTGGGTGGTACTCAGTCAAGAAATGATCAATGATTTTGCAAATGCCACCAGCGATCATCAGTGGATTCATACGGATTCAGAAAAAGCTAAGTTTTCACCTTTCGGATCGACTATTGCTCATGGATTTTTATCTTTGTCGCTGATGCCTCATTTGATGAGTAAAATCTTTATGATTGAATCAGTAAAAATGGGTGTGAATTATGGCACAAATAAAGTTCGTTTTATTACTCCAGTGCCATCGGGGAGCAAAGTTCGATTAAAAGTGAAATTGATTGAAGCGGAAAGAGGCGAAAATAATTCAATCAAATTAGTTTTAGAGGCAATATTAGAATTACAAAATGCCTCTAAACCTGCTTGTGTTGCTGAGTTGCTTACTATTTTGTACGAATGATAAACTTTAGGGTTTCTCCTAAACTTAATTTTAGGAGAAACTTAAATTTCTTCAAACAAATGTTCAATGATGAATGCAAAAGTTCCAAGAAATCCAGCACTTTCTCCGAGTTGAGAAGTATTGACTGATAATTTTGATTTAAACTCACTCAAGCAGTATTTATTGATAGCTTGTTCGATAGGAATCGTAATAAATTTTCCAGCTTTTGCCAATAAACCATCTACTAAAATCAGTTCAGGATTGAATAAATGTACAGCAATAGATAGAGCTTTGCCTAATTCTGTGCCAATTTCATTTAATAAATCAATACATAATTCATCTCCCGAATGGGTGGCCATAATAATTATTTCTTCATTGACATTTTCTATGTTACCTCCACAAAGTTGTGTAATTTTTGAAACACGTCCGTTGGCTAATTCTTCTTTTACCCTTTTAATTAGGACTTTAGCAGTTGCGACTGTTTCGAGGCAGCCTATTTTTCCGCACGAACATAATTCACCGTTTCCTGCTCCACGCACTTGGATATGCCCTAATTCTCCCGTAAATCCTGATGTTCCATTGAATACTTCTCCATTAATCAAAATTCCTAGACCTACACCCCAATCGATATTAATAGCAAGTACATTGTTGTAATCTCTTGCCAAACCAAATCTTTTTTCACCTAAAGCAATTGCCTTTGCATCATTGATGGTAAAAGCAAATGTCTGAAAATAATCACCTAAAATAACATTAATAGATTTCTGTTCGCTGGTCGGATAAGAATAATTATATCCGTTTTCTTTGTCTATTAACCCCGGCATACAAACACCGATACCGATAATTTTAGAATGGGGGATTTGATGATTGGCTAATAATTCTATTGTTTTATCTAAAATGCTGGAAGCATAAGCGGGATTATCCTCGATGATGAGCGAAATTTTTACTTTGGCAATCACTTCATTTTTTAGGTCATAAATAACCGCAGTACTTTCAAATTTATTGATAAGCCAAACTAACAAATAGCCATGATTGGGGTTAATGCCATAAAGAATGGGTTTTCTGCCTGATTTTGAATTTCCAGTACCAACCTCAGTGAGCCAACCTTCTTGAATTAGTTCTAAAAACAAGACGTTGACAGAGGGCGGGCTGGAATGCAAAGATTTGCTTAAATCGATAATACTGCTTGCTCCGTTCAGATACATTTCTTTTAGAAGCTGCTGTTTTAATTTATTTTTTTTAATCTCAACGATAGATTCTTTTGTGTCGCTCATTATTTAATAAAAGAAATTTTAAACAAAGTTATAAAATTAATGATTATGAAAGAATTAAAATTATTTTTTATTAAAACATTTATAAAAGAAAAAATATTTTTAAATATTGTATGGGATGAAAATCAGAATTTATTCTTAATTATAATTCAAAACTTTAAACTTTTTTGTAACTTGCTGTTTATTCAACAAACTAACAAATTGCCATTATGAAAAAAGTAATACTTCTATTTTTTTATTTTATTTGGTTCACACCGGGCTTTGCTCAGAATGAAGATTCTTTATTTATAAGAAAAATTTATGATGAAATTCTAACAAAAGGGGAAGCTTTTCAGAATCTTACTTATTTGACAAAAAAGATAGGGCCTCGTTTGAGTGGTTCGGCTGGAGCTGCAAAAGCTGTAGAATTTACCAAAAAAACAATGGAAAACTATGTTTTTGATAGGGTATTTTTACAAGATGTGATGGTTCCTCATTGGGTAAGAGGGGAGAAAGAGTCTGCTTATATCATCAAGGGTGGACAAAAAATAAATGTTCCAATCGCCGCTTTGGGAGGTTCAGTTTCGACTCCAAAATCAGGCATTCGGGCAAAAATTGTCGAAGTTAAAAATTTTGATGAATTAAAATCTTTAGGAGAAGCGAAAATAAAAGGAAAAATAGTTTTATTTAACCGCCCGATGGATGCTACCAAACTGAATACTTTTGATGCGTATGGAGGTGCTGTCAATCAGAGAGGTAGTGGAGCTTCGGAGGCTGCAAAATATGGGGCTGTGGGGGCAATCGTGCGTTCGATGACGACATTGAAAGATAATTATCCACATACTGGAGGTATGAGATATGCCACTGGAGTACCGATGATTCCTACGGCTGCTATAAGTACCAATGGTGCCGATTTAATAAGTAGCTTACTGAAAGAAGATAATAATTTGGAGTTTTTCTTTAAGCAAAGCTGTGAAACACTGCCAGATGCTCCATCTCATAATGTGGTAGGAGAAATTCGTGGAACAGAAAAAACAGATGAGATTTTGGTAGTAGGTGGACATTTGGATTCTTGGGATTTGGGCGAGGGAGCTCAAGATGACGGAGCTGGATGTGTGCAATCTATTGAAGCCCTCCGAGCATTAAAGGCTTTAGGATACAAACCTAAGCGTACCATTCGTGTGGTGATGTTTATGAATGAAGAAAATGGTTTGCGTGGAGGTACAAAATATGCAGATTTAGCGAAATTAAATACAGAAAAGCATATTGCAGGGATTGAGTCTGATAATGGAGGCTTTACTCCGAGAGGATTTGGGATGGTGGGTTCTGATGAGCAAATCTCTAAAATTGCCAAATATAAATCTCTTTTAAGCCCTTATGGTTTACATGAAATCGGTAGGGGTAGTGGTGGAGCGGATATCGGACCGCTTGGTTCGCAAGGAACTTTACTCATTGGTTTTAAGCCAGATTCTCAAAGGTATTTTGATTTTCATCATGCTGCAACTGATACGCTGGAGGCTGTTAATGAGCGTGAATTGAATCTTGGTGCTGCTTCGATGGCTGCTCTGTTGTATTTATTAGATAAATATGGATTGTAAAACTTATAAATCAATATCTTGTGAAATTTAAAGCTTTATTGTATTTGTCGGCTTCGATGTATATAGCAGGTTTAGTCGGACTGAATATCCCTGAGTTTGCTTGGCTATTCAGAGCATTAACACCTTTTCATTTGCTTAGTTCTTTAATTATCTTGATGTTATTTCATCAAGATTGGAATAAACCTTTTATCATTTTTTGTATGCTGACTTTTTTGTCGGGATATCTGGTAGAGGTATTAGGGGTGCATACAGGCTTGATTTTTGGAAAATATCAATACGAAAGTACTTTAGGGATAAAATTATTTGAAGTACCACCTATGATTGGTGTCAATTGGCTTTTATTGATTTATGTAGTAGGTTGTTCTTTCTGTAGGATAAATCGCCCAGTATGGCTAAAAATTGCTTATGGAGCTTTGGTTTTAACAATGTTTGATTATTTGGTTGAGCCAATTGCAATTCGTTTAGATATGTGGAGTTGGGAGGAGGGTTTGCCTCCGGTACAAAATTATATTGCTTGGTATGTAGTTTCGGCAGGATTATTGACGTTATTTTATAAAATGCCTTTCAAAAAATCAAATGAGATGGCGGTATGGATATTCATTATGCAAATTTGTTTTTTTGGAATCCAGCATTTTATTTCTTGAAAACACAAATCATACTAAAAATGACAAATTTGATTAAGCTATTGTTCGCTTGTGGCTTATTTTTGCTACTTTCTTGTGGTAAAACAAGTACCGAAGAGCTTATTTTATCCGATAGTGCCGTAGAAACTAACGGTGAATTGGGTAAGTTTTGTGCAATTGGTGGCTCTTTTATGTCTGGCTATAAAAATGGTGGACTTTATCGAGAAGCCCAGCAAACTTCAGTTGCCGCTTTGGTTGCAAAGCAAGCAGGGTTTAAGTTTACACAAGCTTTATTTCCATTAGAGCAAGCGAATGGAACAGGTTATTTGGCAAATAATAACTCTACTGAAAATACCTTAAATATTGAACGAATACTTGCTAATACTGCCATAGTTACTACAAATCCTTTGAGGTTGAGTAAATTTATAGGAAATATCAACGATTTAACTAGCCCTAATTTAAGGGTTCTCGATTTGGGAGTAGCTGGTCTGGGCAATTCAGAATTGCCTGGATTTAATCCTTTTTTTGCAAGGGTTATTCCAGATGGGAAAGAAAATTTGACATATACAGAATGGATAAATACCGTCTCTCCAGAATTTTTTCTTTGTTCTTTAGGAGAAAGCGATTTGATGGATTTCGCACTTTCGGGAGGAAGAAAAAGTATGACTGAAATTTCTGTTTTTCAGAAAAACTTGAAGTTACTTACTAAGGTTTTGGCTTCAAAACAATCAAAGGGAGTGTTTTTTAATATTCCTGATATCTTAGCCCTACCATATTTTAATCTGAAATCTTTTACGCAGTTGAGTGCTGAATCAAATATAAAAGGTATTTTTATTACGACAGGAAACGGAATCATTAGAATGGCAACTAATCGGGATAAAATTTTGATGGACGCAATAAAAAACATAGGAACTAAAGATGACAAAGGTAGAAAAAAAGGTTTTTCTGCCGATTATCCTATGGGAAATAGCGAAGTGTTGGATACGGACGAACAAGGTTTTTTAGCTCTTAGAATCAATGAATACAATGCGGTGCTTGCCAATGAATCAAAATTAAATGGTTGGATATTATTTGATAGTTTTGCGTTTTATAATAAAGTTATCACAAATAAATTATCGGAAGGGGTAGTGGTATTCAATAGCTCAATAATAAATGGAAATTTTTTCAGTTTGGATGGGATTCAGCCAAGTGCAAGAGGAACAGCCTTAATATCGAATGAAATTATCAAGTTAATGAACGATAATTATAAAAATATCCTAAAAACAACTATTCCTTTGTTAGATGTTACTAAATTTGAGGCATTAAAAAACAAATAAGCTAATTTTCAATGAAGATTTCGATTATTACAGCCTCTTTTAACTCGGCAAAAACTATCAAAGAAACCATCGAAAGTGTATTGTCGCAAGATTATCCTGATGTAGAATATATTGTAGCGGATGGAGGCTCCAAAGATGGAACTGTCGAGATTCTTCGTTCGTATGGTGATAAAATTAAATGGATTTCGGAGAAAGATTCTGGAATTTATGATGCAATGAATAAAGGAATTCGATTGGCTACGGGCGAGGTAATCGGAATTATTGGTTCAGATGATTTTTACCCAAATTCGACTATTATTTCCCAAGTAGTAGGGGCCTTCAAACATTCAAATGCTGATTCTGTTTATGGTGATTTACATTATGTAGCAGAAGAAAATACTAGTAAAATCATTAGAAATTGGCATGCTGGAAAGTATAAAATTCAAAATTTTCTATATGGCTGGATGCCTCCTCACACTGCTTATTATCTAAGAAAAGATATTTATGATAAATTTGGCTTGTATAATACTGATTTCAAGAGTGCTGGCGATTATGAATTAATGCTCCGTATGCTTTATAAATATAAAATTTCTACATATTATTTACCAAAAGTATTAATGAAAATGCGTGTAGGCGGCACAGGAAATGCAAGCCTAAAGAATAGATTACGTGCAAATAAAGAGGATAGATTAGCATGGAAAGTCAATGGTGTTGAACCATATTGGTTTACAATGCTCTTGAAACCTTTGTCTAAGTTAAATCAATGGTTCGTTTAAGTTATTGTATCAGTAAAATTTGGTATTGATTATTTCTAAACATAAAAATTTCGCCTTCTGATTTTCCCATTAATGCTTGTCCTATGGGCGATTGTGGGGAAATCAGCATGATTTTTTCTCCCTTAATTTCTACTATCCCCAGGCCAACTGAAATGAAAAATTGACCAAAGTTGGTTTTTACAAAACTTCCAATATTCACTTGCTCGTACTTCCGCTCAGGGTCAATTTTATCCATAAAATACCGCTCTTGTTGAGCTTGTTCAAACATTCTTCCGTGCATTTCTCTATCCAATTGCCCCATTGCTCGAGCAGTTTCGTATTTGTCACCTGCCGAGCTTTTGCTTTCTTCATTAGCTGATTTTTTAGCAGCGTCCATGGCATCCAATGAAGTTTTCATTCGATTATCTAATAAGGATTTTATTGTCTCCAAAATTTCATGTTTCAACATATCGATTGTATTCCTCCTTCTAAATTGAAAATTTGTGTGAATATTCCTTCTGATTCTAAAATCTGATATGCTTTTTGGCTTCTTTTGCCTGTTTGGCAAACCAAAATAATATTTTGCTCTGAGGGGATTTTATTGATGTTTTTGCTCAATTCTCCTAAAGGGATAGAAATTCCACCAATGTTTTGCGTCAAAAACTCTAGCTTTTCTCGTACATCGACAATCAAATAATTGTCTAATTCCTGTACTTCCTCCCAAGAAATATTCCTGATATCTGCATTGTTCGTTTCTGCTGAACAAAATTTTTCGTAATCAATCAATGTTTTAATGGAAGAATTATCGAAAAATTTAGGAATAGGCAAAATTCTGCTTTGCATACTTAGGGTATCAATGATGTATAATTTACCAGATAGCGATTCTCCTATTCCTGTGATAATTTTTATCGCTTCGAGTGCCTGAATTGAACCTACGATTCCTGGCAATACTCCAAGTACTCCCGCAACGGAACAATTCGGGGCTTGTTCGGCTGATGGCGGATTGGGAAATAAATCTCGGTAACAGATTGAATTACGGTAATTGAAAACGGCTATTTGTCCTTCAAATCTATAAATTGCTCCATAGATAAAAGGTTTATTGAGTAAAATACAAGCATCATTGATGAGGTATCGAGTTGGGAAATTATCTGTCCCGTCTATTACTAAATCATAATTTTTAATGATATCGAGAGCATTTTGAGAAGAAAGAAATGTTTGAAATATGTCAACCTTAGTACCTGAATGTAGTTCATTTAGCCTTTTAGCTGCCTCGACTACTTTACTATTTCCGATATTTTGTTCTGAATACAAAATTTGTCTTTGCAAGTTCGATGAGTCAATAGTATCATTTTCTACAATGCCGATATTCCCAACGCCGGCTGCGGTTAAGTATAATAAAATAGGGCTCCCCAATCCGCCAGCACCAACAACCAAAATTTTAGCATTTTTGAGCTTCGTTTGTGCCTCTATCCCAAATTCAGGGATTAAAATTTGTCGGTTATACCTTAGTAATTCGTCTTTTTCAAGCATAAAAATGAGTAATTATTCTTTTTTTGAAGAAAAATAATGCAAATATTACGGTTTGTATATTTTTTTGTAACAAAGTAGCATATTTTATTCTAAATTGCGTTTATTTGTTATTTACATTGAAGTTTTAGGGATATTTAGTAATTCCAAAATTAAAATATTTTTATTTAAAGCAATTAAATCTTTTGAAGAGTTTATGAATTTACTCTCATCAAATAAATTTAGTGCATTGAAATGAAATAATTTTGACCAAATTGGCAATAACCCAAAGAACCTCATATCATACAAACATTATTTATAAAATTATAATCCTTTAAAATGAAAAAAAATTTAATAGCTTTCACCTGTTGTTTACTTGTATCCTCTTTAACCTTTGCTCAAGGTTCAAAAGCTCCTGTGGCTAAGCCTAAAACTGTTGCACCAGCTCCTTCGGTTGCACCAACACCTGTATTAAAAACGTTAACTGATTCTCTAAGTTATTCGATAGGTTTAAATATTGCCTCGAATATCAAAGGGCAAAATCTGAAAGTAAATCCTGATTTGATTGCCAAAGCGATTGAGCATGTGCTAAACAACAAGCCTACTTTAATGGAAACTTCGGCAGCGAACGCTTGTATTCAATCCTATTTTCAAAATGAGGCAGCTAAACAAGGAAGCACGAACTTAAAAGCTGGAGAAAAGTTTCTTGCTGAAAACAAAACAAAACCTGGTGTGGTTTCACTTCCAAGTGGCTTACAATATAGTATCGTTAAGGAAGGGAATGGACCAAAGCCAGCCGCAACTGATAAAGTAAAGGTACACTATCATGGTACATTAATAGATGGGACAGTTTTTGATTCTTCGGTTGAACGTGGGCAGCCAATTGAATTAGGAGTTAGTCAAGTAATACAAGGATGGATAGAAGGTTTACAATTGATGCCAGTTGGTTCAAAATGGAAATTATTTATCCCGTCTAATTTAGCGTATGGTCCTCAAGGTCCACCAAGTATTGGTCCGAATCAAACCTTGATTTTCGATGTTGAGTTATTGGAAATTGTAAAATAATTTGAATGAAAAGGAAAGGTTGCTGGCAATCTTTCCTTTTTTCTGATTAATTTTAATAAGCTGTTAATAAGCAAACTATGATAAATTTTATGAAAAAATTAGTCGTACTATTCACCATCACCGGATTATTAAGTTGTTTTGAAAATCAAGCTCAAAATCAACAGAATACTCCTTCGTATGGGTATAATGAGTTAAAACCTACAAGAACTCAAGAGCAGGTGGAGCAGTTTGCGACACAATTTTTAAGTTATCATCACTATCAAAAATTCAATTTGAATGATGATTTCTCTTCTAAAGTATGGGATAATTTTTTAAAAGAAGTAGATGGAGGTAAATCCTATTTTACTCAAGATGATATTGAGTCTTTTGAAAAATATCGTTATTCGATTGATGAGGATTTATTGGAGGGAGATTTGACAGCCCCTTTCGAGGTGTTTAATTTATTTAGAAAAAAATATAAAGAACGCCATGAGTTCATCATGAAATTGTTAGATAAACCTTTCGATTTCTCTAAAGATGAATATTATGAAACAGACAGAGATAAGGCGAAGTGGGCAAAATCAAAAGCGGAATTGGATGATTTGTGGACTAAAATTGTCAAAAGCCAAGTTTTAGATTTGAAATTGAGTGGAAGCAAAGATAGTGCAACAGTAGCAACGCTGAAAGATAGATATAAACGTTGGGAAGGAAGAATTGCTAAATGGCGTTCTGAAGATGTTTTTCAAGGCTTTATGAATGCTTTTGCAGAAACAATAGATCCACATACCAATTATATGATTCCTAGTACAGCTGCTCAATTTAATATTGAAATGAGCCAATCTGTAGAAGGTATTGGTGCTTCGCTTAGAAATGAAGGAGATTATGTGATGATTGCCGAGATTATTCCAGGTGGTCCCTTATTTAAAAGTGGCAAAGCAACTAAAAACGATAGGATTGTGGCTGTATCACAGGGCGAAAATGGAGCTTGGCAAGATATTGTTGGTTGGCTGACAGACGATGCGGTGAAATTGATAAGAGGAACTAAAGGAACAGTGGTTAGAATTAAACTACTTCCAGGCGATGCTCCAGCGGGTTCTCCTACGAAGGAATTGGTTTTGGTGAGAGAAAAAGTAAAACTGGAAGAAGCTGTTGCTAAAAGTAAAATCATTCCACTTAAAAAAGATGGCAAAGAATATCAGCTCGGGGTGATTGATATTCCTATGTTTTATAGAGATTTTGAAGGAGCTAGAAGAGGCGGAGATTATCAAAGTACCACCAAAGATGTTAAAAGATTTTTGACTGAGTTCAAGGCAAAAAATGTCGATGGTGTCTTGATTGATTTACGAAATAATGGAGGAGGCTCACTTACAGAAGCCATTAATCTTACAGGTTTATTTATTACAAAAGGTCCTGTTGTGCAAAGAAAAGATAATAATGGAAGTATCGATGTTGAAAGCGATACTGATCCTGAATTAGTTTATAATGGACCTTTATTGATACTCCAAAATCGCTTTAGTGCATCTGCTTCTGAAATTTTTGCCGGAGCTATCCAAGATTATAAACGAGGGATTATCGTAGGAGAACAGTCTTTTGGAAAAGGAACTGTCCAACAATTGGTTGATTTAGATCAATTCTTATCTGCTCCAAAAACGGCTTCGACCGACAAGAAAAATACGGCTGGTTTCGACCAAAAAGAAAAATATGGTCAGTTAAAGTTGACTACCGAAAAATTCTATCGAATTACAGGAAATAGTACGCAACGTAAAGGTGTTGCCGCTGATATACAATTGCCGACTCCTTTAGATCCAGAAGAAATGGGTGAAAGCTCGCAAGAAAGTGCTTTACCTTACGATCAAATTCGTACATCTTCTTTTGAAAAAACAAACACCGTAACTGAGGCTTTGTTGGAAAAATTAAGGGCAAATTATCAAGTTCGTTTAAAAACTGATGCTGAAATGAAACAATTGACTGAAGATTTGGATGAATATAAAAAAATCAAAAATCTAACAATCGTTTCTTTGAATGAAGCAAAAAGAAAAAAAGAAAGAGAAGAAAATGAAAAACGTCGAAAATCAGTCAATAAACTAAGTGGAGATGATAATAAAGACAATGATCTTTTATTACTTGAATCCGAAAGAATATTAGCTGATTTGATTGCTGTTCAAAAATAATTACTCCTTTAAATCTGTTCATATAGCTGATTTTATGGATATAAGTACAATCCCCGAAATTTACCAATTGGTACAATTTCGGGGATTATTTTTGTTGTAAATGCTTACAAACCAATAATTTTAATATTAGAGGGCAACCTAAAAAATAGTTTTCAAGGGAAAACCCGATGCCAATAATTTTATTGGTTTCGACATCGGGTTCAAATTTATTCTCCTAAAACTTCCCAGCCGTCGGCTTGTGGGTCGTATTTTGCTAAATTCCCTCTTTCCGAGATTTCAGATGCCAAAATACCTATTTCAAAGGCATTATCAAAATCAGAGCGGAGATAAAGTCCTCGGCTAGTTAGAAAAGCCTTAATATCCTCATATTGCCGATTCGAGAAAGAGATTCCTTTCTTATCTTCTTTTATAATTTCAAATTGACTTTCTGCCAATTCTGATTTTAAAAATTGTATTTCTTTTTCCGTAAAAGGAAAGAGGTTTTTGTCGTTATCGAAAAAGTCCTCACTTTCTGTTTCGACTTCCGCCAACATTGTTTTGGCTGAATAAATCTGAATATTATAAGTCATGATATTAATTTACGCTAAATAAAGCATTTCCAAAAATTAGCTTACCGCTATACCAAAATCCTCGAAATAGGGGGGAGTCTGCCATGTAAATTATTTTCCCTTTTCCTATTTCTTCAACTCCAAAAATGAGTGTATTTTTCATTTTTTCCTTTGCTTTTGAACCAACGAAGCCTGAAACATAATTATTGTCTTTCAAATAGCCGACATTCCACAAGTTTTTTGAAAAATCATAATTATATACATCTCGAACCAAAGCATAATAGATACCATTGGTGCCATAGCCAAGCGGGTGAGTTTTGTCTAATTCGACTTTGTAAATAGCTCCTGGAATTTGGTCTTTCATTGCTTCTCTTTCTCGATTGGCATACGTTCTGAACATGGGTTCATTGCTATCTTTTTCTTGGTCTTTTTTATTTTTCAAGGAATAGCCATCTTTATTTACAAAATAGCCAGTAGCACCTTCGAGAGCGATTAGTTTTCCGCCATTGAGAAGCCATTTTCTAATTATGTCGCCAGTTCCAAGTATTTTTTCATAGTTACCATCAGGCAATATTAAAATATCATACATATCCAATTTGATTCTTGAAAGGCTATTCCCTTCAATGACACTGACGGGATATTTAATTTGTTGTTCGAAATAATGCCACACTTCACCAAAAGCGGTTGGCACAATGCCATCGCCAGATAATAAAGCAATTTTAGGATTCTTAATAATATTGACGGCTTCTGATCCGAAATCGTTGCCTGTATCAACCATTCCTGAGTAAGTTGTAAAAATACTTACTTGAAGCTCTGAGGCAGCATTTTGAATAATTTTATCGAAATTTTCCCCTAATCTTTCGTTATTTGTTCTTGTAATAATGAGTGACCCAGTATCGAATGATTGACCATTACTGACAAACGGATTTTCGTTGAATCTTACCTTGATTCCTTTGGACAAGATTTTTGCTAAAAATTTCACTTCTTCAAAAGAGCGATAAGGCACTAAATAAGCATAAGGTTTTCCTTCGTTTTTTTGACCAATTGCTGTATTATCTATTTTTTTACCCCCGACAATTTTTTCTTTACAAGCAAAAGCTTTTAATTGATAAGCATAAGCTAAAGACCAACTTGTAAGATCGTAGGTAATAGAATCTTCTAATGCAGTTTTTGGCTCGAATAAGATTTTCACAAAAGTACCTTTAGGCTGATAAGTACTGATTATTAAATCATTGGTTTCGATTTTAAAGGATTCGTCTTTTTGTGTTTGATAACTGAACCCCGTGCCTTGACTCTCTTTTTGAGCAAAATTATACTGAATTTGCAATTTATCCATCAAACCTGTCAAAGCATTGATTTTAGATTCATCGCCTTTATTTTTAAATACAAAAGTCTTGTAAACGCCATAGCCATTCTGTGATTTGTCCGTAAAAAATCTATTAAATTCCTCTACTGTTTTATCAGCATGAGTGGAAATAGCTTCTAAAGTCCCCATGCTGGTAGCAAAATGATGAGAAATTCTTTGTGAAAGTGTCAGTGTGTCGCCATCCGATTTGGCAATTGCTAGACCTGCTGGGCCGCCACCTCCTTGTTCAAAAGTCATTCCGATAGCACCATTGTAAGACGGATAGGTATCTCCGTAACTTGGATAAAGTAAATCGTAATTTTCTTTTGAAAAATAAAGCCAATAATTGCTATCGAAATATTTCTTGCTGTAATCGCCTAAAATTTGCTGAAACTTTCTTTGCCACTGGCTCAAATCTTCATGATAAGGCTTGGCAGAAGGTGGGAAATAATAGGGTCTGTCTATTCCCATTTCATGGAAATCAGCATGTAAATGAGGCATCCATTGGTTGTATAATCGAAGTCGTTGTTGCGAAATTTCTTGTGTTTGCCATGCCCAATCCCTATTTGGATCAAATAAATAATGTGAAAAACGTCCCCCTGGCCAAGGTTCTTTGTGTTCGATAGAAAAAGGATCAGGGTTTCCTCCCTGATTGGCTACTCGATTATACCATTGTGCATATCTATCTCTTCCGTCTGGGTTAATGCACGGGTCGAGAATCACGATGGTGTTTTTTAAAATATTTTGTGTAAGGGTATTTTGTGGATTCAGCAATTCGTACATTACTTTAAGCACAGCTTCCGAGCTTACGGCTTCATTGCCATGTACATTGTAGCTTAACCAAGCAATGGCTGGTATTTTACTGCCCGAAGGCTTTCCATCTAAAAGTCCGATATTTCTTAGATTATTTTTTCTTATTTCTTCAATATTTTTCAAATTTTCTGGGGATGCAATGACAGCAACCAGCAATGGGCGTCCCTCAAAAGTCTTACCATAATCTATTATTTTGACTTTTGTTGGATTTTTATCGGCGATGTATTTACAATAGTCAACAATTTTATGGTGAAAACTAAATTTGCTACCCAACGGATACCCCAAATATTCGTCGGGATTTTGTAAGTCTTGGGCTTGAATGGAGGCAAAAGAAAAAACGGATAAGATGAGAAATAGAATTTGCTTCATGTGAGATTGGAAGGGTTTTAGTTTGATAAATGAATTCAAAGATAAAAAAACTTTCTTTGGATGATTCATGAAAGTGTTTTTTTTCGATAATATTTTCTATTTTTTAGAATAAAATTAAGTTTTGGTATGATTAATTAAAGAACTTTATATTTTTTTTAATAAAGCTATTGCATTGTAAAATCTTTGTAGTACTTTTGCACCACGATACAACAACGCAGACGATAAATGGAACCAGCCGGCCCTATCGTCTAGCGGTTAGGACAAGTCCCTTTCACGGATTAAACAGGGGTTCGATTCCCCTTAGGGTCACAAATCTATGCGTTTTGAATCGTAAAGCCTCGTAAGAAATTATGAGGCTTTTTTTGTTTTTGCGGATGATTTTGGGTTGAATGTAAATTGTCTTGCACTAAAATAGGTTTACAAAAAAGTGTAAACCCAAAATGAACCATTACCTTTGTTTTTTCATTAAATAATGACTAACTTATTATAATCTGATTGAATCTTTGTGACAATTTCTTTGTTTTTTTTGAGCAGTGTAAATATTGTCTTAAATAGATAATGAATTTTTAAATATTTTTCAATCATGAAGGCGAATCTGCTATTTTTTTTACTATCATTCATTTTCTTAGGATGTAAGCTCGACAAGCAATCGGCTCCTATTTTGGAGGCGAAAGCAATAATTTATAATAATAATTTACCCGTAGATGGTTGTGCTGAACATATTTATATAGAAGAATCGGATGGAAATGATGGTCACTCTGTCTTACCTGACTCTTTGAGTCGCTCGCTTTTTTATGATATCTTGAATAAAGAGATTGCTCAATTACCCGAAGATGTTTATCATGGAAATTTATATATTCCAATCGTAATCAAATATCAAAAAACATCCGATAATGCAGAGCTATTGTGTGGATGGGGGAAAAAAAGTATTGTCCCGCAAATTAAAATTGTATCTATCGTTAAAAGATAAATTTGGAAAGATATTATTTTATATTTGTTTGTTTTTTTGATAAATTGCAGGCAAAATAAAATTTATACAAATCATGTCAAATCATTCAGATGCTCAACGTCTTCCAGACTGGCTCATGGTACTAATTTTTATAGTGCTTTTGACAGTTTTGTGGATTTGTGGAGATAAATTTACTTTTGTCTTAGGACTTTTAGTTTTGATTGGAGTTTTTGCGAAAGGATACAATGACAATCCTGCCAATCATGAACATCATTAATAAAAAAAGGGGCAAAATTTTGATTTTGTCCCTTTTTTTATCATTATAACAGATTACCCAATAGCCAACGTTTGAAACTTTCATAATCGTTAGGCATTAAAGTAGCTTCTTTCTTTAAGCTCAATAAATTTGCCAATCTATCTGGAATGGCTTGTTCGCCTAAAATATCTTCTACTACATCTAAAAACTTTGCATAGTGGGCTGTAGATAAAAATATACCATTTGTTGCTTGATTGGTATTTTTTAAATAATCTTTTAATCCCAAATAGGCTACTGCCGTATGTGGACACATAACATAGCCAGTGTTTTTATACACATCAGCCATTGCATTTTTGGTTTCCTCATCAGTATAAAAATAGCCTGCAATCAAGTTTTTTACTTTTTCTAAATCATTATCTAAAAGTGCTTTCATTCTCGGAAAATTACTTGGATTTCCCACGTCCATAGCATTAGAAATGGTTGATTTAGAAGGGCTTATTGGTTCATAAACACCAGCATTTATGTATTCAGGTACAACTTTATTAACATTCGTAGCTGCAATAAATTTATGTACAGGCATACCTAATTTCCAAGCAATGATTCCTGCACTTAAGTTGCCAAAATTTCCGCTTGGGACAGAAATAATCATCGGTAAGTCTGAACCAAGTTTTTTTAATTGGGCATAAGCATTGGCATAATAAAAAGCCTGCGGAATTAGACGAGCAATATTGATAGAATTGGCTGATGCTAAATCGAATTTTGAAGTAAGCTCAGTATCTAAAAAAGCTTGTTTGACTAGTTTTTGACAATCATCGAAAGTCCCTTGAATTTCGAGAGCTTTTACGTTCTCACCCAAAGTTGTTAGCTGTTTTTCTTGAATATCACTGACTTTTCCGCTTGGATAAAGAATCGTAACATCAATATTAGGTGTTTTGAAAAAACCTTGAGCCACAGCCCCTCCAGTATCTCCAGAGGTTGCTACTAAAATATGTATCTGCTTATTTGATTTTTGCAAAAAGTACGACATGATAGCCGCCATAAATCTTGCACCAAAATCTTTAAATGCCATTGATGGGCCATGAAATAACTCTAAACAATAGATATTTTTCTGAATCTCAACCAAAGGTGCAGGAAAATCGATTGCTTGGTTAATCAGGTTTTTAAGGTCATTCGTCGGGATATCTTCACCAATCAGAGCATGAGCGATTTCAAATGCAATTTCTTGGAGGCTTAGATTTTCGATATTTTCCCAAAATTCTGGGGCTAATGCTCGAAATTCCGTAGGCATATACAATCCATTGTCTGGTGGAAGCCCCCTAAAAACAGCTTCTTCTAAACCCACATTAGGGCTTTGAAGATTGGTACTATACAAATTCATAGGATTATCAGTAAAAAAACAATAATCCTGATATTCTTATTCAAGAGTAGCAGGATTATTTATTAGAGATTAATTATTTGCCAACATTTTTACGAAATCATCAAAGAGATAGCGAGAATCATGAGGCCCAGGCGATGCTTCAGGGTGATATTGCACCGAGAAAGCAGGTTTGTCTTTTCGTCTGATTCCTTCTATGGTATTATCGTTTAGATTGACATGTGTCAATTCGATATTTTCTATGGTAGAAACTTCCTCTGGTTTTACGGCAAAGCCATGGTTTTGAGAGGTAATTTCACAAAGCCCAGTTACGAGATTTTTCACAGGATGATTCAATCCACGATGTCCGTTTTTCATTTTATATGTACCAATTCCGCTTGAAAGTGCTAACAGCTGATGTCCCAAACAGATACCAAAAACAGGTTTATTAGTCTCTAAAATTTGCTTGATTGTTTCGACAGCGTAAGGCATTGCAGAAGGGTCTCCAGGTCCATTCGATAAGAAATAGCCATCTGGGTTAAATGCTTGAATTTCCTCAAAAGAAGTTTTTGCATTGAATACTTTACAATAACAACCCCTTTCAACAAAATTATTCAAGATACTTTTTTTCACACCAAAGTCCAACACTGCCACTTTATATGGTGCGTTCTCGTCGCCTAAAAAATAGGCTTCTTTGGTACTTACTACAGAAGATAGCTCGAGACCATCCATCGATGGTACTTTTTTTAATTCGAGGGCTAATGCTTCAGGGTCAAGTATTTCAGACGAAATAATACAATTCATTACACCCGCATCTCTGATATGTCGAACAATTTGTCGGGTATCTACATCACAAATACCAACGATATTTGCCTTCTCAAAATAATCTTGGAGAGAAGAATCGGCGGTATTACGAGAATAATAATGATTGGCATAAGCATTGCATACCATTCCGCTGATTTTAACACCAGAAGATTCATTCTCATCTGCAACCACGCCGTAATTGCCAATATGTGAAGTTGTATTTACAATCACTTGTCCGTAATAAGAGGGGTCGGTATAAATTTCCTGGTAACCGGTCATTCCCGTATTAAAACAAATTTCGCCGGCCGAAGTACCGATTTTGCCAAGTGCTTTTCCTTTGAAATAAGTGCCGTCTTCGAGAAGCAGAAGGGCATCAGAAGGTATATGATTCATTGAAGAATGGTAAAAGTGTTCCGAAATACATACATTTATCGGAAAACAAAGGTAATAAAAAAATATTTATTTGAAGAAAATAACATCAAATCTCGTATTTTTTCTTGAAATAGTGCTAATTAAGTTAAGTAAATTATATTTTTTTCATTTACCTAAAATGATGCTTATAATAAAAATTATTTTTAGATAATACCGAAGATATTTTGGCACGAAAGTTGAAGAAGGGTATTTTGAGAACCCAATTTTTAAAAATACCCTTAGAATAAAACAAAAATAGCGATGTCCATGAAAAAATATCTTATTTGCATAATTGGATTTATTTGCATTCAAACAACTTTCGCTCAGACAGCAAAGCTAAAAAGTGCTAATAAAAGCTTTGAAAATATGAGCTACATAGAAGCAATTAGAAGTTTTGAAGATTATTTGCAAGCAACCAAACAAGAAGGAGTAGAAAGGAGAGAGGCTTTGGCAAAATTAGCTTTTAGTTATAGAAAAGTACAAGATTCTCAAAATGCAGAAAGAGTCTATGCTGAATTGGTTCAAAAATATCCTAATGAGTTGGATAGTGAAATCTATTTGTATTTTGCTCAAGCCTTGGCAAGTAATGGAAAATACAAAGAATCACAGAAAATGTATAGCAAATATGGTCAGGAGCAAACAACCGATATGAGGGGAAGAAAATTTACGGTGGCATATATGGACAATAGTAAATTCTTTCAAGATTCTTCGACGTATCGCATTGAATATTTACATGTTATCAATTCAAGACAAGCAGATTTTAGTCCGATGTATTATAAAAATGGACTTGTTTTTGTATCCTCTAGAGATGAAAGTGGGGTGATAAAAAGAGTATTTATGCAAAATCAAACACCATTTTTGGATTTATTTATGTTTCCTGATACTACCATTTTACGTAAAGATAATGTACTAGCGAATAAACAAATCGGGGGTTTGGCAGGCGATATTTCCAATGAAAAAAATGATACTAATGATACTAAAGAGTTGTCGAAAATAGAGCAATTCAGCAAAACTTTAAATAGTAAATACCATGAAGGACCTGTAACTTTTTTCAACGATTATAAGAAAATTATCTTTACTAGAAATAATTATAGTAAAGGTCGTACTCGAACCAATAATGCTGGAGTAAGTATGCTGAAGCTTTATATGGCAAGTGAAAATAAATCTTGGGGTAATGTTACTGAGCTGCCTTTCAATTCGGATAATTATTCTTGTGGGCATCCTGCATTGACACCTGATAATTCAAAGCTTTATTTCGTTTCGGATATGCCCGGAGGATTTGGAGGAACAGATATTTATGTAGTAGAATACAATAATGGACAGTGGGGGTCACCTGTTAATCTTGGTCGGGATATAAATACAGAAGGTAATGAAATGTTCCCTTTTGTAGATGCAGGAGGAAATCTCTATTTTGCCTCGGATGGGCATGAAGGCTTGGGAGGTTTAGATATTTTTTATGTAGAAATGAGAGAAGGAATTCCGATGAGTGAGGTGCAAAATCTTGGTTCACCAATCAATTCTGAAAAAGATGATTTTGGATTAATTACTGATGAAAAGAGGACTTCGGGGTATTTCAGTTCTAACCGAAAAAGAGGATACGGAGATGATAATATTTATGCTTTTACACATGCGTGTCGCCAATTAAATATTTATGTGTATGATGCTGAAACTAAAAAACCAATCGAAAAGGCGGAAGTTCGATTACTGAAAAATCGTCAAAATAGAGATTTGTTCATAACGGCAGCAGATGGAAGAGTGAATGTTTGTTTGGAAGCTGGAGTAGATTTTGAGTTTAAGGCAATGAAAGAGGGATATGAGTCTAACGGCATTTCTTATGGTACTTTTGCCACTTCTTTGAAAAATAAGACAGATATTAAGTTATTTTTAGAAAAATCAAAGGCTCCTTTGGTGAAAGGAACAATCCTCTCGGAGGTAAATCAAAAACCGATAGAGGGTGCTGTGGTGACATTACAGAACAACAAAGATGGCTCGAAGCAACAAGTTATTACAGGAAAAGATGGCAAATATGAATTTCAAACTGGCAAAGAAGGTGAATATTTAGTGTCGGCAAAAAAAGATAAATATGCCGAAAATACAGAAAATCTTGGAAAAGTAACCACTTCTAAAAAGTCAAATAAAATCTATGAACAAAATTTAGGTATGATAGGTGAGGGGGATATTTTTAGATTAGAAAATATTTATTATAACTATGGACAATTTTTTATTCGTCCGGATGCTGCCAAAGAATTGGAAACCAAACTTATTCCTTTGTTGAGAAAATATCCTGAAATGCAAATCGAAATTCGCTCGCATACGGATAGTCGCTCTTCGGATACTTTTAATACGAAATTGTCCGAAAGTAGAGCGAGAGCTGTAGTAGATTATTTGGCTGCCAGAGGCATTGATACGAGTCGGGTTAAAGCGAAAGGATATGGCGAAAGTGAGCTTTTGAATGAATGTTCTGATGGTATAATCTGCGATGAAGCCCAACACCAAGCCAATCGTCGAACTGAATTTAAAATCTTGGCATTGTCGGCTATAAGCATGAAATGAATAGATATAAATTAAGTATTTTTAAGTCATAAATAATAGTTATCTTATAAATAAGCATTGACATAAGTTTCGATGCTTATTTTTTTATAAAAATACAATATCATCTACAACACTATCGCCTACATCTTTATTGATTAGGTCAATTAATTTGGTTTTTGCCATGAAAAGCTCCTGACGAAGCGGCGAAGATTCTATTTTGAGGTATAATATTCGATTTTTTACATAAATCTCTTTGGTTCGAGAAGCAATAGTCGAACCCATCATTCTTTCCCAAAATGCTATTAAATATGTCTCATTAAACTTAGTTTTGAGGTCATAAGTTCTTAAAAATGATTCGATGGCATCTTTTAGGGGAGTTGCTTGTGAGCGTCTGGTTGTATCTGAAGACATGAGTAGAAGGAATTTTTCACTACACATTTAAGATTTTAAAAGGCTGTTCTACTAATGAGAACAGCCTTTTAGATTATTTTTTTCTTGAAACAGACGATTTTTCAAAAGTTAATCTTGCTCCACCGCCAGCGGATAAAGTGATTGTTGATTCGTCTTTAGAAACAACTTTTCCATGTAAACCACCGAAAGTAACTACTTCGTCGCCTTCTTTCAATTCATCAACCATTTTTTTCTGTTCTTGTGCCTTTTTTTGTTGAGGGCGAATCATAAAGAAATAGAAAATGGCAATCATACCTACCATCATAATGATAGAGAAAGTTCCATTTCCTCCTTGTGCTTGTAATAGAATCATTTTTGTATCAGTTGAAATTGTTTTGCTTAATATTAAAAATTATTCTTTGGCTTTTACTACTGCTGTAAATGCCAACATGTTTTGAGCTGGATCGGCATTAGAATAAACCGTGATAAACTTCTTGTTGATGCCAACTTTTCCTTTACTGTTAAATTTAACCGTGATTTTCGAACTTTGTCCTATTCCCACCGGTTGCTCGGGCTTAGAGGCTACTGTACAGCCACATTGTACTTGCACATCTTTAATTTGAAGGGCACTTTTTCCTACATTTTTAAATATAAAGTCATGTTGAACCGTATCTCCTTCGGTAATTGTTCCAAAATCAATGACATCTTTATCGAACTCGATAATCGGGGCATTGGCAATAGCAGCAAGCGAGTCCTCTTTGCTCATAGAGGCACTATCTTTTGATTCGATTCGATTGCATGAGAGGGTGATGCTTGTAATTGCAACACCAAAAATAAAGGCTAAAAATACTTTTTTCATAATAAAATCAGAGAATGAAAAAATTGATTAGTTTTTAGATTTAATTTGGTTCATTAATGATTCCACGTCTTCCAATAGTCTTTCTGCTTTTTGACGAGCTTCGCTAACTACCTTTTGTCCTTCTGCTTTGGCAGTACTATCGCCACCAACAACCTCCATTGCAACTTCATCGCCTCTTTCGATAAGGTCTGAAATGAATTTTTGCAATTGTTCACGATATTTAGATAATCTGAAAGACAGTTTGTCTCTTGTTACTTCTCCTTTGTCTGGTGCATACAAAACACCAATAGCTGCTCCAGTAGCTACACCAGCTAAAAATGCAATAAAAGTTCTACTCGAATTACTCATTTTCTTTAAAATTGCGTTTAATTTCTTAAATCTCCCTAAAATTGGATTTTTTATGTCCTAAAGTTAAATCAAATTATTTATTATCCAACATTCCTCTACCACTTTTTCTGATTTTTCCAGAATCTTTCAATGTTTTCGAAATACCATCGAGAATACCATTGATAAACTGCCCACTTTGTGGTGTACTATAATCTTTGGCTATTTCGATAATTTCGTTGATGGTTACTTTTACGGGGATACTTGGATAATTGAGCATCTCCACCATTGCCATTTTCAATAAAATATAATCTGTTTCGGCAATTCGCTCAATATCCCAATTTTTTAGTCTTGGAATTAAAATTTCTTCTAATTCTTTGGTTTCTTGGATAGTCTTTTTGTACAAGGTAATTAAAAACTCCTTTTTTTCGCTCCAAGCTTCATCCAATTGAGCAATAATGACTCTTCCTTCATCTAGCAATGATTGGAATGTATGCGATACATTGGCACGAAGTGTTTCTATATCGTCATACCAATACAAATCTTGTTTTTCAAAAAATTCTCGAGCAATTTCGTGTTTGAGGATAATATTCTTCAGAATATATTTGATGATACCAAACTCTTCTTCCTTCCCAGGATTAGCTTGCATCATATATGCCTTGAATCTTTCATTGTTGCGAATAGCTTCTCGGTATAATTTGGTAATAAATACTTGTTCGTGGCTGATATTTACACTCCTGCGATTGCATTGAATCTCGAATGTTCTTTCTTGTTTGAGTGCTTTTATGAATTGATTTTCGGTGAATTTATTTGAATTATTTACCGAGGGGTCATTATCTGCTTTATCCGCAATTTCTAGAAATAGAGATAATATTTGAAGGTAAAGGTCATAAACTTGCTCTGCCTCTATTACCATTCTTTCCGAATAGTGTAAAAAATCTTTTTGGTTTTTCAACAAAAACAAATCTTTTGCAGTGTTGGTAGTTTGAACAATTTTTTCATCGATTTGATTGATATCAAGGGTTTTCTGACGAGAAAAATAGTCTTTTAATAAAGCTTGTCCTTCTTTTTTTTGCTTTTCAAGTTTCACTTTATCTTGAAATTCCATAGAATTCAAATCAGGTGAAAAATGGTCTGCAATTAGGTCTAAAGCTAATTGAAAATTGGCTCCTTCTGCTTTTTTATAGGCAAAAAGGGCTTGCATCGCACGTATCCGAATGAGGCGTCTGTTAAGCATAGGTGTTCAAAGAACTGATTTAATTTCTGCAAAATTAATAAAAAAATCTTGTTTCTACTTCAATAACTTTCGCTAGATTTTCGTGGGTATTAATTTTGCAGAAATAAGTCTATTTTTTAAGGTATTTGTGCAAAACTTTAGTGCTTCCATCAATAGGCGGACAGCTAATTCCTAATAGTTCGGTTACAAACGGATAAACGTGTATATTATCAAAGGTCGGAATTTTTTTTCCTTTTTTGATATTTGGTCCGTTGGCATAAAATATAGCTCCCATTTCTGGCGTGATACTTGGGTCGAATCCGTGTACTCCCCAAACCTTTCTAGTTTCTGGTCTTTTTGCAAGGCTTTCTTTGGAATAAATACTATATCCTGGCTCTACCACAAAAAATAAATCTCCTATCCGAGGATGGGTATTGAAGTGAAGTTTGGCAGGAATATCTGCTTTTTTATAAATCTTAAAATGGTTTTCTCTGCCTGAAATGGTTTTGAATATTTCCTCTTCTTTTACTTTATTTTTTAAAAAAATATTAGCGTGTGTGCCATTATTGACAAAAATAAAGTCATCTTTCGACAATCCTTCTAGAAAATCTTCTTGGTAGATAAAGTATTTTGCTTCATTTTGCATCTCGTACATTCCATGGTCTGAAACCAAAATGACATTAACTGGCAAGTCGATTTTTTTTAACCCTTCCATCAATTGACCTACCAATGTATCTGCTTCCATGACAGCTTTTTTTGTTTCTTCACTATTAGGTCCATACTCATGTCCTTGGGTATCTACCATCGAGAAGTAGATGGTCATGAGGTGCGGGCGTTCGCTTTCTGGAAGTTTTAACCAATCAAAAACTGCGTTGATTCTATCGGTGTGCGGTACTTTATCGTCGAATTTATGGTAATAATCAGGGTATTTTCCACCAATTGGAGCTTCTGAGCCAACCCAAAAATACGAAGCGGATTTCATTCCATTTTGTTGTACTAATTGCCAAATCGGGAGTCCACCATAGTAATAGGGGTCTTCTACTTTGGCTCTCTGTCTGATGGAGTAAAAAGTATCTCTTTCTTTGTCATAAAATGTATTGTCAACCAATCCATGTGTGCCAGGATATAATCCAGTTACTAAAGTATAGTGATTGGGGAATGTTTTGCTTGGAAATTGCGGCAACATTTTTTCTGCAGCGATACCGTCTTTGATAAACGATTGAATGTTGGGGCAAGGATACTTTTGGATATAATCATGTCTAAAGCCATCAAACGATACCATTACGACGTATGGTTTTGTAGATGTTTGTGCAAATATTTGATGGATAAATATAAGCGAAATAAATAGAAATTTACTGAAGATATTCATGCGATTGATTTGGTTGAAGTTTAGATGATTTTTTCAAATTTATGCAAAATCTTTCTTTGATTCAAAATACTAGAAAGGTTTATTGAGTAGAAGAGAATGATGGTTTTATAAAAACACAATTTTTTATAAAATAAATGATAAAAAAGTGTTTAATTTGAATAAAAAACTTTGGGTAGTAAAATTTTTGTAATCGGTAGTTCCAATACTGATATGGTGGTAAAAGGAACTAAAATACCACCTCCCGGTGAAACGGTGATTGGTGGTGAATTTTTGATGAATTCTGGTGGAAAAGGTGCTAATCAGGCAGTTGCGGCTGCAAAGTTGGGTGCAGAGGTAGTTTTTGTTTGTAAGGTTGGAAATGATTTATTTGGTGAAAAAGCAATAACGGATTATCGTAATTATAAAATTTGTACAGATTTTATAAAAACTGATGAGAATCATGCTTCAGGAATTGCCTTAATTATGGTAGATGAACAAGGACGAAATTGTATTTCTGTTGCTTCTGGAGCTAATGCTTACCTAAAAGCGGAAGATTTGATAGATGTTTTTTCTGAAATGGGCGTGGGAGATTTTCTATTATTACAATTAGAAATACCTTTAGAAACCGTTTATTTCTGCATTGAGGAGTCTGCTAAAAAAGGTGTAAAGGTAATATTGAATCCAGCACCTGCAACTGAAATTGATATTTCGCTATTGAATAAAATTTATTTATTCACTCCGAATCAGTACGAGGCTGAAGCTATATCTGGCATTGCTTATGCTGGTATGGAATCGCTTTTAGAGATAGTGGAATGGTTTCATACAAAAGGAATGGAACGGATTATGATTACGCTTGGGGAGAAAGGTGTATTTTTTTCGGATAGTATTCAAAAAAAGCTATTTCCAGCTCCCAGAGTAGTAGCAAAAGATACAACTGCCGCTGGGGATGTATTCAATGGGGCTTTGGTTGTTGCACTTTCTCGGAATAATTCGATGGAAGAAGCCATTAGGTTTGCTTGTCGGGCAGCAGCAATATCTGTCACAAAATTTGGAGCTCAATCGTCGGCTCCTTCATTAGAAGAAATAGAGAATTTTATTTTTTAACCTCAATTAATATGAAAAAAATAGTTTTTACATTGATAATATCCTTCCTTTTTGGGTCGGAATTAGTAGCTCAAAAAACATTCAAGATATCTCAAGATGCTCTGAAAGATAAAATTAAAGGTGGTTGGGCAGGGCAAACTATCGGAGTTACTTTTGGGGCTCCCGTTGAATTCAAATTTAATGGTACTATGATTAATGATTATCAAAAAATTGCTTGGTATGATGGGCTTCTGAAGAAATCGATGTTAGGAAATCCAGGAATTTATGATGATTTGTATATGGATTTAACTTTTGTTGAAGTTTTTGAGCGGGAAGGACTGAATGCTCCGGTAGCTTCTCATGCTAAAGCTTATGCGAATGCTGGTTATATGCTTTGGCATGCCAATCAAGCGGCTCGATACAATATTCTGAACGGCATAATGCCTCCACAATCAGGACATTGGCAATTTAATCCGCACGCAGATTGTATTGATTATCAAATTGAGGCGGATTTTGCAGGATTAATGTCGCCAGGTATGCCCAATGCTGCTTCAAAAATATCTGATAAAATCGGACATATCATGAATTATGGCGATGGCTGGTATGGCGGAGTCTATATAGGTGCGATGTATTCTTTAGCATTGGTGTCTAATGACATTAATTTTGTGGTAAAAGAGGCATTAAAAACAATACCTCAACAATCAAAATATTATCAATGTATCTCGGACGTGATTCGTTGGCATCAGATGTATCCGAATAATTGGAAACAAACATGGTTTGAGCTGCAACAAAAATGGACCAATGATATTGGCTGTCCAGATGGGGTATTTGCTCCTTTTAATATCGATGCAACTATCAATTCGGCTTATGTCGTATTAGGATTGTTATATGGAAAAGGAGATTTTACACAAACAATGGAAATAACTACACGATGTGGGCAAGATGCAGATTGTAATCCATCTTCAGCAGGAGGTATTTTAGGAGCAATGTTGGGCTATCGTGCCATTCCGGCATTTTGGAAGCAAGGTCTTACTGAAATTGAGGATATTGATTTCAAATATACAAGCACTTCTCTGAATGATGTATATGAAATTGGCTTGAAGCACGCTTTGCAAAATATCATGGATAATGGAGGTAAAATTTCAGGAAATGATGTAATTATCCAAACACAAAATCCAACTGCCGTACGATTTGAAGAAAGTTTTTCGGGGCATTATCCGATGGATAAAACTTGGATTGGTAAGAATCTGCAAGATGAATTAAATCTTTCTTTTGAAGGAAATGCTTTTGTTATTAAAGGAGAAGCCAAACCAAGAGAAGGAACATCTTGGGATTCTAAAAGTGATAAATTTGCTCTTGTGGAAGTATATCTCGACAATCAATTGATAGAAACTACCAAATTACCTATTAGTTTTACTACTCGCCGACACGAAATTACTTGGAAATATAACCTAAGCGATACAAAGCACCAAGTAAAGCTCAAATTAATTCAACCAGATGCTGATATAGTTTGTTATTTATCTGAATTAATTTGGTATTCGAGTAAACCACAAAAACAACAAACAATTGCTACTTTCGGGCCTTATAAAAAAAGATAATTATGTAATTGGGATAGTTGATGCTGAATGTTTTCAATCAATTATCCCAAACATGAATAAGTTTTTATTATTTTTGTAGCTAAAATTCTATAAACTTATTTCACAAAAGCTTTTCCGTTGAAACATTTATCTTATCTCAATAAATACTTTATCAAATACAAATGGTACTTAATTTTAGGTATCATTTTTACTATTATCTCTAATCTTTTTGGCATTATTCCTGCTCAAATTGTCCGACATGCACTCGATTTGGTCAAGGAAACAATAGATGTTTATTTCCTATTTAAGGGTTCTGGTTTACAAAATTCTTTTTACGATATTTTTGCCCAAAGTATTGCTACTTACGGATTATTGATCTTAGCAATGGCAATTGCTAAGGGTATCTTTTTGTTTGCTGTTCGACAAACGATTATCGTGATGTCGAGACATATAGAGTTTGATTTGAAAAATGAGATATATGCTCATTATCAGACACTTCCTCTTAGTTTTTATCGACAAAATAATACTGGTGATTTAATTGCCCGTATCTCCGAAGATGTCAGTAAAGTAAGGATGTATGTTGGTCCTTCGTTGATGTATTTGATGAATATGTTTGTGTTGGTTGTGTTGATTTTAAGCTATATGTTTTCAGTAAATACACGCCTAACTTGGTGGGTTTTGTTGCCCATGCCGTTTTTGTCGGCAAGTATTTTTTTGGTAAGTAGTACAATGAACAAACGCTCAGAACAAATCCAAAAAAGTTTATCTAATTTATCAACTTTTGTGCAAGAGGCTTTTTCTGGCATTCGTGTCTTGAAAGCATTTGCTAGAGAGGAAGACTCTGCCCAAAGGTTTATGGAAGAAAGCAATATATACAAAGCCAAATCTTTGTCTTTGACTAGGGTTGATGCTCTTTTTTCTCCGACAACCTCATTATTGATAGGAATGAGTACTGTTTTGTGTGTATATATTGGTGGACAAGAGATTATTGCAGGCAGACTAACTGCCGGAAATGTGACAGAGTTTATCATGTATGTTTTTATGCTTACATGGCCATTAATTGCTTTAGGCTGGACTTCGAGCCAAATTCAGCGTGCTGCCGCTTCTCAAAAGAGAATTAATGAGTTCTTAAATGTAAAGACTGAAATCAAATCGTCCGAAAACTTACAAAAAAGTATTGAAGGAAAAATAACCTTCAAAAATGTTGGTTTTTTATATCCAGATTCAGGTATTCAGGCAATTAAAAACTTTAATCTTGAAATTAATGCTGGAGAATCGGTTGCTATTTTAGGTACTACTGGCTCGGGAAAAAGTACTATTGCCAACTTAATGTTGCGAATGTATGATTGCACAGAAGGTGAAATTTTATACGACAATATTCCAATTCAATCTTACAATGTACAGTTTTTAAGAGGGCAAATGGCGTATGTACCACAAGAAGTTTTTCTTTTTTCGGATACAATTATTAACAATGTTAAGTTTGGTTCACCGCAATTGAGCTTTGAGGAAATTGAACAAGCTTGCAAAGATGCAGATTTGTATGATAATATTATGGGTTTTGCAGATAAGTATGAAACAAAGCTAGGGGAGAGAGGAATTACGCTTTCGGGTGGGCAAAAACAGAGACTATCTATCGCAAGAGCCATTGCCCGAGAACCTAAAATTTTGATTTTAGACGATTGCCTCTCGGCAGTTGATACCAATACAGAAAATATAATTTTGAATAATTTACAAAAAATTATGCAGAGTCGTACTTCAATTATCATTTCACATAGGGTTTCTTCTGCTAAATTAGCCGATAAAATCATTCTTTTGGATAATGGGGTGATTGTAGAAAATGGGACTCATGAAGAATTGTATCAGAACGCAGGAGTGTACAAAGAACTTTATGATAAACAATTAAAAACAGACGAGCTTTGAGGCTAAATAAATAATATTTTATGTCTAATTCTCTTATTTGTCCACCTTATTTAAAAAAAGGAGATAAAATTGCCATTATTGCAATGGCGAGTAAAATCAACAGATCTGATTTGGATTTTTCGATAAATATCATGCAAAATGAGTGGGGTGTAGAGGTATTAGTTGGGGATTCTGTTAACTCCGCTTATTTCGATTTTGCAGGAAATGATGATGTACGACGTTTCGATTTTCAAAAAATGCTTGATGATAGTAGCGTAAAAGCAATTTTTTCGGCTCGGGGAGGATATGGTAGTTCTCGTTTTATTGATCAAATAAATTTTGATAATTTTGTACAAAATCCCAAATGGATTATTGGGTTTTCGGATATCACTGCTGTACATGAGAAAGTACAAGCTTTAGGATATCAAAGCATACATGGCCCTATGCCAAAGACCTTTTCAAGAGATTATCCCTCTGTAGAAAGGTTACAAGATTTTTTGTTTGGTAGTTTTCCTGACTATAAAATTTCTTCTCATCCCATGAATCAATTGGGTAGGGCAGAAGGGCAAATAGTTGGGGGAAATCTATGCCTTTTAGCTCATTCGATTGGCTCACAATCAGAACTTAATACCGAAGGGAAAATCTTATTTATTGAAGATATTTCTGAATATTTATACAATATCGACCGCATGATAGTTCAGCTAAAAAGAGCTGGAAAGTTAGATAATTTGGCTGGTCTGATTGTAGGTGATTTTTCTGATACAAAAGATAATGACTCCCCTTTTGGGAAGGGAGTCGAAGAGATAGTTTTAGAACATACCGCATCCTATAACTATCCGATTTGTTTTGGATTTCCGGCAGGACATGAGTCTGTCAATTTTCCTTTACTTTTAGGTAGAAATACGACTATGAAAATAAGTATTGATACTGTTGAGCTTATTTTTGACTGAGTCGATGTCAATGAATAATAAGCTTTGTATCGAGTATAATTTCTTGGTAGGGTTCATCAGAGGGGCTTTCAATGATATTGAGTAATAAATTGGTAGCCTCTGTTCCCATTTCATAAGCAAATTGCTCTACAGATGCCAACGGCGGATTGTCTAGGTAATTAGTCATTGGTAAATTTGCAAAACTTACGAATAAGATATCTTTGTTGGGAGTTAATCCTCTCGCTTTACATACTTGCATGGCATAAAGTGCCAGATAATCATTGAAAGTCAAAATAGCTTTAGGTGGCTCTTTTAATGCTAACAATTCCTCCATTTTCTGAATGGTATCCGCCTTCGATAAATCAGTGGATTTAATATAACTCGGCGAAGTAGATAGTCCGAAGTTTTTTACGCCCTGCAAATAACCATTGAGTCTTTCGTCTGAGACTTCAAAATAACTAGGTCCGTTGAGTAATGCGATTTGTTTGATACCTTTTCCTACTAAAAATTCTATCGCCTCCTTGGTTCCGTTAGTAACATTACAGCGAACTTTATTAGCAGCTAAATTTCTTGGAACTCTATCAAAAAATACGACTGGAATACCATAATTTTCGATTTCTTTGAAATGTTCGTAATTGTTAGTTTCGCTAGCAACCGATACAATTACACCATCTAAACGACTAGTCAAGAAAGAGTTGAGAGCCTTTTTCTCTCGAATATAATTATCCCGAGATTGACAAACCATTACGTTATAGCCTTTTTCCATAGCAATATCTTCAATGCCTGTGATTGCCATCGAAAAAAATTCTTCTTGTAAGTAAGGCAGTAATACTCCTATGGTATGGGTTCTGTTTTTTTTCAGAAATACTGCCGCAGGATTGGGTACATAGTGCATTTTTTTTGCAACTTCCCAGACTTTTTCTCTGGTACGAAGCCCAATTCGTGGATTATTTTGTAAAGCACGCGAAACAGTGGAGACTGAAATTTTCAAATCTTGTGCAATTTCTTTGATTGTCGCTTGGTGTTTCTGCATATTTATTGATGAAAAAACTTAAATACTGATTTTATTTTTTGTAGTTCGATTTTTATAAATCATAATGAGGATTAATGAAATTAAAATTAAAGGAATTACAACAAGCCATTCCCACATATTCCAGTAATTGAAATGTTTTTCTTCTTCAATAATCAATAATTGATTTACACTTTGATTTTTTAGAATTTGTTTGAACCCTCCAGCCCAATGCACAATAATTTCATCAATTTTTTGGTTATTCCCAAGTCCAAAGTGAACAATAGAAGTATTTTGTGATAAATGACTTGAGCCTCCACCATCGATTTCCCTGATTTGATGCTTACCATTAATAATAATTTCTACTTTTGATGCCAAGCCTCTACTTTCGGAGCCGTTCCCTTTTAGTTGAATTTTAATCCAATTACCTTTTTTAGGGCTATCGTTTCGGAATAATTTCGTGACAGATTCCATTGGAAAATTGGCTAAAACAGGCTTTTGATTGACGACTAATATATCCATATCTCCATCGTTTTCAATATCCAATATGACAGACCCTCGCCCGATACCATAATCTGCCAAGCCCATATTTCTTGCATTTTCAGCGAATCGTCCACCTACATTTTCAAAATAATTATTGCTCATTGGCGTACAATTAGGATTCAAATCTCCATTGGAAACAAATAAGTCAACATCGCCATCGTGGTCAAAATCGGCAAAATTTGCTCCCCAACTGATTGACATATAGCTTAAGCCTAGTTTTTGTGTATGTTCTTCAAAAGCTTTATCAATACCTTGATTGACCATAAAACGGTTGAAGCGAATATTAGTCACAAAATAATCCATCCATCCGTCGTTATTATAATCACCGACAGCGGCTCCCATTGCATTAATTTTGAGGTCTAATTTGTACTTTTTCCCAATTTCAGAAAAAGAATGCCAAGGATAATTATTTTGATATAATAAATTAGGCGTTCGTTTGTAACCAAAATCGTGATTGACCAATAAATCTTGGTCGCCATCATTATCAAAATCTGTAAAAACTCCACCAAAGCCAAAGCCTTTGTGTTTCATGCCATAATTTTCATAGACATTTTTGAATCCTTTACCTTTTTGGTTGATAAATAGATAAGCTTCAGTGATTTGATTGGCACTGACAATCATGGCATCATTGATGGTGCTTAAATCGCCAGGATATTCGGTAAAATAATTACCTACAAATAAATCAGGATAGCCATCGGCATTAAAATCTCCGAAGCTTGCTCCTGTACTAAAAGAATTAAGTTTTTCTAATCCAAATTCGGTAGTAGCATCTCGGAATGTATTATTACCATTATTCAAATATAGCAAATTAATTGCTCTGGGTATTAATTTTTTTTGTCCTTTTGAAGTAATCGTGGTAATGTATAAATCCACAAATCCATCTTTATTGACATCAGCAGCAGCTGCCCCTTGTGTGACAAATTTCTTTGTGTTAGTCAATCCCGATTTGCTATAAATATTGGTAAAAGTACCATTTTTATTATTTATGTAAAGAACATCATCCGTCATTCCCCCCGCTAAATAGAAATCATCATACCCATCATTATTGATATCAAAAACGCATGCTCCTCCACCGAGAAATCCTTCAAAAACCTCGAAATGATGTACAATACCAGCATCTTTAGTTATATCCTTGAATGCTGTTTGAGCATCAGCTGCAAAATATAAATTGATACAGCCAATGAATAAAATTAATATTCTTTTTTTCATTTTTTCCATTGTAATCCTAATATATTTTCGGCAATTTCCTTACCTTTTTTTAGCCCAGCTTCATTATCTTGAGGAGTATGAATACCTCCATAAAATCTTGACATTGCGACCTCTTCAGCGATTTGAGAAAAGGAAGTAAAATGACGTACTTTAAAATCAACATTTCTTACTTCATCTCGATTTCTGCCTTGATGGGTATCGTCTGTGATGTTCATTTTATCGCCAAAAAGACTAATCAAAACCGTAGATGCTGCACCTGCTTGAATGGCATGCCCCGAAGGAAACGCAGGAAAAGGTGGGTCAGGCCAAAAAGACTCCCATCTTTGGTCGATGTATTTTGGAATAAAAGTATTGGGTCTTTCAGTAAAAAATTGGTATTTCCATTTCCAACAATTTGTGAAAGCATCGGCAACACTTAGAGCTACTTTTGCGTATGTTTCGGCACATTTCATTAAGTTTGGTTTGGTTTGTTTTAAGGTCAATGTTGCCAAATAGTACGAATGCCCCGGAGGGGTAACAGTCTCATCAGGGTCATCTCCCCACCAAATTGCGGCTTCTTTTTGAGCTTGGGTAAGTTTTTTTCCTTGCTCGTACACTGCCAAAAATTGCTTGTAATAAGGTGTTCCTGGAATAGAATCAAAAGGGATAAATTCGGGAGCTATTAATGTATGGTTTTTGCTCAGAAATGTTCTGTTTTCTCCCCAATGTGGTTGTAGTGGGAAATGACTGAACGATTGTCCATACAAAGGTGGTTTCCACGAGCCTAGCTTATTAGGGTAAGTCATTTTTTTATCAAAATTCCTCAAATATCCTCGATGTCCACCATCTGTTTTAGACCATTCAAAAATAGTATTTGCAATATTTTTACCGAAATTGATTGAACTTTGTATGCTTTCTTCGTCTTGGATATTTTTACTATAATATGCCAATAATTCTTTTTCGAGAGAATCAATTTTGAGTTTATTAGCGTCAGATGTTTGAGTATAAATATTTTTGATAATACTTGCTTGTGCTGCATTCAGTACAATTTGCCAATGGTATTTTTTTGATTTTAGAGGTTTTGGTAATTCATTCAGTCCATCTAATTGATTATTTAGTGACAGGTATGAAGAGTCAGAATTGACCACCGATTCATACATAGTTAGTCCGATATATCCAAATCCTCTAGAAGCAAAAGTTGGAGAGTTAGAAGGCGTATTTTTAGTGATAAACAACGCCATATCCGCCCATTTTGCTGTTAATTGTTGGTCAGAAATAGGAGTTTTATTTTGACAAGCCCAATTCCAACCCAACAGAAATATGAGAAGTATATTCCGAAGAGCATAAATTTTTTTCATAGGCGAATAATAGGAATAAAATAAAGATAGAAAAGCTTTCCAAAAATAAGGATAAATTCGTTTAAAACAGCCTTTAAATTTAAAAATCTACCCCATAGGAGTAGATTTTTAAACAAACTTTTAATAAATAATTAATAACCAGGGTTTTGTACTAGTTTTGAATTTCTTTGCATTTCATCACGAGTAATCACCCTATAATACATTTTGTCCACCCATTTACGAGTTTCGTTAGATGTATTATCTTCAACAGTATAAGCGTAATCATATACACTTGGATCGTATTTGTAAGGTTTATGAGGTTTTGCACCAGCTTTCAATTTTGCTTCAACGTTGATAGATTTGATACCTCTACCTACAGTTGTAGCCGGAATCATCCAACGTCTTGCATCATGGTATCTATGCTCTTCATATACCAATTCAACTCTTCTTTCATTACGAAGTCTATCTTTTAGAGCATCACCTGAGTCACTTACTTCAGGCATACCTGCTCTGAATCTGATTTTATTAATCCATTTACGAGCTTCTGCTTCATCTCCCGTTTCGATACAAGCTTCAGCATAGCTTAGAGCCATTTCTGTATAGCGAATGAAAGGCCAAGGAATTACCTGAGCAGAAGATTGGTTATCTGCCAAAGCAGGGTTTGGATCGATAAATTTACGAGTGTAATAGTGCGTACGGCTACCATTCCAGTTTTCAATAGCCGACTCTCTTGTGTCAATTCCGTTGATTTTTCCACCGTTTCCATCGTCATAATATCCTGTTTGAATTTGGTTTGCAGGATCTAATGCAGCAACGTCAGATGGTCTTGGCTTCCAATTTGCACCATCATAAAGTACCGTAGCGTAGAAACGAGGGTCTCTATTTTGGTAAGGAGCAGTTTTATGCTCTGATTTTGACCAATCAAATTTGCTACCATCCATCATTTCGTAGTCATCTACTAAGTTTTGGATTGGCGTGTTACCTGCCCAGTTGTGATATCCGTTTGGACCGTTGTTAATTCCGTAGTGAATACCTCCCAAAGGCCAGTTATCTTCTTGCGTATATAAAGCAGTATGCGTACGTTGGAAGATCAACTCACTTGCTGCAGAAGCATCTCCAACAGCACTTTGTCCACCCATTGCAATTGAGATATAGTTATTTTTTCCTTCTTCAGCAGAAACCGGAGCTGTCAAATTCATTTTATAACCAACACCTGCATCCAATACAGCTTTTGCTGCTGCTTTTGCTGCGTCCCATCTTGCTTTACGATCACCAGATGTATAAGCAATCAAAGCTAAGTTACTATAACCACCCAAAGTACTAGATTTTGCTTTTACAGTAGGGCCATCGTGTAGGTCACTTGCAGCATACAATAATACACGAGCTTTAAGAGCCATTGCTGCTAATTTAGAAGTTCTACCAGCAATACTAGGTTTTCCATCCAATAATTTTGCAGCGTTATCAAGGTCAGCAACGATGAATTTTACGCAATCTTCGTAGTTGCTACGAGCAATTGTATAATCTTCGTTCAATCCGTAAGGTTTGCTGATTAAAGGCACACCACCATAAAATCTTACTAATTGTTGGTAATAATATGCTCTCAAGAAATAAGCCTCTCCTAATAATTTATCTTTGAGAGAAGCATCAGTAAAGGTTGCTTTTGGTAAATTTTCGATAGCAACATTTGCTTGTCTGATAGCTAAGTACATATTTCCCCACTCATACGTACCACTTTTCCATGCAACGTTATTAGGGCTTTCAGAACCTTCAGTAAAGGTATTGATATTTCTACCTGCGTGCGTAAACATTGCCTCATCGGTGTAGGCAGCTAAAGCTTGCTCTTCAAATCCACCGTACCCTAAATAAGAGTAAATGTTGAATATGAAAGCCTCAGCCAAAGCACCATCAGACCAAGTCGCAGAGCTTGATATTTTATCGAGCGGCTTGGTATTCAAAAAATCCTTGTTGCAAGACAGAGCAAATGCCATCAGTGCAACTAAAAGGCTTACTTTTATTTTTATGTTTTTCATGTTGTTCAATTTAGAATGTTAGACTTAAACCTGTATTAATAACTCTTGATTGTGGGTAATACACACCACCTTGAGCCGTTGCCTCTGGGTCAAAAATTTTGTGTTTGTCAATTGTCAAAAGATTCAATCCATTTACGTAAACTCTCAAATTTCCAAGTTTAGCTTTTTGAACGATATTGCTAGGCAAAGTATATCCGATTTCCAAGTTTTTCAAACGAACATAATTTTTGCTAAACAAATAATAAGTGTTATTACCATAGTTACCACCTGTGTAATAGGTATCACCTCTACTTGCTAAGCGTGGGTGAACACTGCTCGGATTATCGATAGTCCATCTGTTATCATAAGAGTATTTCAAGAAGTTTCCGATATCTCCAGATTCTGTTTGGATACGAATAGCTGCACCTGTTGCTCCTTGGAATAAGGCACTTAAGTCGAAGCCTTTGTATCTTACGTCAATAGTTGCACCAAAGTTGAATGTAGGAGTATCATTTTGGTTCAATCTTACTCTGTCGTCACCATTGATTTTTCCGTCACCATTGTAATCTACAAACTTCATATCACCTGGGATTAATTTTGAAGTTACAGCAGAATAATCAATTTTGTTTGCATCAATTGCTGCTTGGTCTCTGAATACACCATCTGATTTATAAACTAAGTAGCCATTAATCATTTTACCTTCTTGTAATTGGTAAGACGGAGCTCCTGGAATTTCATCCATGAATTGTACTCTGTTTTTAGCATAACCTCCATTGATACCAGCTCTGAAGGTAAGGTCATTGCTTGCTTTTCCGTTGAATCCTAAATTAAATTCAAAACCTTTGTTATCTACGATACCAGCATTTACCGGAGGTAATAATGCGTTAATACCTGATGAAGATGGTGTTGAACCTGTTTTTTGAATCAAAATTTGAGATCTTCTATTATAGAAATACTCAACTGTCAAATCGATTTTGTTATTGAAGAATGTTCCGTCCAAACCGATGTTATAGTTATTAGCTCTTTCCCAAGTAAAGTTAGGGTTCGCTAATACTGTTTCTCTCAAGGTTGTTACCACTTGGTTGTTGATTGGGTATGAACCAAATCCATAAGTTGATAAGTAAGCGTATTCTTGTAATGCTCCGTTGTAATATACTTGGTCATTACCCATTTGACCGTATGAAGCACGTAATTTCAAGTAGTCAATACCTTTTACCTTGAAGAAATCTTCATTAGTTAAGTTCCAGCCTAACAACAAACCAGGGAAGAAGCCAAATCTACCAGACTCTGGGAAGATGTATGAACCATCATATCTCCAAATACCTTCTACTAAATATTTCTCTTTGTAGTTGTATTGAGCACGACCATAATAACCTAAACGAGCTCTGTTATAAGCACTACCACCAGTGTTTTGTTGTAAAGAACCACCTGCAAACAATTGGTCAATAGCAGATGAAATATAGTTTCTTCTGTAAGCAAAGAAGCCTTCTCCTTGGAAATTTTCTTTCGTAACACCCGCCAATACACTTACGTTATTTTCGCCAAATTTCTTATCATAGCTCAACAATGCCGTTAAGTTGGTATTTAATACTGACGAATACGCTTGAGTCAATCTTGGGTCTTTGAAGTTTGAACGTATCGCACCCTCTAATTTTGGAGTTTTACCGTCTGCTTCAAACGATTTTTTGTCCCAATAGTACAAAGACCATGGTGTTTGCCAAGTTTTGGTAGTATTTGAAGTTTTATCGATTGCTCCTGATAATGTCAATTTTAAGCCGTCAATCCAAGGGTTAGTAATGTTAATTGAACCATTTGCTTGTGTGAAATCTGTTGGAGAATCAACATATCCAGTAGCGTTGGTCGTAATTACATAAGGGTTTTGACCATTTTCGATATCCGGACCAGGTTGTCCTGTTGGCCAAACTTCTGGTTCTGTTGGACGACCACGCATCAACATTCTGAAAATTGCACCTGCACTTTCAGTAGGGTATTTGCGTTGTTCTCTTCTCACCATGATACCTAAGTTGGTATTGATGTATTTATTTACTTTTGCATCTAAATTACTTCTGAAATTGTATTGGTGATAGTTTGTTGCTGAATTTTTGTAATAAGCATCTTGACTAACATATCCCAATGAAGTAAAGTATTTTACATTATCGTTACCGCCTGATAATTGCAAATTATGTCTTGATTGTGGAGACCATGTTTTGAAAGCATCGCCAAACCAATCTGTATTTGGATATCTCCATGGATCAGAACCATCTGCAAATTTCTTAACTGCATCTGGGCTGTAATTAGCATTCAATGCACTTACTCCAGCAGTTGGTGATTTATAAGAACCTGTTGTTTTGATACTTTGCCAAGCATTATTCCACTCGCCTGCAGGAATAGATTTATAGATTGGCAATTCGTTCATGATATTTGCATATTCTGCAGAGCTTGCCATCTGAGGCACACGTGCAGGTTGTGCAAAACCTTGATTGAAATCATAACTGATAGTTGGTTTACCGCTTTTTCCTCTTTTGGTTGTTACGAGAATAGCACCATTGGCAGCTCTTGCTCCATAAATAGCAGCAGAAGCATCTTTCAATACTGAAATCGATTCAATATCTCTTGGGCTTAATCTTCCCAAACCACCATCTCTGTCAGGAATACCATCGATAACTACCAATGGGCTATTATTACCTAAGGTATTTGTTCCACGAATCGATACTCTTGCACCGTCGTTACCTGGCTCTCCACTTGTCTGGATAACTACCAAACCCGGCAAACGTCCTGCCAATGAGTTTGACATATCTACCGCAGGTGATTTGATTAATTTTTCGCCTTGAACAGCAACTACGGCTCCAGTTACTGTTACTTTCTTTTGAGTACCGTAACCAACCACCACCACTTCACCTAATGCTTTGGTGTCAGGGTCTAATGCAATATCAAGAACCGAACGATTGTTGACTGCAACCTCTCTGGTGATAAATCCAACATAAGATACAACTAATGTTGCGTTTTTGCCCGCTGATACTGAGTAAGCTCCGTCCATGTCCGAAATACTACCAACATTCGTTCCTTTGACAGAAACGCTTACTCCGGGAAGCCCCTGACCCTTTTCGTCAGTGATTTTACCTTTGACGTTCTGTGCAACGGCATTGGTGAAAATTGCTAAAATGAACATCAACAATAGAAGGCTTACTTTCCGATTGTGATGATTTCTCTGAGTAGAAATAATCATAGTAATGAATTTTGAGTTTTGAAATAATTAAATTGTTTATAATCAACAAGCTAATAAATGGATTTTCATCCGTGAACTATACAGGCAATAAATAATAAGTTAATAAACACATTTTTTCTGTCTTCTAATTTCGACAGCATGAACAAGCTATTTCGTTGAGGTCGGGTATCTTAATTTTATAAATACCGTTTTTTCTTCATTGCAAGTTGCATCATAAGTATAAACTTTACAAGATGTCTTTGTATAATTCAAATGAAAAATGTGGCTTTTTTACTCATGCAAACGATTGTAATATACTTTTTGCCCTTTACTTACCAAGTGCAAACGTTTGCATAAATTTGATTTTTTTTAGTTTTATTTTAACAAAATGTAGATTTATTAGTTATACTACGCTTGTTTCATCATTTATATGGTATTTTGGTATTCTGTCGGCGAATTACTTTCTCCTTTTTTTGCTATTTATGCCCAAATCAGAAATTTTTTTATTTTTTCAACAAAAATTATTTGTTTATTTTGCCTCAAACTTGTTTGTTCGCCCTTAATTTCTATCACTATAATGAAAAACTTCAACTTTCTTGTCTTATTAATTTGTATTCTTCTGAACTCGGCATGTAAAAAGAATCAATCTTCTGAATCCTCTGATGAAAATGCTCAGGAAGCTATTTTTAAACTTTTACCTACCGAAAAAACTCATATTGATTTTCAAAATATTATCAATGAAGGACTCAATACGAATGTGCTTATGTATGAGTATTTTTATAATGGTGGTGGTGTGGCTGTTGGTGATGTAAATGGTGACGGTTGGGAGGATGTTTATTTTACAAGTAATATGCAAGCCAATCACTTGTACCTTAATAAAAAAAATCTCGAATTTGCTGATATTACTTTTGAAGCAGGGGTAGCAGGACGTGAAGGTCCTTGGAAAACAGGGGTAACAATGGTGGACATTAACGGTGATTCGAGATTGGATATTTATGTTTGCCATTCTGGAAATCTTTTACCTGATAAAAAAGCAAATGAGTTGTTTGTCAATCAAGGCAATAATGCGAATGGTATTCCTATGTTCAAAGAGGAAGCTGCCAAATATGGCTTAGATAGCAAAGCATCGAGTACGAATGCGTATTTTTTTGATGCTGATAAAGATGGTGATTTGGATCTTTTTTTATTAAATCATAATATAAAATCTTTGCCAATTCTGGATGAAGCTCGTACAGCGGCTCTCTTAAAAGTAAGTGATGAAATTAGTGGCTCGAGGTTTTATAAAAATGAAAAGGGATTCTTTAAAGATGTAACTCAAAATGCTGGTATTCAAAGTTCTGCTCTTTCGTATGGATTGGGTGCCGGAATTGCTGACTTTAATGGTGATTCTTGGCCAGATATTTATGTTAGTAATGATTATGCGGTTCCGGATAGATTATACATTAACAACAAAAATGGTACATTTTCAGAATCAAGCCGAGAGCAAATTGGGCATACCTCAAACTTCTCAATGGGAAATGATGTAGCGGATATTAATAATGATTTATTACCCGACATTTTTACGCTCGATATGCTCCCAGAAGACAATAGAAGACAAAAATTATTAATGTCGCCAGATAATTATGATAAATTTGAGCTTGGGGTTCGTTCGGGTTTTCACTATCAATACATGAGAAATATGTTGCAATTAAATAATGGCAATGGTTCTTTTAGTGAAATTGGGCAACTTTCTGGTGTATCGAATACTGATTGGAGCTGGTCTGCTTTATTTGCTGATTATGACAATGATGGCTGGAAAGATTTATATATCACAAATGGATATTTACATGATTATACCAATTTGGATTTTTTGAAATATATGGATAATTATATGCAGCAGAAGCAGGGTGGTTTTCAAAGACAAGATGTGCTTGAATTGGTACAAAAAATGCCCTCTTCCAATGTTAAAAACTATATTTTTAGAAATAAAAGTAATTTGCAATTCAAAGATGAGTCGATGCCTTGGGGAATCAAAGAGGTGTCGAATAGTAGTGGAGCAGCTTATGCAGATTTAGATAATGATGGCGATTTAGATTTGGTAGTTAATAATATCAATTTACCTGCTTTTGTTTATGAAAATGAATCTCAGAAAAAATTAGGCAATCATTTTCTTAAAGTTAATCTGAAAGGTGAACAACAAAATACTATGGGAGTAGGGGCGAAAGTCTATGTTTATGCTCAAAATAATGCTCAATTACAAGAGTGTATGCCCACTCGTGGTTATCAATCCAATGTGAGTTTTTCTCTGAATTTTGGCTTAGGAAAAATTACAAAAATAGATTCCGTGAGAATTATTTGGCAAAGTGGTAAAACGCAATTGTTGTCGGATGTAAAAATAGATAATACTTTGGTTTTGGACGAAAAGAATGCTTCCAAACAAAAAATAATGATGCCGTTTTCTAAGCCAATTTTTCAAGAAATAGCTTCTCCGATTGTTTCTACTCCAAATAAAATGATTCAAAATGATTTCAAAAGGCAAACGTTGTTGCCCAATGCTTTGTCTTTTATTGATCCTGTTTTGGTGAAAGGGGATATCAATGGAGATGGCTTGGAGGATGTTTTAGCTAGCGGTGGACTTGGAAAACCAAGCGAATTGTTTATCCAATCGGGGGTGGGAAGTTTTACAAAAAAAACATTGGCAACCAACATCAATGCAATCGTTAGCGATGCTTTGTTTTTTGATGCTAATGCTGATGGAAAACAAGATATTTATGTGGCTTATGGAGGCTATGGTAATTTTTCGGCAGACGATATCAATTTCCAAGACCAATTATTTATAAATGACGGAAAAGGGAATTTTAGCGTGGCTTCGCAGGCTTTACCAAAATTATTATCGAGTAAATCTTGTGTAAGAATGCTCGATTTTAATCGTGACAACAAGCCTGATTTATTTGTGGGAGGTAGAGTTGTGCCGGGGGCATACCCACAAATCCCTCGAAGTTATCTGTTAATCAATGATGGAAAAGGTAATTTTAAAGATAATACGCCTGCGATACTTCAGCATATTGGGATGGTGACAGATGCCGCATTTGTAGATTTAGATAAAGATAAGAAAGGTGAATTGATTATTGTGGGAGAATGGATGCCAATCACGGTTTTAGGCATAGAAGGTAATAATTTTATAGAAAAAACAGAGCAGTTTTTTGATAAAAAATTCAGTGGCTGGTGGAATAAACTATTGGTCGAGGATATCAATGGGGATGGTTTACAAGATTTGCTTGTTGGAAATTTAGGTATCAATTCTCAATGTAAAGCGTCTGATGATGAACCTGCCGAGCTTTATGCGAAGGATTTTGATGACAATGGTAGCATTGACCCGATTCTGTGTTTTTATATTCAAGGTAAATCTTATCCGTATGTAACCCGAGATGAGTTGGCGGAGAAAATTCCCTCAAAAAAACAAAAATTTGAAAATTATGAATCTTATGCCAATGCAACATTGATGGATGTTTTTGGAGAAAATGAGATTAAAGAGGCTCAAAAATTATCAGCAAATTACTTGAAAACTGCTTTATTTATTCAAAAAGAAAAAGGGCATTTCAAAGAACAATCCTTACCAATCGAGGTTCAATTTGCCCCTATATTTACTATTTCAAGTTTGGATTTCGACAAAGATGGTAAAAAAGATGTATTCTTAGCCGGAAATGCCAATAATTCTCGGTTGAAATTTGGTAAATATGACGCTAATTTCGGACTTTTGTTGAAAGGTGATGGAAAAGGAAACTTTTCGACGATTTCCCAAAATAAATCAGGATTTAAAATTTTTGGAGATGTACGTTCTTCGTTGTTTCTCAATTCTTCTTTATTTGTCGGAATCAATCAAGTAGGAATCAAAGCATATAAATTAGTCAATTGAACCGATGAATAAGTTCGTAGTAATTATTTGTTTGGTGGGGATATTTTTCCCTGCCAAGGCACAACTTTACCGTAGAATTCTTACACTTGAGGGCGTGGTGAAAGATACCTCAAATCAAGTGTTGAGCCAAGCGAGTATTACCATTCAGCCTGATAATCATATACTTCATACAGATGATAAGGGGGCTTTTTCTATACAGCTACCCGAGGGATATTATTCATTGACAGTCAATTATTTAAATTCTATTCCCGAAACTAGAAGTATTCGTCTAACCAAAAATACTTTTTTGGATATTCAGCTAAAAATGTCGAACGTGGCATTAGACGAAGTAGTGGTTCGCTCCAAAACTTTAATAGATGTCAATTCGGTATCCATGGGAAAAACGAGTATGGATATTCAATTGTTGAAAAAATTACCTGCTTTTTTAGGTGAAGTGGATGTTATTAAGTCAATTTCTGCATTACCAGGGGTGGTAAATGCAGGTGAAGGTGCATCGGGCTTTTATGTAAGAGGTGGAGGTGCAGACCAAAATCTGGTTTTGTTTGATGGGGCACCGGTATTTAATACGTCGCATTTATTTGGTTTTTTTTCTGTTTTCAATCCAGATGTCTTAAAGAGTTATACTTTGCATAGAAATGGTATTTCAGCAAAATTCGGAGGGCGTGTTTCTTCAATTCTAGAAGTAGATACAAAAGAAGGTAACCAAAAGAAGTTGAGGGCTTTTGCTGGCATTTCACCCATTACGCTCAAATTAGGAATTGATGGACCTATTTCTTCTAAAACAACTTTGTTGTTGGCGGCGAGAGGAGCGTACCCGACTTATTTGATGAAGCTTTTCAAGGTAATCAATATCCAAAAAAGTAGTGGAAGTTTTTATGATGTAAATTTTAAAATTAACCACAAAATCAATCAAAAAAATAATATTTACCTATCTTCATATATTAGTGACGACGGCTTTAAATTTCCTTTTGATACCACCTATCAATATCAGAATAAGCTCGGAACATTGCGTTGGAATAGAAGTTTTTCTGCTTCTTTTTCAGGTAATTTATCAGTAATTTATAGTAAATATGATAATGCTGTAGCAGGTATAGCTCCCGATGAGCAATTTGTAATGACTTCGTCTATCTTGAATCGTCAAGTAAAAGTCGATTTTTTGAAGCAAGCAGGAGGTCATTTGATTGAATTTGGTGCTGGTATGGGGATTTTTGATATAAATCCTGGAAATTTAACTGTCAAAAGCTCAAAATCTTCTTATAATCCTGTGGTATTGGATAAAGATTTGGGAAGAGAATTTTGGGCTTATCTGAATGATGAATGGGAATTCAATACAAAATGGGCATTGGCAGCCGGACTGAGATTGAATATGTATCAGAAAATAGGAGAGGCTGATAGGGTGGTGTATCGAAGCGACATTCCCAAAAGTTTATCATCGGTATTAGAGGTGAAGCATTTCAATCAGGGGGAAGTGATGAATACTTTTATGGGCTTAGAGCCTCGTATTTCTGCCAAATATTCGGTAGGAGAAGGGAAATCTTTAAAATTTGGACTAAGCAGAACTCGACAAAATATACAGTTAATCTCTAATACATCTGCCCTTACACCAGCGGATGTCTGGAGGTTATCTAATGAATACATAAAGCCTCAAATTGCTGATCAAATTTCGGCAGGATATTTTTGGGTGCCTTCTTCTCAGAAATATGAGTTTAGTTGGGAAGTTTACTATAAAAAAATGTATAATCAAGTTGATTATAAAGATGGTTCGGTACTGCTTCTCAACAAATATTTAGAGGCAGATTTATTGAATGGGTTGGGTATTGCTTATGGAACGGAGTTTTTTGTCAAAAAAAATGAAGGTAGCCTCACTGGTTGGTTGAGTTTGAGTTATGCTCGGGCTTTGCGAAAAATCAAGGGAGATTCGCCCGAAGAAACAATCAATGCAGGAAATTGGTATCCTTCAAATTATGATCGACCAATAAACCTCAATATTTTCTCAAATTATCAATTTCCATTTTCACCTTGGTCATTTTCGAGTAATTTCGTTTTTACTTCTGGAAGACCCGTCACTGCGGCAGATTCATGGTTTCCCTATTATGGAAATGCCATTTATTCGAATTATTTCGGAAGAAATCAGGAAAGAATGCCAGCTTTTTATCGATTGGATGTTTCTTTTTTGAGAGCTTCTGCCCCCGAAAGGAAACATAAAACAGAGTGGGGAATTTCGGTGTATAATCTGACTTTTAGAAAGAATGCGTTTTCGACTTTGTTCAAACATTATTATGGTCAGCCGCCTCAAGCATACAAACTTTCTATCATCGGTGTTGCAATTCCCTCAATTACATATAATATCAAATTTTAACCAAATGAAAAAAAAACTCCTTTTTTTGAGTATTTTTGGGTTGTTTTTTAGTTGTATTGACCCTGTAAAGTTTAACTTTTCGGGGCAAGTCAATCATCTTGTCATTCAATCTACTTTTAATAATAAAAAAGTAATACAATCGGTTCGATTAGCAAAATCAAGTGCTTTTGGCTCGCCGTATAATATTTTTGTAAAAAATGCAAATGTTTACATTACGAGTAAAGAGGGCGAAAAATATATTTTTAAGCATCGAGCAAGTGGTCAGTATCTCTCCGAATTTGAAATAGCGGCTTTACCTGGGCATACGTACACGCTCCATGTTGAGGTAGATGGAAAAGTATATCAGTCGGAGCCTACCAAACTGGTAGAAGTTCAAAAATTAGTAAATATTGAAAAATTACATACCAAATTTGCAGAAAGATATGCCATCGTCAAGGGAGCAAAAGACCGCAAGTTTTTGCCAGGATATGATATTTTAGTAGATTTCACAGACCCTGCCGATGAAAAGAACTTCTATCGATGGTCTTTCCAACGTATTTATTCAGTCGAAACTCAGCCCGAAAATTATGTAGATTATACTTGCCGTGGTTGTCCTCGTCCTGCCCCTAAATCTTGTTGTAAATTTTGTTGGATAAATGAATCTGACGAGATTCTATCTTCTGAAAATGATTGGTTGAAAGATGGTCATCGTATTGAAAATCAGATGGTTATGTTTATTCCATTTTATCAATATATGAATAAGAAAATGATATTGACGGTTTATCAACATTCTATATCCGAGCAGGCATATCAATATTTTAAAGCATTGAAAAATCAAGCAGAAAGTACAGGGTCTATGTTTGATGCTCCTCCAACTGAATTGAAGGGAAATATTTTTAATGTTCAAGATAAATCTGAAAAAGTAATTGGATTTTTTGAGGCTTCTTTGGCAAGC
>JACCEC013297130.1_pt1 | contig 60253 bp, 105 predicted proteins | sample 7450121 | NCBI WGS metagenome assembly JACCEC01 (sample SAMN15323455, study PRJNA562643) | freshwater metagenome | isolation source: river surface water | place: USA:Blue River Watershed | collected 2017-08-18
AGACGCTGAAGCCATGCACGCACGTATGGTAGATCGCGTTAAAAGCTTACACGCTAATTAATATAGCGATTACAGTATGAGTACACGCGTTGATTACTACAACAGAAAGATTAATGAAGCCATAGCTAGAGCCATGGGATATAGACCATGGCAATTTGGAGATCCATGGGTCAAAGGACTTAGGCTCATGGATACCAGATTTAATAATTATGTTCGTAGGGTTATAAAGGATGCTCCTGCTAATGTGGAGTATATCAGATTGGATATTGATGAAACACCAACGCAGAAAGTTGCTGAGGTGAAAGCTGACTACATTCCATGTAGTCATTGGTTTAGTCCTTCAGGCAAGATAACTGCCCGGCCTCCCAATTTCTCTGGTAACTTAAATGCCATGAATGCTGCGGAGCAGACTTTGACTTCTGATGAAATGAAAGAGTATGATCACTTCCTTCCCCTGCAGGGTGTAAATAAATGTTCCAACACTGCAATTGCCAGAGCTATATGCTGGCTAAGAGCTAAAAAAATACCATACTGATATGAGCAATAGTACTGATATCACTCTAACTGTGAGTGAAGCACAAGACATCGCAGATGCTTTAAGCGTAGCGATGAATGATATTGCAGAGCTATTACAGGTAGCTAAATACAACCTAAGAGGACAAATCAATTCTGGGGAAATTATAGATAAACCTAATCCTCCAATTCTTATTCATGAAGCAGGTATAGCTAAATCAGAAGCAGTTATTGAACGCTGCAGAAAAGTTTGGCTAAAGGTTTGGAAAAAGATTCAGGATGACCCAGATGAGGATAAACAAAATACAATACTGATATGATTCAAAAAATAAAAACCTTCTTCTATCATTTGTATAGAGGTTCATTCTGTGACTTACCTACATTTGGAACACATCCAGGTCTTGGTATTGTTATTATTTTTATGATAGCTTTTACTGCAGCTACAGGCTGGCATGGCTTGTTGGTTAGTTCATTTATTTTTCTACCCATATTCCTTTGGGGTAGCTACCATAGATCAGTTGATGATCCAGCTGAGGATACACCCGCCGTAGTTGTAGTGCCAGCTACTAAAATTGTGGCTGACTTGTTAGCAAATCCATATCCGCATGATCTCATGGCTATTCGCCGTGAAATTGAGCGAGAATGGGGAGACGAAGAAACTGCGCGCGAAGAAATGGACGCTTACTGTACACATGAAGCAATGATGGACGCACGGCGAAAGTGGACTGAAGCACAAGACGCTGCCCGCACATGGCTTAGTTCCCAGAATATGATAAATAAAACAATACTATGACACCAACTATTAAATCTATTGTTGAGTCGGCAGGATTTTTATTTTGCCCATCTTGTAAAGGAAGTGGTGAAGTTGATTATTTTTGTGGGCATGATGTTACCACAGACTGTGCCTGGTGCGCTGGTCATGGAGTTATTAAATCTTTAAACAAACAGAAACATAGAAAAACATGTTCTATTTGTAGTGGTCGCGGTGGTCTAGGCTGCTGCGACAAGAGAGGATTCCATGAATGGGAAAGTTATGAGCTAGTAAAAAATAAAACACATGAGTCATAAAATGATTGAGAAAGAAATAGGATGGGATGAATTCATTACATTCCTATTTACTGCCACGGTACTTCAATATGAAGGTTACTGTTTTGAGATTAGCAGAGTTCGTTTAGAGAAAGATAGTATTATAATATACAATGGTCCTTATACTTGGGCTTTACTCCGCAAAGAGGATAACCAAACTATTAAATATGGTTTTGGTAGTTTTTATTTTAGCAGCAGACAACACGATCAGGAGGAAGTAGGTGAAGATAATGATGGATACCCTATCCTTGAGGACTTGCCTACTTACAAGCTTGTTGAAAAAGAGTTTAAAGTACATCAACTGAAACTGTATGAGTGAAACTAACGACATAGAATCCTTCGTAGCGCACCAGCGTAAAGCCTTGGACGCATATGACCTACTGGTCTCTATATTGGGACATTACAATCCTATTAAACAGACCATTGAAATTCCTGCTTATGAAAAAGGATTCAGAACTCCGCCGACATTAACTCAACGTATAGAAGTATTTAAATATGGCCGCGAGCTCAACTAAACCTACAGCAACAGTCATCACACCTCGAGTCTGGAAGGCTCGTAGATATTCTGGCGATGGGTATGACACCTATGGCAAACAAACATCAGGTAAGTACTACTGTGATCTTAATGAGGCGGTTAAATTAGAGACTGAACTCATTGAAGCGCAGAAAGAAATAAAAGAATTGAATAAAAAGAATGCAGCATTACTGACATCACTTCGTAAGTTCGCTAAATATGGTTTAGGTCCTTGTGGTGGCGGAGGTGCTCTTGATTTATATGCTCAAGGACAGCATACCACAGAAGGTAATATTAGATCCTTGGCTAGAAAGGAATTAAAGAAACATGGCATTTAGTATTAAACTTCACCCAAAGGAAGGTTACTATATTGTACATGGCAGTGATATACTGGAAGAAGTATATCTGCCTATTGACGCCTTTGTTTGGGATGATCAGTTAGGTTACTGGAAACATCCAAGAGGCCCTGAAAGAGTGGAGTTATTTAAGTATTACGCATTACCTAATAATTTTAAGGTAGCAGTTAAGAAACCAATGAGTGATATACAAAAGCAGTGTTGGGAATACGTTACTGACTGGGTAAAGGAAGACTGCGCAAAAGAAGACGCAGTATTCATTAGTAAAGTTAATGATTTATTTAAAAATCAAACAGAAGAACACCATGAATAAAATGTATCTTGTGCTGGGTGACTGGTCTAGCGACGGTCACGGAAAAAGTGAAAAAGTGCTCGTTGAGAGTAACAAGACAGTTAAAGAAATTCAGGATGCGTATAAAGCATCCTGCAGGCTGACTGGTGTGTCATTTAATGATGATGATGATGATGATTTCACTGGACTAAAAAGAGATTGGAAAGAAAAGGATAAATATCATATTGCCGTCGATTATGAGCAGGGTTGGGAGGTCTCGGATGAGGCTAAGCAAGCTTTGCGCGCTGCTGGTTATGATGTAGATAAGCACTTCTCCTTTGGCATGGATGAAGATGATGATCAGATTGAAGATAATGATATCATCTTCCTACACCGCTGGACTGAGTTTGTTAAGCTGAGTCTTCCTGATCTCATTATTAACAAAATTCCTGAAGATAATAGTATTCCAGTTATTAATGGTTACTGGGATGATAATCTTAATGTGCAGTTTGGTTACGGGCTGTATGAATAAATATCCATATGAAGTGATAGAGCTTAATGGTTGGGCAAATTCAGACGCAAGAATTGAAGTTGCCTGTCCTAAATGTAAATCAGATAAAGGTTTTTACTGTGAGACTCCTAAAGGGCGCAAGGCAGCTCAAAACCATACTGAAAGAGGCTCGGCTTATATTAATAAGATTGGAAGAATTGAATTCGATAAAAGACACAGCGCAACATCTAGAGGTATTTCAGTAACACTATACTAAACGAAATTATGTTCGATCCTCCAGATAAAGAATACGATGAAGTAACTGTATCGCTAGATATGGCTAAAGTTATGGATTACTACGCCAAAGATTTTAAAGTCAAAGGCAAGGAAATATTAAGTCATGAATGGGCTATCAACCCTGTAACTAATAAAGTTATATTTGTATTAACTACTAAAAACAAATGAGAGAATTAAAATTCCGAGTTTGGGACAAGCAGCAGAAAAGATTTCACACTGACGCTGACTGGGGTATATCCCTGCAAGGCAATTATATCATAGGTTTTAGTAGTCACGACTCATGGGATCACGACAAAGGCTATAAGATTAATCTAGGTAAAAAAGATAGTTTAGTTGTTCAACAATACACTGGATTGAAAGACTCTAAAGGAGTTGAAATCTACGAAGGTGACATTGTTCAATATAACCAGAACAGTAATTACGATGGAACTAATTTTGAAGTTACTTGGTCAGATGATTCTTTTGGCTGGGTGCTTAAATCCAATAATGGTGACTATCTAACTAATATGATTACACCTAACGGACCTAGATATAATTTTTTAGAAGTAGTTGGCAACATCTTCGAGAATCCTGAACTACTAGAACATTAATATGTTAGCATTAACAATAGAGATCCCGGACTGGCTTCTTAATGGAACCTTTTGGGGTGGTTATTTTAGCGGAGTATTCTCCGTAGTTGTAATTGTAGTTCTGGCTCTACTTTATTGGGCCAGAAATTTTAATCCTTTCGGTTAATAAATCAAAATCAAAACAAATCATGTCTGAGACAATCTTGAAACCCAAAGTTAAAGCTAAAGCCAAAAAGCCTCGTCTTTCTCTTGTTACCAAATCCGAGACTCTTAAAAATATGCTGACTGATCTTATCCTTAAAAAGGGATTAAGTATTTATGAAGCAGCAATTAGTTGTGATATGGATGAAGGTGCTGCTAAACGCAGTCTATTCTCCAAAAAGCCTACGGCTCAGCAAATTAATAGAGCTATAGAAATTTATGACAAAGGTCTTTCTTTGACTATTGCTTGTGTAGCCTCTGGAGTTTCTGTTGAGCATTTCCGCAAGGCTAAACAAGAAAGATCTGCAAATAAGTATAACCCTTATCGCTGGTAACTATGACTCCAAATCGATTTAATGAGATTGTAAAGAACCGGGCCCAGCAAAGGGTTAAGGCTAAGATTGCTAAATTTGAAGCTACCCTAGCTGCAGCATGTAAAGAGTTACATCCGTGTCTTACGCCAAACCATGGTAATAAATGGTACGGCGGCACAGCTGGTAAACATATGGCTGCTTTAGTACGGCATCTCCTTTCCGTCAACCAAGCACCCAGGAAACCTTCAGGTTATCCCCAGGCTCTATGGGATGAGGAAGAAGAAAAAGTACAGCAAGAACTTCTTGCTACTCTTGCTACTATGGATGAAATGGCTAAAGCCTTACTAGCTGAGCCTGATACTGAACCTCAACCTATTGCTAATGATGACGCTCCAACAGGAAACTCTTCCGGTGGAATCTAACGAGAAATTCATTAAGTGTGATTGTCACAGCGAATTTATTCGCTTGGACTATGATTCTGACTTTGAGCATTTTGACTTGTCTATATGGGCACTTCAAGCTAGCAGTAAGCCTGGTTGGAGAACTAAGCTTCGCTGGATATGGCGTATCCTCACAAAAGGTAGTCCCTACGGTGATCAAGTAATTATAGATAAAGATAAAGCTAAAGAATTAGCTGATTATCTAACAGATAAAATAAAGGATTAATTTATGAAGTCTAAAGAATTGGAAATTTCACCGTGCAGAGGCTGCAATGCAGTGCCATTATTTTGTCCATGGCCAAGTGAAGAATTTCCAATACTTCATTTTCCAGTCTGTCAGTGTAAACACAAAACTGCAGATAATGCTTTAGACATGGCGGTTAATGATTTCAATTATAGAAACAGAAATAAACAGTCTGCTGTTCGCAAAGCCAATAAACGGTCTGCCATCATGCGCTGGAATAGTTTCGCTAATAGATACATTAACAGAAAATCAAGTGATGTGTATGTTACTTGTAAATTCTGTAAACGAGCTGATTTAGTATGGGGTAAGCGCCCATATAAATCTGCCTGGAACGGAAGGAAGATGGACTATGTGTTATATGAAAGAGTAGAATTACCTGAAGTTGACGACCCAAGTCTAATTATTAAGGGTATAACCATTGGCTGGTATAAAAATAAACCAATGAAATATGTAATTCACAATTGTCTCAGCAGAGACAATATTGTGTCTGTTACATATACAAAAGATTAGAGCTATGAAAGAAACACCAGATGAAGTTATCTTCGGTTTAACCGATGAAGAATATATAAATAAGGCTACTGACATCTTTGAACAGACCTTGAATGGTTTGGGTAGAGATGATAAGTATAAAATTAATATTAATCGCGCTATCGGATTTACTGACGACGGGGTATGTTTTGGTGAATCCAGATTTACGGTGAAGATTAATTCGCTGTCTCTTCCGGAAGATGTGTCGTCAATTATTGACAAAGAGTTTTCCACTCAAAGGGATGCGTTGCGAGCTCTGGCGCTTTGCGCTTGTCAGTTTGCCCTGCATTACGCCAAGCAAGAACTGTCCACTCGCCCGGATGAGCAAGGCTGGATGGCTGAGTCTATGGCTTATTGGCATAGGCTGAAAGACGAAGTCATTGAGTTTAAAGAGCATTATTTAAAATAATGAGTACACGCATAGTCATACCCCAAGGAGGCCTTACTCTTGATCTCAAGAGTAAGCGCCAAATGATAGAAGACATTTTATCGAGAGGTAAAATCGTCAGATTTACTAATAGTATTACTGGCGTAACTAAGGATATTAAAGAATGGAATGCAGATGATATGGGAGACTTAACAGCTTTCAGACACACTGGCGGGAATCCATATATTTGCTGGGAAGCAGAACAATATAAAGTCTCTGAATTAGATGAGTGAAGAGCTAAAAGAAGGAGATCCTTTTTATTACAACCTCAATCCGGATAAGGTAGTACCAAATCCGGATTGTAGTTGTCGTAAATGTAATCCGCACGCGTGGTGGATGGTAGTGTGCAGTACATGCGGTAATAAACGCTGCCCTCACGCTACCGACCATACGCTTGCCTACACAAACAGCAATGAACCAGGACAACCCGGTAGCTACTACCAGTAGAAGCATAAAATTATGGGAATGTATGATACAGTCTATGTGCCAGTTGAACTGCTAAAAGCGCAGGAAGACACTCGCATTAAAAAATATGCGAGTTTGATCAATTCTGAAACCACTGACTTTCAGACAAAAGATCTATATAGTGCGATGGATACTTACTACCTTAAAAAGGTAAATGGTAAGTATTTACTGCACAAAGATCATGTAGAAAGAGAAGTCGTTGAGACTGATGATAAAAAATCAATCTTTGGTTTCTACATCAATGAGATCTCAAGGAAGTGTATTCAAGAATTAATTACGGATACAATTTGTCTGTTTGACTATTACAATAGCGATACCATTGATATTGTAATTGATTTAAAGGTTAAATTAGTGGATGGAGTTCTCGTCAGCATGGAATGTGTTGAATACGAAGAACGAGATCCTAAACCTAGAATTGATATGGAAAACGATACTATTAAAGCTCTAAAGGAAAGTGCTGCTTACTATAAAACCTTTCGGGGTAAAGTAGCGAGAGCTTGTCGCAAAATATTGCTATCAATTCATAAGAGGATATACAAGTTTAATAACTGGCTACAGAAAATTGCTTTTAAACTATGAAGATTATTTTTTTAGATGACTCCAATCAACGATGGTATAAATTTCAATCTAAGGTACCAAACTCCTTTCGTGCTGAAACAGCCAAAGAGTGTATCGCATTGATTGATAATAGTCCTGTCATTGATTGGTTATTCCTGGATCATGATTTAGGCGGAGAAGCTTATGTCAACTCATCCCGGGAAGACTGCGGTATGGAGGTGGTTCGCTATCTGTGTAAAAACACTCGCACTAAGTCCATCAAAAACATAGTTGTGCATTCACATAATACTGTGGCTGCAGAAGAGATGTACAAGCGTTTAAAGGAAACTGGTTACAATACCAAGCTTGTTCCTTTTTATAATCTTATAGAGGCTATAGAATTTAATCCTGAAAAGGATGAAGATTAAATAGTTCTGGTTTATGGCGCAATCAGATGAAGAACATTCATGCACAATGAATGTACACCCTAACGTGTTTTTACTTTTGTCTAAATACAAAAGCTATAAACAGTTAAATAAATACTTAGCTAGCTTTGGTTTAACCAAAGGTGAACGCAAAAGCGTTATCCGGCAGTTAAAAGACAAAGGCTACGCACATCCTAAAAACTAAAATTAATATGGGACTTATAACACTCAAAAGCGCCAAACTCACTGATTACATAATGAACACTCGTCAGGTGGCTCTTAATGATGCACACATACCTGGCATGCCAGATAAAAATAAAATATGTTTAAATGTATTTCCGCAAATCAACTTATTCAAAAACATGTTCGTAAGAACCTTCACTGCAAAAGAAATCGCCACAATGATTCTTAATGAAAATAATCCTAAAACAATGGATTATTATTTTATGAAACTGCTTGGCGTAAATTTAGATAATACCAGCATAGGTTATAGTGGTACTTTGCATGGTAATTTAAAATCTAAAAACCAACGCATTACTGAATCCTTCGGTGTCTTGGGTCGCGTCAGAAATTACGAAAGAGGTCAGATCTATTTCGTAATGGATATTCATGAAGCTCAGATTTTCCCAAAATCTCGGTCCTTCAGGATTACCAGTCGTAGACTTCTTCCTATTCCTGTTACTAATCCTAAAGCAGGACAGAAGAAACAAATAATTTATGGAAGTGGTTATGTTTCCACTCATATTGAACCAACTGAGATCTTGGTGCCTAAACATCTAGTTCTATATTGCAGGAATGCATGGGAACGAAAAGGCGAAGTAAAGCCTTCAAGAGCTAAAAATAAGGATGACGCGCCTGACGCAATAGCAGAGGCAGTTAGTGTTATATAATAATGTATGGGTAAATATATCAATCATACTACCGAAGGTCCGCTGAAAGCTAATAATAAAGCGGAAGACTTAATTAAAGCTGGAGCTGTAATGCTTCCAGGTGTTCCCAATAACTGGGAAGAGAACCTTGTCTGCGTTGTAGACAATGGAATATTTGAAGCTGCTGCATATGTGCAGGATGAGAGAGATCTAAATGATTTCTCTGATTATACCTACGATGAAAGACCTCGAGTCTGGCTGCAATGGGATAAGGCAAAAGAATTTGCTAAATGAATATCTTTGCAATTTACAGGTGCCCGGTCCAATCGGCCAGGCACCTTGTAGATTCCCATGTCGTTAAGATGGTATTGGAATCTGCGCAGATGTTAGCCAATTGCTTTTCACATGACCAGTTGGCTGACGAGACTTGTCCCAGGACTCAAACAGGTACAGTGCGTAAATACGCGCATTACAATCACCCATGCAGTAAATGGGTCAGAGCTTCCCGGGAGAATATGAGATGGCTTATAGATCATGCTATTGCCATGGATCTAGAAAGAATTGAGCGCTCAAAGCTAAAATCTCAAGAGCAGCTTAGATTAAAAGATGCAGGTCAGGCATACAATAAAAACGTTGCGAACAATGTTCCTGCGGCGCATAACTGCATGCCTTTTATTTACTGGGTTCAGCTGAATTTGCAGCATAGTCTTGTATCTGAAGGTCCTGTAACAGAATTTGCGCAGGCAATGCCTGATGAATTTAAATGTGAAGACTCAGTTCAGGCCTATCGTAATTTTTACATAACAGGTAAACAGCATCTACATAAGTGGACGCAGAATAAACCAGATTGGATAACAGTATGACACTTGAAGATTCTGTATTTAATTCTGTTCGTAATTCTGTTAGTATTTCTGTTAGTATTTCTATTTGGAATTATGTTTGGTACTTTGTTAATAATTCTGTTAATAAGTCTGTTGATAATTCTGTTTGGTACTTTGTTGAGAATTCTGTTTATAATTCTGTTGATAACTCCATTTCTACCTTTATGAAATCATATGACACTTGAATATTCTGTTTGGTATTCTGTTAGTATTTCTATTTGGAATTATGTTAGTAATTCTGTTCGTAATTCTGTTCGTAATTCTGTTGATAATTCTGTTTGGGATTCTATTTGGGATTCTGTTCGTAATTCTGTTTTTAATTCTGTTCAGGATTCTGTTTATAATTCTGTTTGGAATTCTGTTTATAATTCTGTTAGTAATTCTGTTCGTGTTTCTGTTTATAGGTCTATTAATAACTTTATGAAATCATACGACACTTGAACATGCTGTATTTTATGAGTTCGAGAACGTTGAACTAAGTGGGTGTACCTGCTTACAACTTAATAAATGCATTGACCCTCTTTTTAGTTTAAATTTACGTATGCACGTCTGGAACAGCGTGTTCAGAGGTGCATTTTATAACGTAAATGATTTTTTGCATGCTAAGTTTTTCAAGGATAACCTTTACACATAATGTCTTTTATCACATGCCACAATTGTCGCGCGCCTTACAGTTGTACAGATCATGAGCGTTGCGAAAAAGAACTCACTGATACATTTGATCTGGCGTTGATGGCCGAAATAATTTGGTCCAGGGTTTACCCGGAACGCAGGAAATGGAAAGAAATAGGAACTGAAGCACAAAATGAATGGATCAGATTCACCAAAGTCGCTAGGGAAGTCATTCTCTGTCGCGAGTAAAACAGTACTTGCTGCTAATGTACGCCAATGTCCTTGGTGTTCCTGTTCAGAAGATGCTGCAGTTGTTAATCATGATGACTGGTGTGATCGAAAAATCATGGCCAGGATCGTTGACGCAGGAAACAAAAAGCTAAAGAAGAACACAGTGCCTATGCTGGAGCGTAAGATTAAAAATCTTATGACGCAGCTGGGGGAATATGAAACTACTTTACGGCTTATTGCTGCGCCTAAAAGGCCAGACGGTACATTTAATCGTGACCGGGAATCTTGCCGGGTGCTGGCAGAGAATATTCTAAAAGCATACGATTCCAAAGTGTAATCTGCATTTTGGTGTTGCGTTAATGCAAAGCCAATTGTAGAAGGCGCTTACTATGGAAATAAATGTGATAGGTACCGAAGCGGATGTTTGTGCAGATATTTCTCGCAGACAACAAATGGGTATTAAAAAATATAATAGTACTGTGAGAGACAATGATTTGTCTTTAAAGCAGTGGCTGCAGCATGCCTATGAGGAAACTCTAGATAAGGCTATTTACCTGAAAAGAGCAATCGAACAGATAGACAAAGACGATGGACCTACATACCATAACCCAAGAACTAGCGACTCTCAAAGCTCAAGCAGCTAAGATTAATGCAGAAATTAATTCAGCTCCGTCTAAAGAAATTAAAAAACTAAGGACTGCTGAGTACATGGCACTAGGCGCAAGGATAGCTCAGTTGAAGCAACAAAAGGCTTCGGCTTTCGCTAAAGAAAACCCTAGTAAGAATTCAGTTGTTACAACAAAAATTACTACACTGCTGTTTCCTAAAGAGCAACGTGTTCAATATTTTGCTACTACTGACACATTTGTTGAATTGTTGCTTACACTGCAAGATGTGTTTGGTGAAGATATGCCTGCGGTTACATCCTACTTCTCGGTCGGCGCAGACCAAGTAAGTAGTATTCCAAAGGAATGGTACGAGCTTGTAGAGGATGAAAAAGATGAAATCTCAGAATGAAGCGTTTTATAGCGAAGCACAAAAAGTAATGCATAAGCATGGGTTCGAGTTATCTCGAATGATTGCTTACAGCAAAGCTGTATATTTATCTAAAAGACCAAACAACCGAGCAATATTCAATGCTAATGTTGTTACTGACCAAGGTAAAATCTGGTGGGGAGATTTGGATCTAGCAGATGATTCTGAAAAACTACAACAGGTAGCTAATGACCTGAATTGTAATTTATATATTCTTCGTGAGATGGATTATAGGTTCGGTAAAGAGAACCGTCCATTTGATGAAGTAAGAGAATTAGCAGTTAATACATTTGCTCCACAGTCCAAACATACCACAAAATCAGTCACTCAATGTCTACAATCTTTAGCGTCCAAGGCAGTACAGTTCTTCTCCGTGACCCGGAAGCAATGAATTTTCATGATAAGCTTCCTCCGGAAGTTTATACTGTGCGAGAACATCCAATTTCAGAAGAACTTCTTCTTGAGGAAATTGGTAGTTTTAATATTCCTCAGAAGAGATACGGTAATAATGATAAATACGCTGAGCGTATTCTGCACAGCTTTGAAAAAAGAAATATGGCCACTGGCGTCCTTCTCTGCGGAGAGAAGGGTTCTGGTAAGTCTTTGCTGGCTAAAACGCTGGCATCCAAAGCACAAGAAAAAGGAATACCGGTTATTGTTATTAATTTTCCCCGCACAGGGGATGCCTTCTTTAACATGCTCCAGCGAATTGAACAGCCTGCTGTTGTTCTCTTCGATGAGTTTGAAAAGGTCTATGATATGGATAAGCAAAAGGAAGTGCTTACACTTCTGGATGGTATCTATCCTTCCAACAAGCTTTATGTTTTTACCGTCAATGACAAGTGGAAGTTGGATGTAAACATGCGTAACCGTCCGGGGCGCATCTTTTATTCCATCGATTACAAAGGTATCGAGGAACAGTTTATTCGTGAGTATTGTGAAGACAATCTCAACGATAAATCACACATCGATCATATTGTTCGTATCAAGACACTATTCAGTGCCTTTAATTTTGATATGCTTCAGGCTCTTGTAGAGGAGATGAACCGCTTCAACGAAGATCCGTTCGAGGCTATTCGTCTGCTTAACATCAAGCCTGAGTACGAGGATTCAAATACTTACACTGCTACAATCAGTATTGAAGGGTATCCTGATACTCATATCGGTAGTGGCCGTGAATTTGTTGGTAAGCCGATGGGTGACCGCTTTAAAATTTATTATCATAAGTACAAACGTACTGACATTGATAAAAATCACGAAGATAATGATTCTGACTGGGTCGCCGCAGAATTTATTCCTACCGATCTGGTGTCTGCCAGTAAGGATGGTAAAACCTTCGTGTTCAAGAACAGCAAGGGAGAAAGTGTTAAACTTAAAGCCAAGGTCACAGAAACGGTATTTGACTACCGCGCCTTTGCTTATGGTGAAAGCTAATCTCTATTAATAAAAACAAACAAACTGAAAGACACACGCACCATGGAAAACAAAATGAAAGAAAAGATCTCCAAACTTACTCCTGAACAGAAGGCTAAAATGCCTGAGTATGTTGCCAAATGGATTAAAATTGGCAATGATACAAGTCGTTTGAATTATGACCGCACCGTAGACATTATTCATAATGTACAGCAGCACATTTTGAATAAGGAGCCTACTCCTGTGGTTATATTTAATAATCCTATGGAAGCCTGGGTTGCATGTAACTGTGCAGTTCACGGTCATAAGGTTAATGAGCTGAAGCAGTGCGTGGAAGATTTCTTTGCTGGTAAAAAGCCCAGCTGGAAACTCGCCCAGTATGTTTCACCATATCTTAATGGATCCTTCTCGGCACCTACCTTTGCTTTCTATGACTTCTTCAAGTATGAGCTTGGAGTTAAGTTCGAAGCAACAGGTACCCCGGTCGAAGATGCCAATAAAAATGGCTCTAAGCTTAGCGTGGACGAACTCTACGAGATCTGGAAGACCACTACTGAGCTGGGTTTGATTTACCCAATTCACGACGTCAAAGGTACTGTACAGGATATGTGCATTGTTTCTGAGAAGCCGTCACTGGTTAAACTTAATGAAGCTGGTGTTATTCACTGCGATGGCGGACCTGCCATTGTGTATGAAGGCTACGGCGACATTAAGATTTATGCTCTTAATGGTGTGACTGTACCTGAGTGGCTGGCTGTCACTAATTCTACTAAAATTCCCGTGGAGCGTATCCATGAGATTAAAAATGCAGACGTTAAAGCCGAATTTGTTCGCAAGATCGGTGTTGAGCGGCTGCTTGCGATGGGTAATAAAGTGGACTCTCATGAGTCTTACAATGATGAGTGGTATACCAAATCTGAATATGAGCTTTGGGATATGCACTCTCTTTTCCCCAATGTTGACTATGCGCCGCACCTCAAGATGCTGAATCAAACCACAAAGATTTGGCATGTCGAGGCTGTATCTCCTGATTGCAAAACAATCAAGGATGCGCTAAAGGATCGTTATGGTCGCAATGTCGAGATCGTCGGTATTGCATAATTATTTTGGGAGAAGGAATAAAAACCTTCTCCCTACTTCAAAAGCAACTAGTGTAACAAACCAAACAACTATACCCACATGAAAAAAGAAAAAGCATCCTCTGCAATCCTTCACGGCGAGTGCGGAATCATTCAGTCCAAAATCCCATCTGACGCTACGTCTGTCAAAGTGGAGAATAACTGTCTGATTATCGCTGACAGCGAGACTACTGGCAACCATCACGTTCTCGATGTCATCCCTGGCGTTGAAGTTCTCGAGAAAGACACGAAACGCTTCGTGCGCAACTCTGTGCCTGCCAAGGTGCGCTGTGTGCATGCAGATCGTCATGACACGCTAACTGTTCCTCCGGGGGAATGGGAGCTGGTCATTGCTCAGGAATTCGATTACTTCGAAATGTCCAAACGAAATGTCCGCGACTAAAGTTTTAGACCAACATATCCAGGATCTTGAGGACACATGGGATTATACCCGCGAAGAACTCAATGACATCCGGGATAGAATGATTGACTTCGCTAATGCTGTTGCCTCTGATGAAAAGATGAGGGAAGAGGTAGCGAAGATTGAAAAGTTTTATTAATGTTTGACAAAGGTACCCGGGTGTTGCAGTGATGTAGCACCCGGGTATTATTTTTATCTATTGAATGACTAGTATGAGAAAGAAAGCATTTATCACAGGCATTACAGGGCAGGATGGTTCTTATTTAGCAGAACTCCTGTTGCAGAAAGGATATGAGGTTCATGGTTTGATCAGACGCTCTTCAAGTATCAGCACTGGAAGAATAGATAATATTTATAAGCATGAAAACTTAAAATTACATTACGGTGATTTGTCTGATGCTGGTAGATTGACTACGTTGATGGCTATAGTCTTACCAGATGAAGTTTATAACTTGGGTGCGCAGTCCCATGTGAAGGTATCTTTTGATATGCCTGAATATAGTATGGACATCGATGCTACAGGCACGCTTCGTTTATTGGAAGCTATCAGAGCTGTAGGTCTCGAGAAGACATGTAAATTTTATCAGGCTTCATCATCTGAGATGTATGGTAAGGTTGTAGAAATTCCTCAGACTGAAAAGACACCATTCTATCCCCGGTCACCTTATGGTTGTGCAAAAGTAGCATCCTATTGGTTGACTGTTAATTACCGGGAAAGTTATGATATGTTCGCCTGTAATGGCATTCTATTTAATCATGAATCTCCACGTAGAGGTGAGACATTTGTGACTAGAAAGATTACAAGAGCTGCTACGAGAATTAAGCTTGGCCTCCAAGACGAATTAGTTCTTGGTAATTTGTCTGCTAGCCGAGACTGGGGATTTGCTGGTGACTACGTTGAAGCCATGTGGCTTATGCTACAGCACGGCAAACCAGATGATTATGTTGTGGCTACTGGTGAGACGCATTCAGTCCAAGAGTTCTGTGACTTAGTGTTTACCAAACTTGATCTGGACTATAATAAATATGTAAGAATCGATGAGAAGTATTATCGTCCTGCAGAGGTTGATATTCTTCTTGGTGATCCTACAAAAGCTAAACAACAGCTTGGCTGGAATCCTAAAGTTAGCTTTAATGGACTCATCGATATGATGATCGAGTCAGATCTTAAACTTGCGAACAATGAACTTAAATTACTATGACTGTACTTTTGCTAGGAGCTAATGGAATGGTAGGTAAAGCAATTCATAGATTGCTGAAAAAAGAAACTAAATATCATGTACTTGCACCTACTAGACAGGAACTTGATTTGTGTGATGCGCAGGCCGTAGATTATTACTTTAGATATAAAGGTCCTATTCAGGCTGTCATTGTAGCTGCGGGTAAAGTTGGAGGTATTTTAGCTAATGCCAATAATCCTATAGAATTCTTTACAGATAACATGGCCATTGCTAACAACTGCATCAATACTGCAGCCAAATACAATGTACCTAAGTTAATCTACCTTGGTAGCTCCTGTATTTATCCAAAAGGATTTGATCATCCTATTTCGGAAGATGAGTTACTTACTGGTCCGTTGGAGAAGACTAATGAAGCTTATGCCTTGGCTAAAATCTGCGGTGTAAAGCTCTGCGAGTACTATCGAAAGGCTAAGGGCTTGGAATATCTAGCTCTTATGCCGTGCAATCTGTATGGTCCTGGCGATAACTATAATCTTGAAACTAGCCATGTGCTCCCGGCGCTAATTCGTAAATTCTTTGAGGCGTCTCAGTACATTAGAAAAGAAGACACAGTTACTTTGTGGGGCACAGGTGCACCTAGACGTGAATTTCTTCATGTAGACGATTTAGCTGCAGCTTGTAAGCTAATGCTAGATATTTATACCCGAGATTCAATTTACAATGTAGGTTATGGTTCTGATATTAGTATCAAGCATCTTGCCAGATTAATTGCAGCTACTGTTGGTTTTAAAGGTACCATTAATTTTGACAGTAGTAAGCCTGACGGAACTATGCGCAAACTCATGGATTCCAGTCGTATATTTTATTTTGGTTGGAATCCAAAAATAAAGCTTGAAGAAGGAATCGAGCAGACGTATCAGCACTACCTTTTTGAGCTAGGTTCAGGTAATATCAGATTATAGCCCTTTGGTGTAATGGTAACACAGGAGATTTTGATTCTCTCGTTCTAGGTTCGAGTCCTGAGAGGGCTACCATCTTAAAACTTATGGAAAACGTGATTCACACTGAAACAAGATTCGCATATCGCCACAAGCCAACAGGTACGTGGGTTGCACTAGAAACATTTGTCAGCAATTGGGATGTTTATATGCAGCTCGTTAATGATTTTTTTCCTGAGCACATGGCATACAAAGCAAGAAATGTTCTTGAAGAAGACTTTGATCGCAGCATATTTAACACTGATCTGATAGATAAAAAAGATAAAGATGAATTTGAGTTAGTAGAAATAGAAGTTCAGTACACAATTAAATAATATGGACGAAAAAGAATTCATTGTATGGTTGCATGGCTACCTTGAAATTAGCGGTGCAAAAACTTTAGGTGAGAAAGAACTTCAGGTGATTAAAGATCATCTGAATGAATTCTTTGTGAAGGTGACACCAGACAGGACTGAACCTGCTAAGGATAAGAACATACCTAATCCTTATCTTCCTAATACCATTCCTGCTTGGCCTCACGATTATCCGCCTGATGACTTTTGGTCTACGCATAAGATTATTTGTTCAACGACAACCAGTAATAATACTGGTAAAAAGTATTGTTAATTTAAAAAGCGTTTGACTGTCTCAGAATAAAGATTATCAAACGCGCATGCCTGCGTAGCTCAGTGGTAGAGCGGCTGCTACTATGTTTATTTAGATCTTTGTCTTTTGCTAATTCTGTTTCCGCCATTTCTAAAATTACTAGTTAAAGAATGACAATTAGGACATAAACATTCTAAGTTAGTTACATCGCAGTTATAGGCATTACCGTCTATGTGATGAATCTCTAATGGTATTTTATTTGTATACTTGTTCATTTCGGACCAACCGCATTTCTGACATTTGCTGTCGTTTTTAATTATGATGTACCTGCGAACAAAATTTCTTATTTGAAGTAAGCGACCCGTATACCCGGCTATTTCGCCATTAAGCCATTGATTCACTAAAATTTCATTAGACTTTAAAAATTGACATTTGTTACTGCAAAATTTTTTTCCTCTTTTTTTAATATCTTTTTTGCAGTTTAAACAGTAAGTAATTTTTTTTCTATTATGGTTATTAAACTTAGCGGAACAAGATTTACTGCAGAATTTTTGTCTGTAATCTTTAATTTCAAATTCAGAATCGCAGGTTAAACAATTATTTTTCATATTGCTATAATTGTAATTTGACTACATCGTATGTCAATGGTATTCATCTCAGATCCCCTAATAAGCTCTGGTAGCTCAGTTGGTAGAGCGCGTGATTTGTAATCATGAGGTTCGTCGGTTCGACCCCGACCCAGAGCTCCAATGCTCCGATAGCTCAATGGTAGAGCAGTACCCTTTTAAGGTATTGGTTGAAGGTTCGAGTCCTTCTCGGAGTACCATTTTCAGTTGGCTTATCGTAAAGGACAAAGTAGATTCCAATATTCCCGGGTAGCTCAGCGGTAGAGCGGATGGCTGTTAACCATTAGGTCGTAGGTTCGAGCCCTACCCTGGGAGCCAACAAATTATCCTTATGTCCGAAATCAAAACTTACGATAGAAACCATGTACTTAAAGTCATTGGTGCTCATGGTATTAGACTTAACTGTGTCTGTCTAATGGACGATAATTACGTCTATATGGACGCAGGTAAAGCTCCGCAGTTCTTCTGGGAATTATCTACACAGGTAATTGATACCCTGAAGGGCTGGCAAGCTCAATACAGAGATTGTGATAAATATTCCCGTGTTGTGCAGGCTTTAGGTCAAATGTCTCATGCTCTTCAGTGGGGAGACAAGAACAGTAAAGCTGCAGGTTTATCTCTGGGAGTATTCAATTACAAAGACAGAAAGATAGGCAACCATTCAATTAACTGCGCCATAGTAAAAGTAGCAGATAAGGATGAGTTCCAGTTAAAGTTTTTCGAGCCGCAGTCAGCAGAAGAAAAGATCCTCACTCCCGCAGAAGTTCAAAGCGCATTCCTCATTCTATTATGAAAAAGTATTTAGTATCCCTGCTATATTCATTGATCATTGTATCCTGTACCCATAAAGAAGAGGTACAATTTAAATTACCTGATGTACCTTATGCTACTTCAGGAGAAGCGGTAGTTAGTAAGAAAGAATTTAAATTTCCTACTGTACCATATGCCAAATAAACATAAAAAGAGAAAGCGAGAACTTATTACAGAGCTACAGCTGGAAGTAACTCAGCTCAAAGCTGCGTTAAATGAAAGCCGTAAATACGCGGATAAGCTAGTGGACCACATTCCATACTTACCTGCAGATATTGATAATTTGCGTGCAGCTAATCTGCATTTTTCTAATGAGCTAGATAATCTTAAAAAATATAACGAGGAAATATCTCAGTTTATAAAAGATGCTATGGAAGTGGCCAGACAATTTACTTTGTCAGACGAATTTCCCGGGCCATATAGGATTGAGATGACATCGCTCGATTACAAGATTTATAGCAAGTCGGGCGACATTGTTGCCTCTACTAGATATTCTGATTTTGCTAATTTTATTGTCAATACTCTCAACGCTGTTGACAAGCAGATCACGTTAGGTGAATAATATCTAACATACTCGGTACGCCTCTCCGCGATGCGCAAATTATCGGGTGCTCTTAAAAATTGGGGAAGCTACAAATAAACAAAAAGCGGAACCGACTCTCAGTTATACACTCCCTGCAGATTGATCACCTGAATATAGTGTATGGCTGAGAGGTTTTTTTATTTTTGCTCTTTACAAGGTTGTTCTTTTCTCTATAGAAGATAATACCTTTTATGAGCTATAAAATATCCCTCCTGCATGCGACCCGTGGCCGTTCAAAACAAGCAAATGACTGCCGTGATAAATGGCTGAATGCTGCTAAAGATCCTAAATCGATTGAGCATATCTTTGGTATCGATGATGACGATACTGATAGCCTTTCAAATATTAATACTCAAAGAGTTATAGTGCAGCGAGGTAAAGGCTGCGTTGCTGCTTGGAACGCCTGCGCCAAATCTAGTAAAGGTGAAATCCTTGTTCAGCTGTCTGACGACTGGGAACCAGTTGAAGGTTGGGACGAAATCATTCTCAAGGAGTTTGAAGGTGTAGAAGGTGAGCAAGTGCTAGCCATTTCTGATGGCGCGCGTACGGATGACCTGCTTTGCATGGCCATTCTAAATCGTAAACGCTATGAAAAGCAGGGTTTCATGTTCCACCCTGATTTCCTCAGCGTATACAGCGATAATCATTTTACCTGGGCCGCGAAAAGAGACGGCGTAATCAAAAATGCTAAGCACATTGTGTTTGAGCATAAACACCCTGTCTTTAATAAAGCTGAGTGGGACAAAACATATTTGGAAAGTAATGCTCAGCAAAATTACCTGCAGGGTCATGGTAAATTTCTGGAGCTAACTCGACCTGAAGGCGCAACAGTTGTTTTGGCTATGATTGTGAAGAATGAAATTCACAATATGCGTCGATGCCTTGAGTCTGTTAAAGACATCATCAATTATTGGGTTATTTGCGATACGGGGTCTACAGATGGCACGCAGAAATTTATTCAGGATCTCATGGCTGAATGGGGTATTCCCGGAGAATTGCATGAGAGGCCTTGGGTTGACTTCTCGACTAACAGAACTGAGTCACTTAAGCTGGCCAGGTCTAAAGGCGATTATACACTCATAATGGATGCAGATGATTACCTTCAAATTTCAGGTACAACTAATCCATTCAAAAACTTAAAGCTTGATCAGTACTTTCTTAAAATTAATCATGGCGGGCTAGACTATAGTCGTGTCCAACTTGTACGTAGTGAATACGAATGGAAATATGTAGGCGTTCTACATGAATATCTCGACGGACCAAAGGACGTTAAGTTGTTCCCTGCCGTTGTATTGAATAATGTTATTATTCGTGCTTCTGCTTCAGATACTAGAAATGGTTTCTCCGGACAGAAGAAATATATCAGTGACGCGCTTATTTTAGAGAGAGCGTTGCTGGACGACTCCCTTGATCCCGGGCTGAAGAGTCGATATACTTTTTATCTTGCGCAGAGCTATAGAGATGCAGCGATGCATGAACGGTCTATCATAGCTTACCGTCAGCGCGCAGAATTAGGCGGCTGGGAAGAAGAGGTATACTATTCTAAATATATGGTTGCGCGACTTCGCGTAGTTTTGAAGCATGATGAAGAGGACGTTGTTAACGAGTTCTTAAAAGCCTGGGAATATCGCCCTTCTCGCGTAGACGCTCTATTTGATCTAATTATTTACTTAAGAGACAAGCAGCGTTTTGCGCTGGCCTGGGCTCTTGTTTCCATCGGTGTCAAAATTCCGCCCACAACTGACAGTTTGTTTGTGCGGTCTGATGTACAGCAATGGAGAATGCTGGATGAGTATTCAATACTGGCGGCGAGAACAGGCAATAAGGGAGAGGCTATTAGAGCAGCTAAAACGCTTATCGAAAGTCCTCTTGCGTCGCAATTAATTCCTGAAAACGAGAGAGAAAGAATTGCCAAAAACTTGATTGAGTTTGAGAAACTACCATGACCAAAAAACTGCTAGCTGAACTTGCATGGCCTAAAGGTATCTTTGCAAAAATATTTAAATACTTAGAGCTTAAGGGTTTCCTATACGCAGTCCCATTTGCCGAGACAATGGAAGGCTGGGATGCTTGGCGTAAAAAAGTGAAAAAAGAACATCCTATTCAATACTTCATTCGTGAAAAGATTGAAGATATTGAAGATGATATTATTAGTGCATATTATAGAATTAAATACTACGTACGAACATCCCTCTTCCCGGAGAATAAGCGTATTAGGAACGCCATCCCCGTGCGCGGGCATGATGTAACTTCTATTATTGAGAAGATGAACTTCGCAGCTATCCTTCAATTCAAAGAGGAAGCGGACAAATCACAAGTCGATTGGACAGCTAACGAAAGCCACAAAGAATTCAAAGACTGGCTTGACCGTTCTGTTGTGTGGTTAACTGAAGGTAAAGCCAATCTAGAGAAAGAATTAGACAGGGCTTATCCTACTGTATCTTTAATGAAGACAGAGGAAATTACCTTGGAAAGGTATAACGATATGTACAAAGAGGTACATAGACTTGAAGAGCTAATTAAACAGACGGATGAAAATATCCTGGTGCAGCTGATTAAATACAGAGAGTTTTTCTGGACTTAATCACTTGTAGGATAAGCGCATTTCAAGCTCGCGGTATCTACGGTCAGAATGCCACACCTCGTCTTTTGCTGGCGTGTATACGCCTTCTTTAGTCGAGATTCTTGTTCCCGCCTGTATAGCTAAAATAGGTGGCTGCTGCACGCTCCCAAGCACGTTTCCGCTCTTGCAGTGACAGCATGAGGAGATCAGCGCGATCTGTAGCGTCAGTAGTACCTTGATTACGAAGTGCGATAATTTGTTGTCTAATCTTTTCATTGTTCTCTGTATTTTTAATTGATGCGTCTATGAAGTATGACTCACGTCTAAGCTCTAAATAAGCTGTTAGTGCCTTTAGTGCATATTTAATTAGATCTATAATTGATGTGACTGGATTCATTTCTTTTTAGGAATGTTATATAACTCTTTAATCGGAGCTACTGTTGCTTGCTGCTTTGCATCGTAGTATGCGTTCTCCAGCCACTCATTGCCAAAATAGAACAAACCATCGTCGTCACGTTTTAGTAGTCTGGTAATATCTTCTGCGCTATAATTTCTTTGCGCCTGCAGATATTCAGATACTTTAACAAACTGCATTTCATTCGTAGGATTCTGTACTGGTTTAATGTCCAGTGACTTTGTATTAACTGCACGAATGAGTTCCAGTACCCATGGTTTCTGTACTCGCGTACCCGGGCAAGTCTTGGTTGTTGTTGGATCGTCACGATGGAACAACACCGTGTTATAATTTGGCTCTAGATTTAGCCAGTGAAGAAGTTTAGCTGTAGCAGCCGCAGCTGTTTTCCAGCATTCAAGCCCGCGACCTGTGTTATGAAACTCAGTATCGTAGTCCCCTAGCACTTCAATACCTATAGTGCTCTTGTTGAATGACACTGCATGAATTCCAGTTAAATTAGGAGGTGTCATTCCAAAGATTTCATTTTCATCGATGAAGAAATGAGGCCCAGCTTTCCAACCTTTACTGCGGTAGAATGCTTCCATGTTGCGAATATGCTGACTAAGCAATCCTTGAGGTCGCATTGATAAGGACGGAGAAGCAGTGTGGTGTAGACATACACCTTTGCACCAGCTTGGTTTCTCCATTCCTTTTAAATACTCGTCAAAACTTTCCAGAGACCAGACTTTACCTACATTTGCGTAACTCATAGTGTTCTACACTACATGGATAAGGCGATGTGTAAACAAAAAAGCTGCGTCACCTTTCGATGACGCAGCCTCTGTGAAGGGTATATATTACTTACCGGTCTGCTTAGCCTTGCCGATGTTCAGAGCAAGGAAGTCAATGACAGCATAGACTTTCGCCCAGACTGAACCAGGCTTAGGCGTTGATGTCACAGCAGCAATTGTAGAAGCCAAGGTGACGACAGCAGTGGCAACTTTTACCCAAGGGTTATCCAAGTAAGGATTGAGGATGTTTACGATTTCTTCCATAATGTTCTAGGTTGACAAAAACAGTGTACTCTTATACAGAACCAATGCAAGCAAATAAACTTACATAATTATGAGCGTCAAAAAAGTATTAATTAATAAGAACGACACAGGCTTCGGGCTGTCTGAAGAGGCGCATGAACGCTTTTTGAAAAAGGCTAATATACCTTTTACAAAGCGTACTGCGAATTTTAAAACTATGTTTCTTAAAACTGGTGAATTAAACTATGTAGCCGCTATAGCTAATGCTAAGGACGGCAAAGATTTAGAAGAAATTAGAGTTAATTACATCCATCACTGCTCCGAGATACCCCGGGATCATCCAGCTTTATGGGAAGTTGCTGACTTTATTGGTATAGATGCTATGAATGATCGCTTTTCTAAGCTGGAATTTGTAGAAGTGCCTGAAGATAGGTTATGGAGCATTAAAGAAATTAACGGAATTGAGTATATTTCCATAAATCCTAATCCAATTCCTAAATTTAATGGTAAATGCGAGCATTGGTATGCTTCAGATTTCCGTCCTCATTGGATGGACCCTAAAAAGGACTCGGTTGTGCTAGTCGGTACTAACAAAAATGGCATTGTGAATAGCACAATTTGTAGTTGGAGTAACATTTACTACAACCTTGTTGATCTTGTTGACTATAAATGGTATCCGCTAACTAAACTCTGCCCTATTTACGATGCAAAATAAGCAACAAATGCTTGCCTCCGATAGGGCGCGAGCTACATATGCCAAATTACAACGTCAAGGCGTTGCGATTACAGTATGTAGAGGCACTACCGGCGACCATTTTAACTTTTTTTATTCCGGTTTTTCTTATTGGTCTAATAATTGTTTAGGTTGGGTTATCGATGACCCAAAAAAATCCAAAATTTGCACCTACTGCCTTGTAACCGCACCTCCAGAAAGAGAGTTTGAGTTAAAAAATGATGATAATGAAATTAGAAAAGAACCTAGAAACAGCAATAGGCTATCTGGACAGTCTATTAAGCCAAGTAAGCCCAGACCATCCAAGCTACGACCACTACATAAAAGCGGTGAACACAGCAGTAACAGCAATAAAGACGTTTCAAGCGTTAAAAGTAAAAAAGCAAAAGAGGCAACTGTTCAAAAAACTAAAAAAAGAGCCAGAAAATAATGCAAACTGAAAAAGATATCTTTGTTATTTCTGATACTCACTTTTCTCATGAGAATATTTTGAATTTTCTCCGGGATAATGGAGAAAAAGTACGTCCTGGCTTCTCATGCTTTGAGGAGATGGATGAATACATTGTAAATAAGTGGAATTCCGTCGTTAAGCCACATGACAAGGTCTATCATCTTGGTGATGTGGTGATGAAAAAGCGCTATATCGATGTTGTTAAGCGGCTAAATGGCAAAAAGAGGCTTATCATGGGAAACCATGACATCTTTGGCTTCCAATTTTATGCTGATTACTTCGATGAGGTGTACGCAATGCGTATTTTACCAAAAGAAGGCGTTATGATGACTCATATCCCGCTGCATCTCAATTCCATTAAGCGTGGATTCATTAATTTGCACGGGCATATCCACGAAAGGATCATTGGACAAGACACGCAGATGGTTTTAGGTCATATTTCTGATCAACATCCATTTTATTACAATGCTTGCGTTGAACATCATGACTACACTCCGGTAGCTATGGACATTATTAGCGCCAAAATCAAAAATTTGAGGGAAATTAGTGTTTAATATGTGGAAATTTTTAGATAAGCTGCTTTGCTATATAGGATGCCACAATTGGCGCAATGGCCCCGGAGAGCCTTGCGCTAGTTGCGGCCAAGAAGACGATTTTTGGATTTAATTATATATGCCTGAAACCTGGTATTTCATAGGACCTGATAAAACAGGATTTGATTGCAAAGTATGTTGCGCTGGGTTTAGCAGCGGCGGCGGTTCTTGCGTTCCTTATCCTTGTTCTACAGAAGAAGGCGGTTACAGGCAGTATACTTGTCCAAATTATTATAGACCTACTCCTCATCATGTATATTCATGGGACGGTACTCCTAGTTCAAATGTGACTATACGTGTAAATGATAAAGTATGCTCTTCTTCTTCTACGCAATGTTATAGTTACACGCCCTCAGGTGGATTAAATGCCGCTGGGCGTATAGGATCTGGTTGCTCGCAACAATATGTAACTTCTAATTATAATTGCGCGAATTCAGGTATACCTTGTCCTAGCTGTGCGGATACAGAATGTTGCACACAAACAGGCGCAAACTATATTACTAAATTTTGCGTTAATACGCCTTCCGGTTGTATATGCTCTTCTGGTAGCGAAGTGAATAGCTGCAATTGTGTGTGTACTTATCAGCAGACAGATCCTGAAGCGTCCTGCTATTCTTCTGATGATGGTGGTGGTGGTCCTACTTGCTATATAACTTGTCCTGACGGCGAGGAGTATGAATATGTTTGTGATACTGAATTTAATTGTCCTTGTGAGGGAGATCCTGCTGATATTAGTTGTTCAGGTTGTGATGTAGTAAGTTGTGTTGATGGTGGTTATGAGTGCGTTTCACCGACTTATTCTGAATCGTGTCCCGCTGGCTTTGTTCGTTGCACGGATCCCTCCTCATCTTCTATCCCTTGCACTTGCGGACAGTGTCTTTGTACTACTTCCAGCACTTGCTGCTCTGGGGCTGCAGCGGGTTGGGTGTACATTGATTCTACTAGGTCTTGTAGACCTTGCTATAGCGGTTATGAAGGTATTCAGCCAATAGATTGTTGTGATGACACCTGGAAAAGAAAAAGATGCGCACCTGGCGAAGTTTGCTGTAATGACGGTTTGTGCTATTCAACAAACACTGTGCTGTGTGAATACGATCCCCCAGGTCCTGGGAATTTACCTTAAAATATATATGCAAGCTGAAAATAAAATAGATCCGCACGTTTATCATAAAATGCAGCAGGCGCGGAGTGTTACTCAAGCTATTTTTGATAATATTGACTTGATGCCTGCGGAATTTGAGATGATACCATTTCTAGCTGCTAGTTATACAAGTCTTTGCAAAGGTTGCACAGACCCTAGAGCATTTAATTATGACCCTACAGCAGAAGTAGATGATAATTCTTGTTTATGAGCTTACCATTTCCTAAAAGCGTATTCTTAGAATTTTTACGCTATCCAATCTTCGCTGACTTTGTCAGAGCATCTAATTTATTAGATGTACCCGAAGACATTGATTCTTCCGCATTTCAGCGATTAGAATTAAAAAAGTATAAAAGGTATCTTGGTGATAATAAGCCAATACTAGAAAACCTGTTAGATATATTTTTGCAAAGTAATCCTGCATTCTGGGGAATAGTATTTGCCATCAACAAAATGGCTGCAGAAATAACAGTAAATGGCGCGGCTGATAAAAATCTTATTTTAAAACGCGAAGGATTTATACTTAATAAAATTAAATTCATTGCAGATTGTATTATCCAGTCCCGTCTTCCCGGATACGATCCTGAATTAATTAAGTTACGCATCAGTAAAGGTATAAACAGGTTTCATGATAGTTTTGATTTCAAAAGTAAATTGATCGACAAAGTTACATTAGATCAAAATGAAACTATAAAAAATCTGCATGTCTACGCACTTAGCATAGTTGACAGGTTTGTCCCTAATTTAAAGAATAACGTTATTAATAAATTAAATACACTTATGAGTTCTGATGATGCTATGAAAAACTATTTTGACCGTGTAGTTATTATCAATTTAGATAAAAGAAAAGATAGGTGGGACGCTATTCAGGATAAGCTATCTAAAATCAAATGGCCTTTCAAAGAGCCAGAGCGATTTGCTGCTTATGATGGATCTAAGTTACCTGTGCCTATTGGTTGGACTTATGGTGAAGGTACTTGGGGCTGCTTACTTTCTCATAGAGAAGTTTTATCTCAGGCTATTCGTGATGGTTTAGACAATGTTCTAGTCTTAGAAGACGATATTTTCTTTGCTCCTGATTTTGAGTCTAGAGTTGTAAGCTTCATAAAAGCGGTTCCTATGAATTGGGATCAGATTATGCTTGGGGGTCAATTTTTTGACAGCTCGAAAGCATACGATATTTCTCCTGAAGCTAGGAAGGTTTCTCTATGCCACAGAGCACACGCTTATGCTGTGCGTGGTAATTTCATGCGCTACATGTATTCAAAGCTTTGTGCTTCTTATGGGCATGTAGATCATATCATGAATACATTCCAGGATAGGTTCAATGTTTATACTCCTCAGCATTTCCTGATCGGGCAGGATGGATCTCCTAGCGATATTTCAGGTAGAAAAGCAAGCCCTGATCTTATGCGCAATCCTCCAGATAAGGACACGCCTGTATTCGTAGTTGCCCCGGATGTAGACTTACATCAGCAGGTTGTTTCTTCAGATTTACCTTTACACTTCGGATCTATATCTGAAGAAGGAGCTAGCGCAGAATTAAAGAGAATAGCATTCAATTCTAGAGGCGATAAATTATCGATGATTCAGAATATGCTTCTGTCTAGTATTTGGTACGCGCGCTCCGTGTATCCTTCTAAGTATAGTGTAATTCTAAATCCTGCAGGATGGCTTACAAATGAGATACTAGACGCTAAAGGTAAACTTAATTTGATTTATATTGAATCGATGGATCAACTCAAAGAGGCTATTTCTAAATATCCTTTCGGAGAAGATCTACCCACGCAGTTCCCAGAAGAAAACCAACAAACTTAAAATATGAATGGAGAAGCAGGTAAAGGTTCTGCTATTCGGCAGAGCACAGACTGGAAAAAGTTTGAGTCAAACTACGACTCGATATTTAAAAAGAAGCGCACAGTGTCTGATGGATACTGTGAGTGGTCGTTATGTGACAGAAAAGATTGCGGACTGCACGTAGTTCGCCCGGGTAAGGTACAGTGCTGGTGCGATGATGAGGACGGACCTTTACGCAAATGACTAATTTAATTAGATTTTTATACTGCTGGTTAAGAAAGAAAGTTTATTTTTCTAAATGCAAAAAGAAAATGAACAGAGTTATGCGTCAATATGAAAGAGCTAAAGAATGTCTTAATAAGGATCTGTTTTTCTAACGCGGTTGATTTATGCCTATTTACCAAAAGATAATTCTTGCGATGTTCTTGTGGCTGCTTATAAGCATGCTTGCTTTGAGTATAATTCACACTGAAGACGACGATGAATGAGACACAATATTTAACAATCGGAAGCATTGCTTCCATTAAAATTCGCACCCACAAGTTTTTATCTTATGGGACTACTGTGACTATTAAGAGAATGCACGGTACCACTATTACTGTTGTACCGCATGGTGAAGATAAGGCATACTTTGTAGAAGCTAATATGCTGCACAACAATCTGATGCCTTACACATGAAGCGCCTTGGAATTATCCAGCCCGGGCGACTTGGGGATATTATCATCTGCTTGCCTATAGCTAAATGGTATGCGGATAAAGGTTATGAAGTTATATGGCCTATTGAAAATGGCTATGTAGCTAACTTTGATGGGTACATCGATTATGTGACTTTTGTTGGTACTAACTCAATAGACTGTAATGAGGCTAGGTCCGTTGTAATTCCTCGCTGTAATACAGTAATTGACTTGAGTATCGCATTTCCTAATAGCCATCCAGCTAATGATGCATTCTTCTTTGATAACAGAAGTAAAATGCATTTTGATGAGATTAAATATTTATTTGCTAATGTTCCTTTTGAAGAAAAATGGAACTTACATGTTGCCAGGAATAAAACGGAAGAGCAGAGATTGGAAGATAAGATTCCAAACCTTTCAGATCCTTTTACTCTAGTTCATACTAGAGGCTCATCAGAATCATTTACCTATCATCCAGAAGAAGGTGAAAATGTTGTGTATGTTAGTGAACTGGCTCCAAGTTTATTTGCTTGGCTTGGAGTAATTGAAAAAGCAGATAAAGTTGTTGCCATAGATAGCAGCTTCGCTAATCTCGTTGAACAGTCTGGGTTTAAGGGACCTAAGTTTCTTGTCCGCCGCGCTGCAGATGTCAGACCTGTGTATAAAGATTGGGTAATACTATGAATGTAGCTTTTACGATTGTGTTGAACGGTATGCCGTTCATTAAACAGCAGTATGAAATCATACCGCAAGTATTTGATAAATGGTATATTGTGGAGGGTGTAGCTTCTCCGGTTAAAGACACTTCATGGTGTAAACCTGTAGCTAACGGCTTTCATGATGCTAATTACTTGTCTGTAGATGGAACTACTGAATTCTTGGATTCCATCAAGTCAGACAAGATTGTTGTAATTAGAAATAATAATCAGCCTTGGAATGGTAAGGTTGATATGTGTAATTCATTCATGCATGAACTGCCTGAGAATACTACTCTCATGCAGATGGATGCTGATGAGATCTGGAGTGTGGAAACACTCCAGAATATTTTAGGATTCTGTGAAAACAGCGCTTCAGATTTTACCATGTGTTTCCGCTGTAACTACTTCGTTGGTCCGGGATTAAAGATTACCAGTCAGAATACTTATGGTGATAATCATTATGAATGGTACAGGTTATGGCGATTAGCTGCTCCTGGAGCTATGTGGGCAGCGCATGAGCCGCCTCAGATAGCTAGACCTTTTGCCGTTCTCGATAAGGGCTTTACAACTTCCCAGAACTGGATTTTTGATCACTATGCTTATTACTATGAGCATCAGGTAGCGTTCAAAGAAAATTATTATGGTTATACTGGTGCTGTAGAAAGCTGGCAGAATTTACAGAAGCATGGAAATTTTCCTGCTTATCTAAAAGATTTCTTGCCTTGGGTTCGTGATGCTGCAATAGTAGATAAACAACTTTAATATGGATTGCGTTTATATCGTTCATTACCTTCCTAATACAGACCGTAAGGCCTATATTATTCAGTCTAACATTTTTGAAAATTTTCCTGTAGTTTGGAATACGTCATATCAAACTACAGATAGTTTACCTCCTATTCACAGGAGAATTACTGACAAAGAGCTATGCGTGTATTTAGCGCATAAAGAAATTCTTGAAGATGTAGTTGCTAAAAAATATAAAAGTTTTCTTATCTTAGAGGACGATGCGCTGATTAACGATTTTGAGGACTTCTCGTCTTTTATCAAACAGGTTAATACTGAATTTTTAAACAGCGACAATGATATGCTGTTTGCGGCTGAAGCCCCGCCTGAATGGAATCTTAAAGTTCATAATCCAGTCTCTAATCAACTAGTCTATTCGAATGTTGCTCAGCTCTCGTTGGCATGCCACTGCTATTCAATCAAGGTAGATAAGATTCCTCAAATCCTGGAAAATTTTAAATATGATTTACCTATTGATCATGAGTTCAATAGGCTGATTAATGTTTTAGGTTTAAAAGTTGCCTGGTCTTACCCTGGCGTCAAACAAGGTACGCATACGCACATGTTTAAAAGTAACCTTAGATAAATAATTTTATGAGTCAGTTCCCCAACGCATTTAATCAAGACACAATCCTACAGCAAATATTTGCTGATCTTGTAACAGCAGTTAAACCTACATTAATTCTGGAAACAGGTACGCATAGAGCAGATACAACAGAATATCTCGCTTCCTTCGAAGTCCCGGTTATTTCTACTGAAATCAATCCTGATTTCTTTAATTCATCTACTGAGAAGCTGAGACATAAGAACAATGTTAAACTCTTGCTGGGAGACAGCGCGACGGCATTGCGAGATAATTTCAGTTTATTAGAAAATGAAAACATTCTCGCATTTTTAGATTCACATCTTTTAAATGATACTGTTCTAGAGCGCGAGCTTGAGCTTTTGGCTGAGGTCAAGATTAAACCCACTATTATTATTCACGACTTCTACGTTCCCGGGAAGGATTTTGGTTATGATACTTGGGATGGTCACAGATATGACTACGAGTTTTATAAGCCTTACTTTGATAAAATCTACGGATTAGATAACTACGAGTATAGATATAATGAGGAAGCTGTCGGTGCTCGTCGCGGTGTTATTATTGTGCTTTCTAAATAATACGTACTTAATTTTATGAAACAGCAAGCCGAACTAGTTCACAATTTTACTATTCATTATCCTAAAGCTAGTATTGCATTTAAATCAGGATACATGGAATTGATAAATTTCTACACAAACCAGGAGCAGGAGACAAAGCAATTTTATTGCGATGTAACGCAGCAAGATTGGAATATTATAGATGTCGGTGCTAATATTGGAATGTTCACTTTATTATTTGGTCATTTAACCAATGGTAAAGTATGGGCTGTAGAAGCGTCTGAGGAAAACTTTGGAATGTTGATTGAAAACATTGAGCATTCTAAGCCGCGTGGTTCTAACATTATACCGTTGAATGCTTATGTATCTAACAAGACCGAAAAAGCCGATGGAGAAATTCATTATCTCTGGACTGGGCGCGGCTCAGTGCTGAGAAACAAAGGTGAGTTTAATTTCTCTACATTGGATGATTTAATAGGTGATGATCAGCATGTAGACTTAATCAAAATCGATATTGATGGATATGATTTTGAAGCTGTACAAGGCGCTACAAAAATCATAGATAGATGTAAGCCTATGGTTGTAATAGAACTTGTTTCTGAGGCATTAAGTTTGCATGGTTATCATCCACAACAAGTTGTTGACTTCATGCGTACATTAAACTATCGCGAAACTAGAGTGTTAGATAACTGCAATTTTGTATTTGAATTTAATAATTAATATGAGCCAGAAAACAGCATTAGTACTTGGCGCGGGTGGTTTCATTGGTAACCACCTTGTTAATCGTTTAAAATCAGAAGGTTATTGGGTGCGAGGTGTAGACCTCAAACATCCTGAATATCAGGCCAAATCTTCTGCTGATGACTTCATTATCGGAGATCTTAGGGATCAGTACACAGTGCATCAGGCTTTGTTTATTCCTTGGCTTATATCTGCTAATTCAGCAGGCACATTTGACGAAGTATACCAATTAGCTGCGGACATGGGCGGTGCGGGTTATATTTTTACAGGAGCAAATGACGCAAATGTGATGCATAACTCTGCTACTATTAATCTTAATGTAGTAGATGCTGCAGCTAAAATGGGAGTTGGTAAGGTTTTCTATTCTTCATCTGCTTGTATGTATCCCGCATATAATCAGGAAGATCCAAATAATCCTAACTGTACAGAATCCAGTGCCTACCCGGCTGCTCCTGATAGCGAATATGGTTGGGAGAAGCTCTTCAGTGAACGTCTATATTTAGCATACAACCGAAATTACGGACTTGATGTACGTATCGCTCGTTTCCATAACATCTACGGGCCTCTTGGTACGTGGCAAGGCGGCAAAGAGAAAGCACCTGCTGCTATCTGTCGTAAGGTTATTGCTGCAAACGATGAGATCGAAATTTGGGGTGATGGCGAGCAAACACGGTCATTCCTTTACATCGATGAGTGTATCGAAGGTATCCGTAGGCTGATGCAATCTAACTTCCTTGGCCCTGTTAACCTTGGCTCTGAGGAAATGGTTACCATTAATCAGCTTGTGGATATTGCTTGTTCTATTGAGAATAAGCAGATAAAGAAAAACCATATTCCGGGGCCTACTGGTGTACGTGGAAGAAATTCCGACAACACGCTTATTGGGCAGAAACTGGGATGGAAGCCTAGTTATCCTTTGGCTCAGGGTATTGCTAAAACATATGCTTGGATTAAAGAGCAGATGAATAAATGAAAATTTCGAGAGATAGTTTAAGAGGTCAGAACATGAGTAGACGTACTGCAGGTCCAGGTTCGAGTCCTGGTCTCTCGACCAAAGAGAAAACAAAGCTCTGGCAGAAATTACGCAAGCTAGATGCTTTGTGTCATAGATATAATCCTATTCGTTATAACAGGAAATATTCTTTTATATTCTTTATAAATAATAAAGAAGCAGATAAGGCAAGACAGATGTTTGCCAAATACGATGAACAGAGAAGATTAGTTAGGACTCAATTAAAGTCTGCTTGCAAGCATAGCAGCCATAGCTAATTGCGATTTTCTATCCATATCTTTCTGGACTAGAGGATCAGCTTCGTAATCTCTAAGAGTGGCTCCGCGAGGTAATCTACGCATGATCTCTTCGATGTTAGAATTCTCCTGATTACGCTTCAAATACGCAATCAGTGCAGCTAAACCGCCACCGCCTAAGCCGCCGAGCATTGTACCTGCGTCTTCGTTGCCTGTGGCTTTACCGATTATCTTACCTAATAGCGAACCACCAGCACCTCCTAAAGCACCCATTGCTAAAGTAGGCATTAATGGGCTATACATTTTAACGGCAGGAGAATCAGAGTAGTTTGGGAAGAAGGTTGGCAGTAAAGCTCCTTTTCTTTTTTCCACTGCTTTAGTTTCATCTTCACTAAGTTCTCTGCGCGGATTCTGCCCCATGAACTGTTGAATGTTCATGATCTTATTAGCCATTTCTTCATCATCAGCTTTTTTAACTGATTGTTTTTTATCTGCGCTAATAGGTCTGCAACTGCCTTTGGATTTAGCCTTCATTCCCGGAACAGGTTCATAACCTTTCCAGCAACGACCTGCTGCTTCCTTTTCAGACTCCTGAGTAACTTTCTTCCAGTTCTTTGTATCTGGATAATCAGCATCTCCGGGCTTAGCGGGAGCTTCTCCGCGCTCGCGTTTGGCATGGATATTTGCCCAAAGTCCCTTACGCTTAGCTACAGCTTCTTTAACTTCGCTCATATCAAAAGAGCACTTCCATTTACGAAGTGACTTGTTGATTCTAGAATCAGGATCTCTAGCGGTTTCTTTGCTAGTGAGCTTCTTCTTCATACCCTTCATGCGCGCACAGAATGAATCTCTACGTGAGCCGCCTTCAGGTTGAGGACGCTTTAAATTACCGCCTGTTGCGCGGTTATAAGCTTTACGTCCAGCCTCGCTAAGTCCGCCTTCCGGATTCTTATGCTTAGCTTTGAACTGAAAGTCTTTCTTGGCTTCTTTAGTAGATCCTGAAATAAGTTGCATAAAATTTAAATATTTTATATTACCTTTCCTGCGTACATATTATAGCCAGGTGGGTGGTATTGTCCTGTTGTTGGGTTGTATCTTAATCCTGCGTTAGGATTTGTATTAACTACAGGTTTAACAGGACTTGCTTTTACACGACCTGCGGCTTCATCTGCTTGTCTCGCTTTATTTTGTGCAATCCACTGGCTCGCAGGAATGCCTTCGATTAAGCCTTCTTTTCTCTTAGGCGCGGCTGTAGGTTTAGCGCTAGGTTTCTTCTTTGGAGCGCTTACTACAGTAGGTTTAGCTTCTTCTTTAGCAGTTGGTATGGGTTTAGCCGCTGGAGCGGCTGACGCTTGAGCTTTGGGTTCTGGTTTAACTGCCGGTGCTGTCGCTTGAGCAGCAGGCGCTGCTGGTGTTGTTGCTGCTGGCGCTGAAGATTGAGCAGCCGGAAGTGTTTTTTGAATAGACTCAGTCAGCCTCTTAAACATTTCTGGATTAGTTGCTGCTGTTCTGAGTACAGTCTCAGCCCGGTATCTATCTGAATCTTGTGCATCAAATGGTTTCTTTCCAAATAAACCTTGGGAAGCCCAGTTAGCTCCCTGTTGTAATGTATTAAATGCAGAACCTAAATAGTTACCAATATTACCCAGAGCACTACCTACTAGTCCGCCTCTGTATCCCGAATTACCATATTCTTGATTAATAGTATCCAGGATTTGTTGTTGTTGCGCTTCAGGATAGCTTTGTATGTTTTGCAACATAGCTGCAATCTGTTCATCGCTCATAGCAGGACCTGAAGCCAGGGGAGCAGTATATGCTGGAATATTTAAAGTAGGCGCTGCTCTTTTTACAAGCAATTCCGCGCTATAGTGCAAAGGGTTACGCATATGAGTTATATAAAACTGCAGAGTTAAACTTATTTCTTACTAGTTAAGAGTTTAACTACTACAGCCTTAGCTTTAGTTGTTGCCTCTTTCTTTTCTTCTATAGTATCGCCAGTTGTGTTATCTTCTTTAGAATCTGTTTCTTTTTTAGCTGCAGAATACTTGCTCAGTCTTTGTTGAAATTTATATTGTCTTACTTCTGAGTCATTGCACATTGCTTGAAGTAAGTCTTGAGTGCCGAGAGACGCTCCCTCGTTAGCATCTGAGATCAATTTGCAAAGATCTTGCTCGCAGGTGAGTAAGGCGTTAAAAGCTGTATTAAAGTCTGTAGGCGTAGCATCGCTATCTAACATTTTAACAGCTTCGGTCTGTACTTTAACTAAATCAATAGTCTGGCCTGTGCCGATCATACGCTCTACGATGCTGTCATATAATCCTTCGTAAGTACCATAAAGACCTCCAAGTTCTTCATGGTCAGAGAAGAAAGTATCGCCTTTACACATGTTGTGAGCATTGTGCGCGTAGAACTGCATGTAGCGAAGTTTGGTGGCTAATTTTTCCATAAAATAAAAACGTAATTCAGTTAGTAACTTAATATGCAAATCCGTGTCTATCAAGATAAACCCGTTGAATATCTCAACGATATTCTACTAAAAGATGGAGAACTGCAAGTTCTATCTTCAGCAGATCTCCTACAAATTGACTACCTAGACTTGCAGTTGTGGTGTCATAAAAATGCAATTTACGGTATTCCTACTAAAGAACTTATAGAAGTAATTAAACCTCATTTAGTTGAAAATAAAAGTATTGAGGTTGGAGCTGGATGTGGTGTTTTTGGGCGGGCTTTAAATATACCTAGCACTGACTCAATGATTCAGAACGACCCTATGGTCCGCTTGTACTATCAAGCATTAGGCCAGCCTATTGTTAATTATGGTAAGAATGTAATTAATTTAGAAGCTTCGGCTGCTATCGATCAATTTAAACCTGAAGTTGTGTTTGGTTCGTGGGTCACACAATATGTAGCTCCTGATGAAGCAGATAAACTTCAAGGGCAAGGCTCTGAGTACGGTCTAAAAGAATCTGAGTTCTTGCCAAACATTAAAAAATATATTGTCTATGGTAATGACTCCATACACGGACCTAAGAAAATATTAAATGATCCCAAATATAAAGTGGAGAGAATATATAATGGTCAGGATTTCTTTTCCCGGGCGAGTAGACCTGAATTGAATTGCTTATACGTAATCACCCACGCTTAAAATTCTAGTAAAACAAAACAAACAATAATATGACAAAACATAGAGCTATCCTCATTGACGCAGAAAATCGTCTTATTAAAGAAGTCGAACTAGGAGAAGGCATCCAGGATATTTACAATAATATCGGATGTGATTTATTTGCCGTTGCCGGTAATTTTAATGAAGACCCTGAAAATAATCTATTAGACTCTCTACTTGTAGATGATGAAGGTCTCCTTACTCCCGGCAAACCTTTATTCTCATTTAATCCTCCGGGATGGGATATGCAGACTGAGTTTGCAGGTAATGGATTAATCACAGGAGTAGATTATAATAATGGTGAAACTGTTTCCTGCAGAATTCCTCTTTATGATCTTGCTACCTATGTAGAGTGGACTGATAAAGTAACCGCTTGATTAGCATGAAGCATTATCCTAAAACACCTGATGAGCAGGAAGCGAATGGTCGAGTTGGGGCAGTCTGCCTCTTCTTCGGTCTATTTGTTTTCTTCATGTTAAAAGCTTGCGGCGCTTATGACCACTAAGAAAAAAATAGTTAAAAGTTATCCTATTAAACTTAAAAAGCCTAACACCTGGCGAATAAGTGAGGATCAAGTAATTGTGACTCATGATGCGTCTAAATGTGCAGGGCAGCATTGTTGTATTCACAATCCTTCTAATCACCATATGCGTAGCTGGACTATGTATTGGCGTGGTGATAAAGGTGTGATGGAGCGGTTATGCCCTGAACACGGTGTTGGTCATCCAGACCCAGACGACGCAGCCTTTAATGTAAGAATGGGGCGTGCTTATCTAAATGTCCACGGTTGCTGTGGATGTTGTACGCCTCACAAAGTAATTGATACAGATGTTGTATCTGTTCCTAAAGAACCTCTTGCTTTAGAAGACGGAGATTAATTACCGCCTTTCTCTAACCACTTCATTCCTATTTGCACCAGGAATGTAAGCGCGGTAGAGATTGCTGACGCAGCTACGCCGATCTTATACTTAATCAGTGTAATGTCTGTAGCTTGCGTCGCGGCACTTTGTTCAAACTGTTTAATCTGCTTTGATAAATCTTTAATAGATTCGGTATTCTGATTTAACACTGCTGACATGTTAGCAACGAGCAAACGAAGATCCGTGAGATCACGTCCTAATTGATCTTGCTTTTCTTCGTTTCTTTCTAATTCGGATAACACCATTTTTTGGTAGTGAGTCCAAGAATCTGGAATTTGCTGGTCTGGCATTTTAAGTTAAAAAGGGGCAGTCGTTACATTTGGAAAGTAATGGCCAGCCCGTGCAAAATACCGAGTCAGAGCTGGAGTCGTAAGATAAGCTCATTTTTACGAAGGTCCACTCATCTTTTTCATAATGCCTACATCTAAATATGACTGTTTGCGGTTGATCCCCAGTCTTAAGCTTATGAATTGTATCAAATAGTTTTACTCTGTCTTTTTCGTTAACCAAGTCATATATAGTTTTATCAATGATATACTCTTGGGAATAACCTAGATGCGTTTCCCACGCCGGGTTGATTCTGGATATTTTATCGTCCCGAATTAGCATTAGGAGCGCAGGATTCATTTTCCAGAATGCAGCCATATCAGACTCCAATTCTTCCAGGTGTTTTGAAAGGGCGCGTAATTCTGGTAAAAGACTACGTTTTTCTTTCTTGACTGGGCGGTAATTCTCTTCAAGTATGGTAGGCATGGCGAAGCTATAGTGGTGACGTCATTAACTTATATCATTAAATCTATGTATTGGCAAAGTCCTAATCATGTTGTTCTGGGTGGAAATTTAACTTTTGATCCTGCGATCCGAGAAGTTAAAGGGGCAGAAGGAAGTTCTAAGGTAGTTGATTTTTCAATTGCTAACAACCTAAAATCTTCTGGCTCTCCTGCAGGTAAAGCTCATTTCTTTAAATGCGAAGCTTGGGGTAAAACCGCAGAACTTATTCATGAATATTTTAAGAAGGGTGATACTATCACTGTGGTAGGTTCACTGCAGTGGCAAACCTGGGAAGATAGTAAGACTAATGAAAAGCGTGAAGCTGTGAAGGTTCGCGTTGAGTCCTTCTACTTTCCCGGTGCGTTGAATCGCAAAGGTGCTGAAGATAAATCCACGCCTCCCACGATTAAGCGTCCGCCGCCCCTTCCATCTACGACACAGTCTGGCGTCCAGCTTTATCAAACGCCACAAGGTGCTGACGACGACATTCCCTTTTGATATAGGGTAGTTTGTTGTGTTATATAAATTTGATACGCCGCTAAGGCTATCATCCAAACACCCAGGGTAATACCTGGGTGTTTATCGTTAGTGTTACTTATTAAATAAGTACAAAAAATAAACTCGGTTAGAAAATCAAACTCAAACAAAATGGCTAAAGTTATTATTACTATCGAAGACGTCGAAGGCAAAGAAGGCGCAATCAACATGAACTATGCATTTGATCCTGAGCTGCCTCAGGAGTCGAGTGCAGATGAAAAAATTATGTTGAGCCCTGCTCAGACAATGGCGATGCACATCCACAGTTTCATGCAACGCGCAGCTCTAGTAAGCAATGAAGAAGAAACCTCAAGCGAAGCCGAAGGCTCATCGGAAGAAGGTTGCACGCAAACAGGTGAAGAAACCTGCTGCGGCGGCAACTGCCATGCCGACTCCGCCGAAGCTTAATCTTCGTGCTCTAGCATTGGATATAGTGGAAGGGAAAGTATTTGGATCTTGGGCAGTAAGAAATCCAAATACTGACCTTACACTTGTCTTTATGGTATTGCTCTTCTGTAAAAAGGAAGACTTCCCTGAAGATATCGGCGCAATATATGAGTACATGAATCTTGCCGGTCCAAGAGCTATTAATGGTATGCCTATGTTTACCAGCTGCAGATTTTTGACGCAGGCTGAATACAAAGAGGTATGTGAATATATTCAAGAGATCAAAAAAATTAGACAATCGTTTTTACAACCGCAAGAATCAAATGATGAAAAATCTCAAACTAATTCTACTGGATGCTCACAACCAGTTAGTACAGAACCACAACTGGATTCCCGGGGAGGGACCTCCAGATCAGGCGGAACCAGCAATAGCGAAAGCCCCGACGACCCAGCCTCTAATCGACTTCGTAAACTTTTTAAACGTAAACCCTCAAGTCCAGGATTTACTAAAAAGACAAGGAGTTGATTGGATTTCTAATGACGAGGAAAAGCCCAAAGTTATTTCCTCTATTGATGATGACGATATATTTGCAGGTGAGGTCTTAGGTCCTGCTTGTAGTATTGATAATCCTGATTGTGAATCCTGCCAATAAAAAATTATGACTGGCGCTTACCTTCGTGCTATCCGTAATGGAAAGTGGGATAATGTAGAGGTTGAACATCTTACCGAAGAAGAGCTGAAAGATAAATTTCTTACACGCCCGCCTGAGGAGTTAGTGAATTGGATGTCTATGCTCTGTGCAAAACTTCGAGAAATCGAACCTATATTTAATGGTTTAGTTGAAGACGGTATTCTTCAACTAGTGGATAAAAACGCAGCGGTACATTCCAATTCGAGCAATGAGAATCAACCCGAGTCGACGTTCTAGTCTGGCTGACAGCATGGGAGACGATGCTCCTGATATTGATTATATCGGGACACTTATTAAATTCACCACAGAAATGTTCCATAATAAAAATGGCGTTCCGCCTGTTTTTGTTATGGAAAAGGGTGGTGATGTTCAGCCCATCAAAGTCCCTTCTTCTCTTATAGACAGCGAAGAAGGAAAAGATGAACTGAGTAATCTCATATCTACTGCTGTTGCAACTTTCCAGCCTGATAGTCACTGCTTCGTATCTGAAGCATGGATGTACAAGATGGAAGAATTCAATAGTCAGGAAGAAGCTATGCAAGCTCTTTCTGATTTTAAGAATGGTATTCCTTGTGATAAAATTACAAAGATTGAGGCGGTTACCTTTGCTGTAACTAAAATTAATGCAGATAAAAGTCAGTCGCGCTGGATTGGGTCGATGTCCCTTTCCCGGGGTTCTGACGATAGAATTTCTAGCTTTGATCCTGTTAAGTGGATGAAAGCAGATGATTCAAAGAAATTAGTAGGAAGACTGTTCGCTAACTAAACAACCAAAAATAAACAAAAACATGGAAACTCTGCAATCTACAAAAACAGATGAACCCAATAAAAATCGCAAAACATTTAGCTTAGAAACTAAGCTTGAGGCGGTCAAGGCTTACAAAAAAGGCGAGAGCGTTGCTTCCATCGCTAAACGTATTGATTCCAAGGGAATCACTATTTACCAGTGGGTAGCACAACACAGAGCTAATCCAAAGATATTCATTAATAAGGTCAAGAATAAAAATCGTGAAAAGCTGGTGACCAAAGTAGTTGAGGATATTCGTGCTGGTAAAACAGGCGAGCATTCTCGTAGCCTAGTAGAGGATTTTGGCTTCAACCAAGAGGCTTCTAATAATTCTAATGTTGAACTTAAGTTCTGCCCATGCTGCGGTACTAATATCAAAGCTGTGCAGATTGCTCTTGAAACCTGTCAAGAAATCAAAGGATAAAACAAATGCTTAAAACAAGTCAACCGCCTTATGTGGAAATTCGTTCGTCTGCGCTTACCGAGTCTGAGGCCTCTCAGCGCGATATCGCAATCAACTACCAAGTAATTCGTCTTGTGCTTTTCGGCTTCGCCACAGAAGCCGTCGCATTCTACACGGGACTCACCTGCTCGCAGGTGCAATATCGTGTGAAAATGTACAAGTTGCAAGGTGCTCGCTCTATGTTCCGTATGGGGCAGACAGATAACGCAAAAATGGTCATGAAACTGGCTATGCGTGTATCTCCCAAAAAGAAAGCTGCAGAAAAAGAAATGTACCAGGCGATTCGGGATAGTATTCTGGACGCCTATAAAAAGGGTGAAATAAGCAAGCGATGAATGCCGCTGTGTATGATGATATTTATAGTAGACTCGACGAGTTAGTCGAAAGAGAAAAAGATCTCAGAGCTGAAATATCAGAAATTCAGCAGGAGAGAGCTCGACTTAAATCTCAGCTCAATTTCACTGACATATCTAAACCTAGATGGGTATCCGAATTACCAAAAGAGTTTTGGTATCCTTCATACTACACCTCTAAGGTAATAAATGATATGGCTCCTAATATGGAATACAAAAATACACCGCCCGATATTTTAGATTGGGTACGTGGTAGCGGTGCTAAAGAATTCTTCATCAATGCCGCGTTGGGCATTGGTGTTGCGATTATAGCTCTACAAATATTCTTCTTCATATTTTAATGAACACAATACATTCGCTATATGAGTATGTAAAAGCCATAGCGAAATGTAGAACTTTAGGACGCGTAGAATCGGGGGAGGAAACTCCCCCGATTTCTGCATCTACTTCGCTATTAGATGCAGCGGCCACTCGAGGTATGGAGCATCTTTATATTCCTTTTGAGAACATTAATCATACACATAAATATAAAGGTAGTTTAGGTTACTGTTATCAGGCGGCGTTCCGCCTTGCAGAAAGTGATCCTATATTTATCTACTGCGAAGGTTATGCTTGTACTGAACAGTTAAGCATTCCGCTGCAGCATGCCTGGTGCGTTAACCGGGAAACAAAAGAAGTGTATGATCCTGTGTGGAATAATAAAAGAGCTAAAGGCAATGCTTACTGTGGCTTGCCATTCAACTTAAAATTTGCTACAGCAATTGTTCTACATAATAGTCAGTATGGTGTAATAGACTCGCTATGGATGTGTAAGCACCTTTTCAACACGCCATTAAGTGATATAGTACACCCGGAGTACCACCCTATAATTTTATGATTAATTTTGATGACGAAAACTTCATTAGTTATAGGAATCAAATGCGGAATAACTTTATGTTTTTTCGTATGTTTCTAACTGATGAGGTAGACGCCATCATTAATTATTTCATTTCAACGGGTAATGTATCCTACATAGAACTGGCTAAAATTTATGATGGGTTGTATCACGCGCTTTTGAAACTCGTTGATACTTATCCCAATAAAACAGCAAAATCGCTTGAATCTTCGATTAAGCTGTCAAAGAGTAAGGATATTAATGTTTGCGATACATTTAATCATCACATAGTGTTTAGACTGTCGCAGGTATTAATCTATTTACTTGCTGAAACTTCCTATATATTGTCCGAAGCTAGCGACGATGCTAATTAACTCTATAATCTGCGCAGATTGTAATGAAGTCATGACTACATATGAACTTCATGATTTCTATTGCGATACGAGTAAGTTAGTACTTCAAATTGAGGAGCGAGTCTGTCTTCAATGTAGCGCCAGTGTGTGGCAAATGGTAAACCTATATCCTGCCAGTCAAAATTTTGATGTAGGCAGAAGTGAGTCGTTAGATGTAAGTTTAACTAGCGAGCGAGTAGAAAGAAATTTATCTAAAATACAGCGCAGCAAATTAATGCAGCTATATTTTTTAGAAAAGGTAAGAAGTATATGTGTTAATAAAAAGAAACACATGTGGTACCGAGGTTTTGAAATACAGCTCTGGGAAACAATCAATGGTACATCCAATGCGATAGACTTATCAAAAGAAGACATACTTTCTCTTATAAATATAAGTGAACATCTAGATATATGGGTAATAAACCCAGCAGATTGGATTGGTTTTGAAAAACATGCTAGTCCGTTTATAAATCTCAAAGCTTGGAAAAAGCTTTACGCCAACGCAACACAACTATTCAAAAAAACATCGCATGAGTCGCAATCAAGTCCTTGAAACCCTCAGGAAAACCCCAGATCTTAAAAATAAGATCAACAGCATTCTTAAAACTAAATTTGTATATACTGACCCTGTTGCTGACATTCTTGCATCTGCAATCTACAGCAAACAAAATGTGATTCTTTACGGCCCTGGCGGTCATGGTAAGTCGGAGATGGTGGAGGCTGCGCTTGAAGGGCTTGGTCTTTGGAATCGTAACGACCCAGTTAATTCTTCTACTTTGATCCAGTCTTTTGGCGAGGGTCTTACGGAGGACGCGCTCTGGGGCGGTATTGACTTCCGCAAGCTCAATTCTCCAACTGACCCGGAGATGTGGTTCAACGTGGAGAACAGCTTCCTTAAATACCCAGTCGCGGTGTTCGAGGAGTTGTTCGATGCGCCAGCCTTCTGCTTGCTGCCGCTCAAGCATACTATTCAGGCCGGATTCCTGGCCAAGACTGGTAAGTCTTATCCTATGAGTACAGAATTGATTATCGCCTGTACAAACCGCAATCCTGATGAGATTGCAGAAATGGGCGAGACCTATCGTGCTCTACTCGAGCGTTTTGTGCTTAGGCAAGAAGTTGCTTGGGAGAAATATAATGCCGGAACTTATTATAATCTTCTGGTTAAGCATCCCAAGACATACGCCATGGCGGATGAAACCCGTGTGGCCTTGTCACGTCTTCTGGAAGAGTGCTTTAATAATGGCGACTTCATTTCTCCGCGTACTGCGATGAAGTGTGTCGATATTCTTTATGGGGCTTCTATCTCTAGAGGCTCTGACAAAATTGAGCCGGTAGATTTCTCTTCTCTGCGTAATGTGGCTGGTTTCGGGCAGGTTACAAAGAAGTTCCAGGAGAACATCGCAAGGCATATGGCTGAGGCTGCTGCACGTCAACAGCTTACAGACGTTGGAAATCAAATCGGTGCCGAGATTCAGAAAATCGGCAATGGTACAATTACAAAGGTGATCGAGTGGTGCATGACCTCTCGCCGTCTTGTTGTTCTAAAGGAAAAGGTGGCCAACATCTCTGTTCCTGATACGCTCTTCAATGAGCGTAACGAGCTTATGTGCAGCGCTGACGAGTATTCTACAAAATGCTTGTTCGCAGCCCGTGACGCAATCCGTCTCCCACAATAACATGCAAATCACAGTAGCTAGCGGCTACTTGCCGCCGTCTGATCACTCGATTCAGGCGGCGGCAGATCAAGCTGAACTAAAACTCAAAGTCCCTGATTTTGTCAGGGACGTATGTAATATAACTGCTGGAGGTCATTTCCTTTCTCAATCTGAGATCGCGGATAAGATTCAGCAGGAGTGGGAATCCACTAAAATAAGAAAAGAATTCACAGGTAAGAAACATAAATTTATCAGAAGCGATAATAATAGAGCTTACGATAATTTTATGGATGCTAGAAATGATTTCTTCAAAGATAAAGAGACTCTAGCAAGACGAGTACAGCATACGATTAATTCCATGGAACGCATCGATGTTCCCGGGAATACTCCGCTTGAACAGTCTGTGAATCTCATTAATTTACTACTTAAGCAGCGCTACGGTAACAACGCGCCATCTGAAGCTAGTAACAGTGATGATATTCTGAAAGACCTGTTAGATACAAATAATCTGAATCAGGCTAAAGATAATCTGGAGACAGCCAGAAATATGTCGTCTGATGAGCAGGATTTGCTCAGCCAGATTGCAGATCTTAAAAATAAGCCAGAACAAGAAGAGGGGCAAGAACCTCAAAATGGTCAAGGCGGTAAGTGCATGTCTCCAGGCACAGAGACAGGGTTCACAGCCAAAGGCAAACGCATTCTCAAAAATGCTATGCATCTTGCTGACAGTCAACTTGCGGAGATTCTTAGTATCAGCAGAAAGATGAAAGCTTTCTCTAAACTTAGAACCTCCAAAATTCAGGAGTTTATTCCCGATGTAGAAGGCAGTCAGGTTAGAAACCGTACTATGCAAAACTATGGCGAATTAGCCAGAATTAAAGCATCTCAGTACGCCCAAAAAGCTGTTACTCCAAACCTGTTTAATTATAGAGCCGTTACTAATCAGTATATGATTCGTGAACGTGGTCGCTTCCTTGAAAAGAAACAACTACTCTATGTTCTAGTCGACTGTTCCGGTTCTATGACTGAGGACGGGCATACACGTATTAACATGGCGGCAGGTATTCTTGTGAATCGTCTTATGGCTGTGGCTAAGGGGGATGCTAATGTCTATTGGCGTTTCTTTGACACTTCAGTTTACGACGTCACGTTCGTAGATGACAAAGCTAAAGCTCAATCATCTATTTCCAAGATTCTTCAAACCGAGCAGTATGATGGCGGCGGTACAAACTTCGATGTCGCTATCAAAAGCGCCGTCGAACATATCGAAAGCCTAAAGGATACAATGCAGTTCGCTAAGCCAGAAATCTTTATGGTTACTGATGGCGGTTGCAGTTGTAACCTTAAAAGAGATGATCTTAAGGGCATCAAACTGCATGCAGGTATTGTTGCGGACGAAAGACCCCAGCAGTTACAAGCATTAGTTGGTGCCACTGGCGGTGCTTATATTAACTTCTATCGTTGATTTTCGTGGCGGGGATATTTAATAGTATCCCCGCCTTTTTATCTTTATCATTCATATGGAAGAAGTAATAAAAAGAAAAAGAGGCAGGCCTCGCAAAAATCCTATTCCTGTTATAGAGGTGCCCAAAAGACCTAGAGGGCGTCCAAGGAAAATACCAATAGAAACACCTGCGGCTCCGGCGCTTGTTGTTTCAGTAAATATACCGCGTAAACAAGTTAAAGCACCTACTGTATCTTCGGCACGTTTAGGCGTTGAGCATTGTAGCGAAGTACTTAAAACAGATAGAAGCGGCAATCCTTTAATAACTCGTAACGCGAAATATGTAAAAGGTAAACTAGTCATGGAGATGATCTATGACTATAAAAAAGATGAAGCTAACTATAAGCTTAAAGAATTGATATAATTTTTCTATTAATTCTTGACTGTGATTTCATAAATGCTAAACGAATACATGCCCGGTTAGCTCAGCGGTAGAGCAGGTCCTTTACACGGACAAGGTCGGCGGTTCGATTCCGTCACCGGGTACCATCAGGGGGTATAGCTCAGTTGGTAGAGCGCCAGCTTTGCAAGCTGGATGTCAGGAGTTCGAATCTCCTTACCTCCACCATTAAATAAATGGTTTGAACTATGAGCAAGAAAAACAAAAAAGAACTGGATGATCTGATTGCGATTAACCGGGTTGGGTGGGAGGCTATCAGGCACAAGGATGGTTGGTGGGTAGGCACCGAAAAAGGTGTAACCTGCTACGGCGACCATGAACTAGCGCGTATGGCTTTGACTCTAGTCTGGCAGCGTGATGGCGGTAAACAACTGAACTTTAAAATTGAGAAGTATACGGAGGTTGCTAATAAGAAAGCAGATCCTGATTATACTCCTGAGTATAGTGCGGAAGAAGCGCTTAAGCGCTATGAGCCACGTCGTAGACTCAGATCTATAAAATGATACATGAATTCAATAATCCTGTTCTGGCGTATACTCCACTTGGCGTAGGCTACGTGTGGTACGTAAAAGATACAGGCATGCATGAGAATGATCAATACACCGTCATATTAAAAAATGGCGGTAAAATTATGCATTTCTTAAGTCACCAAATTCGCATTCATTCAAATAATACATTTGACATCACCAAAGATGAAACTATTACATAACCTGGGAAGGTGGTAGAGCGGTCTATTGCGTCGGTCTTGAAAACCGAAGTACCGTAAGGTACCGTGGGTTCGAATCCCACCCTTCCCGCCACATCAATTTAATTGCAGGGTGGACAAGTGGTTTAAGTCGTCTGGCTCATAACCAGAAGATCGAGGGTTCAAATCCCTCCCCTGCAACCACTTTAACGTATGAGCGACAAAGAAAAACCAAAACCAACCTATGAGGTACTTCCCATAGACCCGGAGAATAACCCTCCAGAAAGTATCGATGAACTTGAGACTCTAATTGATAAGTTGCAGGAAAAATCTGCAAGTATCAAACAGCAATTAGAAGTAGTTACTATACGAGAGAAGCAAGGTCTAGACGTAGATTATACTCGCGTAAAGCGATCTATATTTGCTAGAGCGCAGACTAATAAATCAATTGCTGCACTTCAGCGTATTCTTAAAAAGCGTAGGCAACAGCTGGCTCTCCGCTCTGACACTTCATTTGAGAAAGTCTTCTTTGAGGCGACTAAGGAAAAGCTAACAACAGAAGAGTTTAGGGACATAATGGAGCTTACCTTCACCAAGCTAAAAGAGCTGGGTAATTTGCAGGATACATAGCTTCTTCTTGTGTTATATAATTATGTTGACATAACTTATTAATCAGATATTTTTATAGTGTCTGAAAGTTTTTATGTTGACAAGTTGTTTAATTAATTAACAGTTAAAAGTATAACCCATGAATGCAGAACTCATCACACAGTCATTAGTGGCTAGGCTATCTGCCGATGGCATGCAAATAGGTCAAGTATCGCAGAGCGAAGTTGATGGTAATCTCGAGATTACCATTCAAGCTCAGCAGCTGGTTGGCTTGAAATCTCTTACGCTCAAACTTGAGCCAGTAGAGGTATCTCGCCCATTAATCGAAGACTTCAATCTTCTTGGTGAAGATGAAGGCTTCGTTGATCACGTCGATTACTCTCCAAAATCTGTCCAGGAATTAGTTCCTGCGGCAGACGATGAAATGTAATCTCTGATTGTCAGTCGCCCATGTCTGTGTAACATGCAGCATGGGCGACGATCAATTCTCGAAACTAAAAGGTAGAAGTTTAGTTAACAAACTAAACGAGCATATTATCGCCAGCTTATTTTTAGCTGGTGTATGTTTAGCAGGTACGGTAATTTCCGTCATAGGTCTGATATTCAGCCCTGCATTTATTTTACTTATCCTATTGTTTTCCTTCTTAACGTGGAAGTTTTTGAACCACCTTAAGAAAGTCAGCGAGACAAGGAAAAAATTGAACAGGACGCTCTATGTTGCTGATGACAAAAGTTACATCTGGGATTTAGAAAATGTCAGAGACAAACTAATGGCGCGAATGATTCAAGAAGGCATATGTCCCTGGAACGAAGGACCATGCAATTCGCTAAACCCATGTTTTTGTGCGAAGCAAAAAGAGAGTCTGAGAGATCTTAATTTAGACCCAGACAAAAAACAAAAAATACTACTGAATGAGTACGACGCAGGAACCTGAAGTAAATTTTCATGATCAAGTCAATGATTTGATCAGATGTCTTAAATACTTAAATATATTTGATAAAAATCACCATGATAATACTGCATTATCAATAGAAGTGCAGCCAGATAATCCCGGGGAGCCGGTTAAGAGAGAAAATGTGTATCTTAAAAGAGAAAGCAGTATTGTACCAGATACAGAAGCTAAGCTCTTAGTTAAAGGTAAACTAAAACTAGTTCCTGCTAGACTAGATTTGAAGTTTACAAGTGATAATGGTAACGCTTTCAAGTGCCCTCCATTTTCTGAGCCACTAGATTCTAATATTGTAAATAAGATCGCAGATAACACAGGCAAAGGTACTATTGCAGAGAGTTTGTTTGCTTGGTACACTACTAAAAATGATAATAATTTCTTTGTTGATTTAAATAAACTTACCTTAACTAAGGTTAATTTAAATCTTCAGTGGAAGGTTTATCATCCTGTTGATGACGAAGTTGGCGACGAAATCCTGTACGTCCATTTCCCAGTAAAAGATACCTGGGTGGTCATTCGGTTTTCTAGTCTATCTGGCGACTCTCATTCTATTCAGATTCTAAATGAGTACAAAGGATACATCGCTGATTGTGATGATTTAAAATTTCATTACAAACTTCATGGTCCTTCTTTCATCGAATCTGCCAGCAGCAGTTCATATGATAGATATTCGAAAATATTTGAGCTAGATCCTCAGCTGGACAACGGTGCTTTGTTTGATACAAAAGAAGTGTCATATGCTGCAGATGAAATAGTCGATAAATTCAAGGAAGATCAAGATGATCCATACATTGACGCGGACTTGCTGGAATCAGAAGAAGTTCATTTCTTGTACGGATCAGAAGAAAATCTTGAACGTATGTTAACTTTAATCTGCCATGCATCCATTCCTATGGAAGCTTGGAAAGATACAGCGTCTGTTGATATTGAAGTTAACAGTTCTAGGGATGACGGCGAAGCTGCCAGTATAGACTATGATAACATGGCATACGATGATTGGGGTACCGTCAAAGAAAAATTAGATGCTAGTAAACTTGAAGCTATAGATGCAGCATTTGAAGCTGCTCTATCAGATAATCAGCCTTGCGGTTATACTTGGGAATATAATGACGGTCCTTATGATAGACAGTCAGCATATGACAAGAGTTCGTGCAGATTAACATTTACAGTTGCTGCGCCATCCGCGCATGAGCAAATCTGCGCTAAAATGGAAATTAAAAAATTAGCCCACATATTGGGCAAAGCTAATGTTGAAGGTCTACTAAACTAAAATATGAATCCTACCCCAGAAGAAGAACGGCTTCCTTATTTAAAATATAATAAAGAATTATGTGATATTGCTGCTCCTACCTTAGAAGAGCGCGAAGAATTTATTAAGTGGCTAGACCACATTCAATCAGTTTGCATGAATGTTTTTTATGCGACTGCTCCAGACGAGCTCTGGAAAGATAAGGATGTGTTTAACTTTGTCCTCATAGGGCAGACAGATAAACGCGATACAGAAACACCGAGAGGTATGTACTGTATTGATCTGCATCCTTCTTTTGATGTATCTTATAGAGATCCGATTGCACTTGCATTTAGACATCTAGCAAACGCACCGGAACACTTTAAATTTGTACCTTCTGCGCTGAGTGTAGTGCTACCTAAGCCTACAGCACATGAGCGATTCTCAGCTAAAATGTTCTTTAGAAAATTGGTTAATGATAATTCTGAAAATCAGGATTTGTGTGATTGGGCATCTAAAATCAAATAACAATGGCAAACCTAAACATCGACTCTGTTAGCCCCAAGCGGGCTTATGAACTGGCAAATGAAATGGTTAAGATGCGGAATATTCCGTTCTTCTTCCATGGCAGACCCGGGATTGGTAAATCTGATATTGTGGAGCAGTTGGCTAAGGCCAATAATATGAACCTGGAAATTCTGATGCTGACTCAGATCGATTCTCAAGATCTTCGCGGTATTCAGTATCCAGACGCAGCAAGCAAGCGGATGGTTTATTATCCGCCTGAATTCCTGCCTGGACCTGAGTCGCCACCAACTCTTCTTTTCCTGGACGAGTTGACTGGTGCCGAGCCGCGTCTGCAGGTTTCTGCATATCAGCTCCTCCTGTCCCGGCGTATTGGTAGTTACAAACTGCCTGATAATTGCTATGTCTGTGCTGCCGGTAACGGTCCTGCGGACGGTGCAATTGCTTATGAGATGGGTACTGCTTTGGCTTCTCGCTTGCTTCATATTTCTGTGCAGGCGGAGCCTCGGTCCTGGATCGAGTGGGCGCTGGCTAACGGCATCCATAACAGTATTATTACTTTGATCCAGCTTAAGGGTGACCTGCTGGAACAAACTGATTCTCAGTTGGATCGCGGTGATTTGATTGGTCCCAATCCGCGCGCCTGGGCTCGAGCATCTTCGATTCTTCACAGTGTCGGAGTACAAAACCGTTCTATCGCTGAACCTCTTGTAGAGGGTCTTGTTGGTAAATCTGCTGCTGCTGATCTTTTCCTCACTGCTGAGGAGATGAAGGATCTTCCGTCCCCAGAGAAAATTCTGGCAATGGATGATAAGGAATTCGGTAAGATCGTACCGAAGTCTATTCCTAGTCTCTATGGTCTGACTTATTCCTTGGTAGCTTATGCCTCTGATCTGACAGAAATGCGTAAGGCAATTAAATTCTTGGATATCACGGTTGAACGTGCCAAGGATCTGCCTGCCGCTGACTGTATGTCTCTGGGTATGGAGTTGCTGATGGAAAAGGCTATTAAATCCAAGCTCGATAATCAACTGATGGAGAGTAAGGAGTTCCTTGATAATTATGATAAGATCAAGGATGTCTATTCTGTTTCATCTAACGGTAAGGAAAAATAATGGCTGTAAAAACATTAAAGCCAGATCATAAGCTGTATGCGGACCTAGACCGAGTAAGAAAATACTGCATTACCAAAAGTCCTGGTTTTGCTGGCGTGGCTCTGCTGCCGCAGTATTATATAATTGATCCCAAAGATCAGCACGGCAAGGAATTTGGCTTTACTGATGGTAGATCAATCTGGCTTGGTCCTAGACTTTTCAAGGAAAGTCCTAAGGCTCAAGCATTTGTATTGATCCATGAGGTTCTCCACGTCGCGCTGCGTCATCCGCAGCGTGGCTTGGCCCTTCGTAAAGCTAGACAAGCTGCTGGGTTGCCTTGGTCCAGTGAAGTATTCAATTGGGCTGCTGACGCGATTATTCACTTCAGTATGCAAAATTTAAATTCCTGGGTCAACAAACCTGATATTGGAATCATTACATTTGATAAGCTATTGAAGGAAGACGAGCTTACTGCTAAGCCTCCTCATAAATGGAATGTGGAAAGTCTATTTGCCCATCTGATGGACAATAAGATTATGCCTGCCATCGAGAAAGGCGAAATTGCATCTGTAGATCAATTTGGTGAGAGTTTGCCTCGTAATGGTAAAGGCATGCTGGATATTGAATTACCAGGAAACTCTGGTGATAAAGATAAAGCTAGCGGCAAAGAACCCGTTAAACCTGATTCTAGAGAAGAAGCTCGTAACTGGGAGAATAGAGTTAAACGTGCTGCTGCTGGCGATAGGCCTGGCGGTATCATGAAAGAGATTCTGTTCGACATACCAGCTACCAGAACTCCTTGGCGTCATATTCTTCGTAGATTTATTAGCGATGCCGTTATGCCTGTTACTCATGTGCAGCCATACCGCCCGTCGCGCCATTCTATAATTCTGGACTCTTTTTACAAAGAGACTTGTAGTGAGTGTACCGTGCCCTTTTTCCCTGCATTCCGCCCTAAGCCCGGGATCAGGAAGATTGTGGTAGTGGTCGACACCTCTGGTTCTATTGATGATGAGCTTTGTGAATACTTCGCAGGCGAGATCCAAACAATTCGCAAAAAGGTGGGTTGTGATCTTACCTTAATTACCTGCGACGCAGTTGTTCATCAGAAAATAGATGTACGTCCCTTCGATAATTTCTACTCAATCATCAAGCGAGAGGGTGGATTTAAAGGTAGGGGCGGCACTGACTTTGTCCCTGGCGTAGAAGCTGCGGAGAAAGTACCAGGCGCTGCAGTAATCATTTATTTAACTGACATGATGGGTCCGTATCCGACGAAATGCCGTCTGCCTTTGTTGTGGGCATCAATTTCTGAGGAATTCCAGAAACCACCTGTCGGTCAAACATTTGTATTGAGGAAAGAATAATGGGAGATCCACTTCAACACAGTAAGTCGTCTGCAGCTCGTTTCGGTGGGACTGCAGACGATTATCTGCACATCCATACGGTCATGGACAGCTCAAAGCTGTTCCTGGCCGACTGGCGTCACCGTGCATTATTGCATAATACTTTCGGTATCCATGTGTTTGAGCAGCTTATAGGTTCGTCATTCAAAAGAAAGTCTGACGGCGTAGATGTCTGCACAAGGTCAGTTATCACGCAGCATATCATGGAGGATTTGGGGGCAGTCCCAACGCCTGGTGAGTTTCTGCGCGAGATGCCTCTCAAATACTGGATGACCGGGATTAAAGAGAAAGATAAATTAAGAATGCAGTCACTGACTATTGAGGGAGCTGGTAATAAGGAAGCTTATATTACTTCTTCAATTCGTTGGAACCTGTATAAAAATGGTAAGCCTGAAAAGGAAGGCTATTATATTGTTGCTGTTGAAAACTATTCAGAACCTGCTGTTCTATATTATGATCCGGCAAAAGATGAATGGAAAGACACAGAAAAAATATTTGCTATTCGTGACATTCACTTTCAATATTGGGCTGAGTTGCCTATGAGCCCCGTTGAGAACTAATATGGATGTAAATACTATGATTGTACAAAAGAATAAATATTTAGATGATGTCGCGCAGTTTCTTATGAAACATGTTCCAGATTATACTGAGTTGCCTGAGGATAGTCTTCATGCGCTCGAGCATATCTGGATCGCCATTGGAGACAACAGAATGGAGTTTATTTCCATTCTGAATAATCTTCGTAAAACTCGTAAAAAAAGAGTTGCGCCTAAGTCTTAATTCTACTAGTCTGGCGCACATTAGTTTATGCAATTTGAATCCGACCCAAAGTGTCGTCTTTATGTAGGTAACTTAAGCTTTCAAGTGACTGAGGAAGACGTGAGAAATATGTTTGGCACCACAGGCAAGGTGCTCGATGTATACCTGCCGAGAATTTACAAGACTCCAAAGCACAAAGGTTTTGGATTTGTTGAGATGGCTAGCTTTGAGGATGCGCGAAATGCCATTGCGCAGCTTCATGAAAAGCCAGATCTATTCGGCAGAAACATGGTCGTTCGATTTGCAGACTTGCGCCGGTCTAGAGAAGAACAGATTGAGAGACGCAAAAAGTTTTTAAAGAAAAACAGATATAATAGAGATAATGAGTAACTCTCCAAAGAGAAAACAAATTTTAGCTGGATCAGCTGAAGCACAACCTTGGCGCGTGCTTTTACAGGTACGCCCAAGCTTGCTAGCTACTGATCTTCGGCCTGTGATTTATTATGTTAGAGGACGAGTAGATCAGGTAGGTAACATTGCCTACATGATGTGGAAACGGTGGGAGAAGGATGATATTGGTCTTAGTGAGCAGCAGTATCCTGATGTGGAAGAAAACGGAATCGTCGAATGTATTGATGAGGATGATTTCACAAAGGCTTACGCTGCGATCAAAAAGCATAATCTTCCTCACGCTGCTGCCGGGAATCCTAAAAATCCTACAGTCTTCACTTGCTTCAAACGCACAAACTTATAATGCAGACTAGCCTTGATCTTATAGATGCTAAACCGAATGCGCTAATAGTGCTTTCGGCTTTGTGTTTGTTTAGTGAAAAAAGTGCTTCTGTCGCTCAACTAGAAAATCGCACAGTACTAGATACTGACGATATAGAAGATGCACTTTCATTTCTGGCAGAGCATTCTTACATCATAACTAATCCTAATGATGTAAGTTACATTACAGAAAAAGGTCTGCAGTACGTTAATGCAAAAACTTACTCAGACTTTAAATTAAGATGAATATCAGCGATACTGCCTCCGAAATAGTAGACCTTGTTCAGACAGAGCTCTCGAACAAAACCAACGTCGGCAAAATTAACAGGCAGGTCGCCAATATTCTATATAAAATTGTACGCAATTTTACATCAGCTGAAGAAGAAGATAACTATGTGGTAGTGGTTAATCTGAACCAGGGTATGCCAGAATCCGTTCTATCCAATCATCCCGGCATTAGCGGAGCATTGGTTGTATGTACTGATAACATATCCGTTGCTGATGATGAAGAGACAGCTGTAATCGTACACGACGATGTTATTGTTGTATCTGTAGCCCAAGTAGAGGCGCAGGGCGATATGGCTAGGTATGTGAAATCAGCTCATAAATTTGAGCGATTAAATTCTTAATTGAACATAGGTTTGAGACCAATTCTATTCTATGAATCCGGAAGATATCGCCGCCAAGTGCGAAGAGGTTGCTGCTGCCTTAATTGCAGAAAATGATTCCAAGGAAGTCTATAATATTGAAGTTACTACTGCTGAAGTTAATACTTCTGAAGAAATAACTGAGATATCTGATATTCACAGAGGCACCGTAGATAATCCATTTCTATTTGATGCTAAAGTGCCTGAGTTAGAGAAATTCGTTTTAGTTAATATGTTTGTCGCTGGTAAGAATGCCAGTGTACAGCAAGCTAAACTGGATCAATTTGTAAATTGTGTTCGTCGTGATTTAGGTGAACACGTTGTTGATACACTCGGCGTTTTGAGCGCTATTCATAATGTCCTGCCCAACGCTGAAGTTAATGACAAGGTGCTGGGTTGGCTAAAAGAAGTAAAGTCAGGTCAGTATTCAAGGCTTACCAATGGTATTGTTCAGTTGGCTGAACATATTGGTGCGGGTAAGATCGATCTGAAGAACTGCAACCGGACACAGCTAATTAAGATTAAAGGTATTGGCTATAAAACAGCTTCAATGTTTTTAATGTATACTCGACGTAATGGACCTCCCGTTGCTTGTCTGGATACGCACATCCTTAAATACCTACGCGAAGAAACACAGACTCCTAATGTACCTCTGACTACTCCTGTTGTTAAAGCAGAGTACCGTAGGTTGGAAGATGCGTTTTTGGCTATCGTCAGAACAACTGGTAAATCTGTTGCTGAATTTGACTTTGAAATCTGGAGTCGGTACAGACAGAAAGTAAACACTTCTGATTCTGTACCTGTTCAAGAGTCTACCGTAGTAATTACTGAACCAGTATCTACTGGCGCTGTAGAGGCTTTGATTTAATGAATAAAATTCCTGTATACGCCGAAGACAAACCTCATCGTCGTTTCTTGAATGAAATTAAGAAATGGCTAAAAGATCGAGGGCTGATTGCTACTAATTTATTGGTTTCCAAATCCAATCTAGTAATAGCGATTGTCCCGGGTATGCAGGGATCTTCATTGATCTGTTTCTACATACAAAAATTATGTTCTCTTGGTACGGGTGGTATTATTGTATACTATGACCTGAGCGCCATGAGTACTAGGCTAAAGGTTAATGTTGAAAATACTTTTACTAATTGGTTAGCACAAAACGCAGTTTCATGACACCAACAAATATTTAAATGTCCGAACCAGAAATCCGTCCATTGTTAAAATTTAACTTTGGAGGTAATGCAAAACTATCCAAAGAGATAGTTACATTTTCTCTGCCCTCAGGTTATTCCTGTCCAGGAGCAAAAGATTGTTTAGCCAAAGCAGATAGAGAAACCGGTAAAATTATTGATGGTAAACATCAAAAGTTTCGGTGTTTCTCTGCAGTGAGTGAGACCCGCCCCGCAGTGCGTTTACAGCGGTGGCATAATTATGCATTACTGAAGCAAGCCAAGACTAAGGAGGGAATGGAAGAATTGATTATCGAATCTTTCCCTCGCGGTGCAAAAATATTGCGGCTTCATGTAGGCGGCGACTTTTTCAGCCAAGCATATTTCGATGCCTGGGCTGCTGTCGCTAAAAGATTTTATCACTGCATTATTTACGCTTACACTAAAAGCATTCATTATGTAAAAGCGCATAAAGATAAACTTCCTGATAACTTTAGAATTACGTTGAGTAAAGGCGGCAAGTATGATCATCTTATTGAGGATTCGGACTCTGAAGATGATGACATGCCCTACGGTATTGCCGAGGTTCTCGGTCATCCCGAAGAAGCTGAAGCTCTAGAATTAGAAGTTGATCACGATGATTCTCATGCTATAGCTGGTAAACAGCACTTTGCATTATTGCTACATAGTATGCAGCCTGCCGGATCGGAAGCTGCGGAAAAAGTAAAGCGTATGCGTAAGGAAGGTGTTAAATTCTCTTACCCAAGTTAATAATTATGGCCAGACCTAAAAAGAATAAATTACCTGAACAGACAGTTGCAGACTCTACTCCCGAAGTACAAGTCGTACTACCTACTGTAGAAACCATTGTAACTGAGGTAAAAATTGTAGAACCTCAAATAACAGAAACTCCTGTTCAAGAAGCTCCTAAGACTCCTAAGAACGACCTCGCGTCGATCCTCCCGGAGATCGATAGAGTTGAAATGGATAGGTATATTCGTGTTATAAATAATAGTGAGCAGGCTAGTCGTATCATGCAGGCAGTATCACACCAAAGAGATTTGGAAATGTGGGGCGTACATCAGTACGATAACAACCGGAGCCGTAATACTTATGCTAGAAGTTTTTACTTCAAGGATAGGCAAAACGCGGTTAAGGCGCTTGAATACACAAATAAACTCTTAGGCTAAACGGCTTACGGGTTTAAATTAGCAAGCAGCGCCGAGGTTCCCCGCCTCGGCGCTGTTTTTTTTAACAACACAGATCGGGGAATAGAAAAATAAAAGTATGAAGAAACATGAAATCCAGAATAACGTGTTTGGCGGCATTGAGGCAGAATCCTTGAAGAAGATCAAGGACAATGCCATTCCTGATAGTCGCGTGCGCCTGTGGGCGACCATGAAAACCCCCAGCATGGAACTCGTTCCCACGGCTGAGGCATTGGTTGCGTATGACCCGCGCACGGACACAATCGTTAAGTTTATCAGTGCGTTTGTCCCGCCGCCTCGGGACAAGTCCCACAAGGGAATCAAATACTTGATTTCCGCCGACAAAGAAACGGGGCTTCACAGACCCGTGGTCATCGCTTGGGGCGGGCAGAAAAAGGAGGGGCAATTCTGGAACCCCAAATTTTTGACAGCTTTCCTCGATTACGGAAAGCTTCCCGTGAACAACGAGAATGCGGAATTCCGCATTCTCCGTGCGTACCGCGCAGGTATTCGCGCTCCATCCCGATTCGAACTTCTGAAGTTCGAAATGCCCAAACCGGGACAGGACGTTGACCGTGAAAATGCTATGTGGGTGGAAGCACCCTTCAACAGCGTTCCTCCAATTCAGTTGGCCAGATGTTATAAACTATTCTTCTGTTGGCAGAAGCAGATAGTACATGAGATCGGCATCTTTGCCGGTGTTGATTTGAGTACCGCTCTTGGCCTCGGAATCAAGCGTAAGCTTGACCAGGCTGTGCAGCAAGGCAACATGTCTGAGCAGGTTAAGGAGGACATCCTCCATGACCACTCGGAGGATCCCGTGGAGGAAGTTAAGGAATCCATCGCTGAGTCTTTCGGCGTTGGCGGTGGTATGGTGAAAGCAGAGGAGGGTCAGGATTTCTATGTCCCGGCCAACCCCATGCTGAAAACCATGCCAGATCGAGAGGAAGAGGAAGAAACCGTCGAGCTTTTCGACTAAAAAGATTAGGCAGGGTGCAGTAAAATGCGCCCTGTCTTTTTTTTAGCTATCAGGCACTTGAAAACATGTTATATTGATGGATATATTACTTAATTATGTTCACGGTAGAAAAAATTCATTTCACCAAGTCTGCGCATGAATCTGAAACTTCTATTAATTTAGAAGCGAGACGTGAATGTGAAGATATCATGAAAAAGATTTATGAAGAGAATCCTTCATACTGGCCCTATGGTTTAGACATGGCTTCACATGATGGTGGTGTTTACATGATTAGAGAAGCTAGCACTAGAAAACCTATTGGCTTTACCGGGTGGCAGGAGAGAATGGAAGGGAGCACCAAAGTAGGTTTTTATTCCATCGGTATACTCCCGGAGTACAGAAATAATGGTTATGCCAAACAAGCAGTGGCTAAATTAATATCTATTAAGTCTGCTAATGTAGATCGCGTTCAAGCACTTGTGATGAAACATAATAAGCCGTCTCTGGCTTTAGCCGATGCTTTACATATTCCTGTAATCAAGGCTGGCAGTACAAAGAAAGCTTCTAGTCTTCTCAGAAATCCTGCTGTACTTGGTGGTATAGGAAATGCGGCTTTGTGGGACTACTTATCTCAGGAGGCGCAGCCATGGCAAAAAGAATATTGGGCTGATACCTCCAGACATAGGATGGGCATGGCCCTTTTAAATTCTTTACTTGGAGCCGGTGGCGGTCACGCAATTGGCAAAGGCTTATCGGGCTTGTCTCGAGGCACGGCTGGCGCTGGTGAGGCCTTAGCGGGCGGCGCTGGTACTATTGCACTATCGCCAGTAAAAGATTTAATTTTAAACCTCCTTCCTTCTTCTTCTAAAGTAGGTCCAGCTCTAGAACAAGCAGCTAAACCTGCGAAAGGATTTCTTGAAGGACTATCTACCAATCAAAAACTATTGGGAGGTGGATTAGGTCTTGCTGGGTTATTAACGGCTGGATATCTTGGCTCTAAGGGTGTTAAGGCTGTAAGCGATTTAGCCAAAGCACAACAGTCTCATGCGGGTGGACGTGTAAGAGTAGCGTTGCCTACTAAAGATCCTAACGATGAAGAAACTACTATTGAGTTGCCAATAGAAGATCTTGAAGTTTCTAGATCTCAATTTGAAAAATTACAAAGAGATTTAAGACGTAGAATTCGTAAAGAAACTAAAGAACGTACTGTTCAACGCACACTTGGTAGTTTAATGGAACCCAAGGAGGCGACAACTAAAAAAGGATCTTTACAAAAAGTAAACTTTCTACTTAATATTTTAAATGCGTAATTCCGCTTATCATCTTTTAAAGACTTTGAAGACTGCCTCTGCTATGGGGGCTGGCTCTTTTTTGCCTCCTGGGCCTTTGCCTAATTCTATTAAAGCTAACCAACTTGAGCAGCAAGAATTAGCTGCACAGCAGGGTGAAGCTAACGCTGGAGCGGGTAACGAGCAGTTAATGCAAATGCAGAAAGCTCAAGAAGATGCAGTTAACGAACTGCAGCAGACTAAGCAGCAATTAGCTCAGGCTCAGTCTGAATTACAGAATGCTCAGTCGCAAGCCCAGCAGCAACAGCAAGCGACCCAGATGCAAGCTCAGCAGGAAATTCAAAAGGCGCAGATGGACGCGCAATATGAATTACAGTCTGAAAAAATTAAGAACCAGCAAAAGCTTCTTAGTGTACAGGAAAAGTATATGCGGGCTGCAGGCAAGCAAAAACCTGATCAAAACCATATTCTTGGAAACCAGCTTAAACGCGTAGTTAAAAAAGTTAATAGTCTAAAAGTTGCTTCTACAGGGCTTACGCCTCTTAATCCTACAGGAGGTCCTAGAGACTCTGTTATTCAAAAAAAAGATTCTGATATTCAGGCTAATGAAAAAAAGTTTCAAGGCCTTCCGCACTCTAGTGTTTTGCCTTCTCAAAGGACACAGCAACAATGGGATGAGATAAGTGCCTGGAAGCGCAATATGTGGGCGAACGATCCTAAGGCTCAGCAGATCAAAACACAGGTTATGTCTGCTCCCGCTAAAACTCCTGGTTTTGTAGAAGGATATGGTACGGCTTTCAAAGATTATTTAAATAACCCTTGGCAATCATTTGAAAATGCTAAAGACACTGCATTTGGAGAGTATGATGAATCAGGCGGTGGATTCTTTGCGAATGCCGGTAAAAATTTATTAAAAAATCCTTTAGGCACCATAGGACGTGGTGCCGCCAATGTCTTTCTCGGCTATGTGCCAAATCTAGTTGGCGGCGGCGTTGAGACAGCTAAAAGTATATACCATGGGGAT
>JACCEC011130690.1_pt1 | contig 60125 bp, 49 predicted proteins | sample 7450121 | NCBI WGS metagenome assembly JACCEC01 (sample SAMN15323455, study PRJNA562643) | freshwater metagenome | isolation source: river surface water | place: USA:Blue River Watershed | collected 2017-08-18
AACTCGGGCCTTGAATTCGGCACTGTGCGTTCTTCTTTTTCTTTTCATCGGTTCTTTGGGATTCTAGCACCCCTGAACCTCCGCATCCATAGCTAAGACACTGGCTCCGTTTTGCGGGACCGCTTCATTGTTCGAAGGTGCTTGCGGTGACTTTCACTGCCGGTAATTCCTCGAAGATCCAGACGAGGTATTTCCATGGATCGATTTTGCGGCGGCGGCAACTCTCGATCAAGGTATACCAGATGGCGTTGGTTTGCCCGGCGGTTTCACTGCCCATGAACAACCAGTTCTTGGCTCCGAGCTTGGTGGGCCTGATCCCGTTCTCGATCAAGTTGTTATCAATCTCGACTCTTCCGTCTTTGAAGCAATGCTCTAGCTTCGACCATTGGCCCAAAGCATAGTCGATGGCTTTGCCCAGTGTGCTTTGTGGCAGGATGGTTCGTTTGGTGCGGATGGTTAGCAGGGCTTTGCCGAGCCGACGATAGATGGGGAGCGATTGGCAGGCGCGCACGCGCCCTCGCTGGGCGGGGCCGGCACGTTGCTGGCGAAGTTGGGCCTCGATGTGGTAGAGGTGTTGGATTTGCCGTAAAAACCAGCCGCTGAGTTTGGGCTTGTGGTCTTTGGCTTCGTAAAATTTGCGTCTGATATGGGCCCAGCAGCCGATGAGTTGGATGTCTGCGTTTTGGTTACGGTAGGTTTCGTAGGCTTGGTAGCCATCGCTTTGGAGGATGCCGCAAAAGTTCTGTTCGGCGGTTTGTAGCAGGCTTTGAAGGCTGCTTGTGGAGCGGCTGGGGTGCCATTGGTAGAGGATGTCTCCGCGTCCGTCTTGGGATTTTTGATCGGGGCGGCTGAGGGTCCAGAGGTAGCCTTGTTTGGTGGTACCGTGTCCGGGTTGCAGGTATTCGATGGGGCTTTCGTCTGCTTGGAGATAGGGTTCTCGTAGCATTTGACGATGCATGGCGTGGTAGATGCCGCTGAGGTAGTTGTTGCTGAGATCGCCCATCCATTGGCTCATGGTGTTGCGGGGGAGATGGACTCCATGGCGCATGAGGAAGTGTTGTTCTTGGCGGTAGTAGGGCTGGTGTTGGCAGAAGCGGTTGGTGGCGATCTCGGCGGCGAGTCGCGGGGTGAGGAGGCTGCGTTCTTTGAGGGAGGGTGGCAATGGTGCGATCCAGATGGCATCGGCTTGGGCATCATCAAGGTGCACGAGGCGTTGGACGAATTTGGGGCGGCGGGTGATGAGTTTTTTGAAGCGGGAGGGCTGGAAGTCAAGTTTGACGGTGATTTCTTCGCCGATCTGGCGGTAGTGCTGGGGCTGGGCTTTGACTTCGTCGGGGATGAGCACGGTTTCTTCCACGGCGATGTCGGCAGGAAGGGTGGCTTCGCGGTGGGTGCGTTTTTGTTGCTGGCGTTGGGGCGACGGCCGGTTAGCCTCCTGTTCTTGGTCGTCGCCTGCGGGCTTTTTTGTTTCTTGTGACTCGAAGAGCAGGAGCTGGTTGATGTCGAATTTTTCGGAGCTGCTGCCAAAGATTTTGCGACAGAGCATGTCGATTTTCTGGCGAAGGAGTTCGTTTTCTGCTGCCAGGCGGATGTTGTTTTCTGCCAGGCGGGCGTTCTCTTCGCGGAGTCTTTCCAGCTCTTGGATGATGTGCTCGGGAACGCTCATTTGTGTTGCTTGTCGTGTAGCAATGGGCGTGCCAATTACTATGAAAGTCGTAGTATTTCAATCGGCATCATACCATGGCAGGCGGCAGCCATCGCGCATGTCGATGCCGTCCATGAGCATGGCGAGGGCTTTGGGGTGCAGGGAGATTTTGTTGGTGTTCTGATCGACGGACTGGGGCCAACTGAAGCGGCCTTTTTCGAGACGCTTGGCCAGCACCCAAACGCCGCTGCCGTCCCAGTAGAGGACTTTGAGGCGATTGCGCTCGCGGTTGGTGAAGACGAAGACGGCACCGCGTCTTGGATCGACTTTGAGTTTTTCTTCGGCCACTTGCCAGAGACCGTTGAAGCTTTTGCGCATGTCGCAGGGATCGAGGCAGACCCAGACTTTGATGTGTGAGGTGAAGCTCAGCATGGCGGTTGACGCAGGAGGAGTTGAAGGAGGCCGATCTGGCTTTCATGGCTGATGCGCACGATGGCACCTCCTGGAAGGAGGACTTCCAAGGCTGTGGTGGCTGTGGGTTCTTTGCGGAGATCGACTTCGATGAGGTTGAATGAGGCGGGCGTGGGATGTGGCTGGTCGGTTGCCGGGCAGGATTTGCGCATGCGCAGTTTTTGGCGGACGGATTCTTTTTGGTAGTCCCCACGGGCGAGTCGCCGTTTTTGTATCCAAGAGGCAAATGTTTGGATTTTGATGCCGTGTTGTAGTGCGAAGGCCTGCCCGGTCATGCCGCTGGATTCAAAGGCATCAAGGATGACTTCGCGCTGCGCCCGGGACATGCGCGTGCGGCCAAGGACATCGGTTTTGAGCAGATGCTCGGATTCAGATGCGCCACTGCCCGCTCCGTTTGGATGGTTCGTCGTAGTCATAAGTGTCATAGGTTAGCACCTACGACACTTATGACTAGAGGCGCTTCATAGGACGCTTACGAAACAGATTGAAATGAGAGGTTTTGGTGGCGTCTCTGGGGTCAGTCCTGAATGGCACGGCATTAAGGCGATTTGTAGTGCTCCCCTGGGATTTGGACAGCCTTTTTTTGTAGTGCTCCCCTGAGATTTGGACATCGTTGGGGTCGGTCCTCGCGCGGTAACATTTTTATTTTCTGTTAGCCTGATGAAAGCCGTAATGTAGTCCCAATCGCCCTGGTTGCGAGGTTGTGCATTCGCGCACTCAAACGAGCTTTTTCTCCTCCAGGTAGCGCCCCACCCAGCCGATGTCGTAGTGGCCACTGACGAAGTCGGGATGGTTGAGGATTTCCAACTGGAAGGGAATGGTCGTCTTGATGCCGCGGATCATGAATTCCGATAGAGCGCGCTTCATGCGGGCGATCGCGATTTCACGGTTGGCACCGGTGACAATCAGCTTGGCGATCATCGAATCATAATAAGGCGGCACGCTGTAGCCCGAATACACGTGCGTATCCACGCGCACCCCTTTTCCACCGGGAGCATACCAAAGGTCGATCTTGCCGGGACTGGGTGTGAAATTGTTGTAGGGATCCTCCGCATTGATGCGGCACTCGATCGAATGACCGCGCGGTGTCGCATTAAGCACGTGCTCGGAGAGCGGCATGCCGGCAGCGATGCGGATTTGCTCCTTGATCAACTCGCAACCCATCACCTCTTCCGTCACTGGATGCTCCACCTGGATGCGGGTGTTCATTTCCATGAAATAGAAATTTTCTCCGCTTTCATCGACGAGATACTCGATGGTGCCGGCATTCTCATATCCGATGGCCTTGATCAATTTGACCGAGGCATCGCCCATGCGCTTACGCATTTCCGGGCTGATGAGAGGTGACGGGCATTCCTCGATGATTTTCTGATTGCGACGCTGCATCGAACAATCGCGTTCGCCGAGGTGCACGTAATTGCCATGCGTATCAGCGATAATCTGGAACTCGATGTGGTGTGGATTCAGCACCAGTTTTTCCATGTAGCATTCGCCATTGCCGAAGCAGGCCATGGCTTCATTGGAAGCGGCGACAAACAAGGAGTGGAAGTCCTCTTCCTTGAAACAGGGGCGCATGCCACGACCACCACCGCCGGCGGTGGCCTTGATCATGACGGGGAAACCAATTTCCTTGGCCTTGGCGAGCGCCTCATCGGGATCGATGATGATGTCCGATCCGGGCGTGATGGGCACGCCGTTGGCGATCGCGTTCGCGCGAGCCGTGGCCTTGTCCCCCATCATCGAAATCACCTTCGATGAGGGTCCGATGAACTTGATGCCGGAAGACGCGCAGATTTCCGCGAAGCGGGCGTTTTCCGAGAGGAACCCGTAGCCGGGGTGTATGGCCTCCGCTCCCGTGATTTCGCAGGCGGCGATAATGCGGTCTGGCTTCAGATAACTGTCTTTCGACGGACCTTTGCCGATGCAAACCGCATGATCGGCAAGTTGCACGTGCATCGAATCGACATCGGCCTCGGAATACACAGCCACCGACTCCACATCCAGCTCACGACAGGCGCGGATGATGCGAAGAGCGATTTCACCACGATTGGCGACAAGAACGCGTTTGAACATGAGGATGGGGAAAAAGTGTTAGGCAATGCGGAACATCACGTCGCCGAATTGCACGGGAGTCGCATCTTCCGCCACAACAGCGGTGATCGTGCCGGATTTCTCGGCCTTGATTTCATTCATCACCTTCATCGCCTCGATGATGCAAAGCGTCTGGCCAACGCTAACCGTATCGCCCACCTTGACGAACTCCGGAGCATCCGGTGACGCTTTGCGGTAGAACGTGCCGACCATGGGAGAGGTGATTTCCGAGCCCGATGCCACAGGAGCCGCAGCGGCTGGTGCGGCGGCGGGTGCCGCTGCCACCGCAGGAGCCGCGGGTGCCGGTGCGAACGAAGCAGCGGACAAAGCGCCACGCAATGCATCGAGATCGGCGCCTTTTTTGAGACGCAAATGAACGCCATCAGCAGTGGTCATGTCAAAATAGGAAAGTTCATGCTCCTGCATGAGTTCAACGATTTTACGGATTTGATCGAGTTCCACGGTGGTATTGGTTGTAGGTGAAAAAAGTAGCGAAATGGCTGGAGCAAAAATGGATAAAATTCCTCACATGGTCAAGCGGGGAATGCGGGAAGATGGCAATCCGAAAATTCCCCTCTCACCCAGCCCTTTAGCCTCATGAGTCGCATCAAGCTCCAGCCTTGATATCACATCAAATCAGGCCTCGATCACCTCGACTCCGCTGCCGGATAGATCGGAGAGAATCTTTTTGTCCGCTTGGCCATCGGTGATCAGGCAGGTCAAATCACTGGCCTGAGCGAAGAAAAACGCCGCCTTTTGGCCGAGTTTCGTGTGGTCGGCCAGAAACACCACGTCTTCGGCGCACGCCACCACACGCTCCTTGAACACCGCCTGGCGGTTGTTGGTCTCAGAGATACCGCGATCGAGATGAAGACCGCTGCCGGAAAAAAACATGCGGTGGATGTTGAAACGACGCAAGGACTGCTCAGCGATCAGACCGATGAACGAGCGCGAGCGGGAATCATACAATCCTCCGGTGCAAATCAGATCAAGATTCGGCCGGCCATCCAGCGCGGAAAAAACGTTCAGCGCGTTGGTGACAATCGTGAGCGGATAATCCGGCAGGAACTCGGTCAGCGTCAGCACCGTCGAGGAAGCATCCAGAAAAATCGTTTCATTTGGTTGGATGCGTCGTGCCGCCTCTCGCGCGATGGCGGTTTTTTCCTCGCGATTTTTCAGCTGTCGCTCGGTCAATGAAATTTCCTCACGGATCTTGAGCGGCCGCGTGGCCCCGCCATGAACGCGGATCAGATAACCGCGTTTTTCCAACGCCTCAAAATCCTTGCGTACTGTCTCATCGGTCACATTCAACAATGTGGCGATATCCATCGTCCGGATGTTTCCGCATTCCTGCAATTGTTGCAAAATTTTTTGTTGTCGTTCCAGCGGCAGCATGTCGCGAATGTAACAGCAGATCCCTGCATCGACAAGCACACAAAAGCGCCACAGCACGACTTCCCTTTTCTCCATCTGCCGAACTGCTCGCCACCGCACCCAAAGTTTTTAAAACATTGGTTTGATATACGTGATTGCCATGTTTTGCAGAAAATCAAGAAATATGTATTTTTTTCTGGCATAGGGCCGCATTTTTTGCTAGTTGACGTGCAAAGCACACACCATATGACTGAAGAAACACTCTACCGGCATCAGATCAAAATCGGCTCTCGACAGCTGGAATTGGCCTCGGACAATTTTGTCGGAGACTCCGTTTTGTCGGAAGACTACGAGGAACAATTGCGTGAATCGCAGGCTCGTTTGCAGCGCTTGCAGGCGGAGCAGCAGGAATTGGAGCGGCTGGCGCGTGAACTGGAAGAGCTGAATGCCCAGAAAAAGATTTTCTTCTCCAGCCAGGTGGAAATCAGCGAAAAACTGGGCAATGCCGTGACCTTGATCGACCGCGAACTACTGGCGATGCGCACGGAGTTGCATGAACTGGAGCAGTGCCGTCACTTGTTCGACAATCGCCTCAAGAAAATTGCCAAGTATGACCCCGAGAGCTGGACCCGTGAGAACCTGAAGGCGAATCTCGAGAAAGCCATCAACGCGATTGATGAAGCGTCGGACGAATATGAAGATGCCGCCCGCCATTTTTCCACGATGCGTTCCGCTGAGATTTTCGGCGGGAGCAAGCGCCGCAAGGCATCGGCTCGAACTGTAGAGGACAGTGAATTCATTTCACAACTGAAAAGCGGTTTCGCTTTCAACCTGCCCATCGTGATTCTGGCGGTTCTGGCAATGATTCTCTACGTCTTGCGCTGAACCATGAGAAGCACCGGCGATCATTCCTTTGCTGATCTGGATGAAGTCCGGCGGAAGAGAGCTGCATTGGAGGCGGAAATTGAAAAGCAAAAGCAGATGCCGGAATTGCTCAAGCAGAGAGAGCAGGATCGATTTAACACCCTGCCCCCTTCTGATCTGGTGGACGGCAAATTGCGCGAAAAAATCTTTGATGAAATTGTCACCAAGGGCGAAATCAACAACAAGCGCAGAGCGTTGGCCCGTCACGCCTGGCTCACGGTGCTGCTTCTCATCACCATGGCCGTCTTGTTGTGGTGGGGCTACCGTGAGATGGTGCGAGTGGGTCTGATGTGATCGATCACTTTTGGAGCCAGGACTTGGTGTCCTTCAGCTGCAGACTGCGCTGCTCTTTCCAGTCCGTGATGGCAGGCTGTACATCGGCGCGCTGCGACTCCACGGCAGAGGAACTACCATCCAGCGCACGCGACTGACTGCTCTCACGCGCCGACTGGCGATCGATCGTCCTGGTTGTCAGGGACTTGCGGGAAAAAATCGAACGATCACCCGATTCCGGTGCAGCCTTGCCCACACCGTCTGCCATGGTTTGGTATTGCTCCGCGGAAGTGTCACCCGCATAGCGCTGAGCATCCATTTGACGACTTCCCCACCATGAGGGCTTTTCTACGCGATCCGCTTGATAGACCTTTCCGGAATATTGCTGTCCAGCCATGTTCGATCGTCCGACCGATTCGAACGAACTGCGTTTGTTGTTGTTCGTTTTCCAATTGCCTTCGCTGTCCTGATAATATCCCTCCCTGCCCCGATTGTTGAACCTTTCGTTCATGGTCCGTGGCTTGGCCGCCTCGCTGGCTGCCATCTCATCCCCTTTCGGACGGTCCGCGCAGCTCGAAACAAAAGCGCAAGCAATCATTATGCTATAAAGACGACATGTCATAATTTTTGAATGGGTTACACCATACCAAGAATCATGCGTCCTTCCTCGGAGATCATATCCTGATTCCAAGCAGGATCCCACACCAGTTCCACTTTGGCGTCATCGATTTGTGGTAGCGACATGATACGAGCTTGAGCATCAGCTGCAATCACAGGTCCCATGCCACATCCTGGCGCGGTGAGGGTCATTTTGACCAGTGCCACCGTCTTGCCGTCCTGCTTTTCTAAGCTGCAGTCATAGACCAGACCGAGGTTGACGATGTCCACAGGAATTTCCGGATCGTAAACTCCTTTGAGTTGCGCCCAGACCTGTTCTTCGAGCGGGGCGTCCTTGAGTCGTTCGATTTCCTCGATCTTCTTCTGTTCGGCTTCGGGGTTGATGCCCAGGGCATCGGAATCCTTCGCAGAAATTCGCGCCAAACCCGAGGAAGTCGCCACCGTGTAGGTCCCACCAAGTCGCTGCGTGATATAAACCACCGTGCCAATCGGCAGGGTCAAACTGTCTCCACTGGGGATCTGAATGGCATCGACGTCGCGGGCTAGTGTGATTTCTTCGTGCATAAGGTTAGGCGTGTTGCGCTCACTCTTCGTATCGTTCGCGGATCTGTCAAGCTTGAGTGCGAGACATCACCAGGTCTCATTGTTCATCATCCGATCGAGCCTTGAGTCGGTCCAGAGCCTTGCCCGCCAAGTCCACGACATGATCATTTTCCGATGTTTTCTCGTAATTTCTGATAATGGCATGCGCCCATGGTAAGGTATTGATTTCGGACCTGCCAACGATGGATCGGATCACGGCTTCCTGTTCCGAATCCATTTTCGCCGCAGCAGCCAGCGACTTCCAAAGCGCCTCGGTTTTTTCCGCGGGACGCTTCGATTCCGTCAGCAGTGACTCGCGACAACTGTGAAACACGCGGCTACGGAGCATGTTGTCCTGAATGCCGTCCAGGGATTGCAGCAAGTTTTCAAACAGCGACTCATCGGGCCAGTTCTTCGAAGCATCCGCTGCGGCGATTTGCATGGTTTTATCGCTGCTCTTCAATTGGGAAAGCAATACCTCCTTGGCTTTGGAAGTGCCGGTAGCACCCAAAACACGAAGGAGCGACTGTTTCACTTCAGCTGAGGTGGCAGCGTTATAGGCGGGCTCTACCTGCTCATCGAGCGCGCCACGATTTCCTGATTGCTTGACAATGATCACGACGACTTCCTCGCAACGCTTGCGGATGCCGGAATCACCCGAAAACTGCAGCAAGTTGAGCAACTCAGCAAAATGCTCATCCTTGGCCATGCCCTTCAGAGCATCGATGGCAGCAGCAGCGCTTTCCGGTTTGGGATTGGACTTGATAAAACCGATCAAAGCACTTGCTGTTTTGTCGTCCTTGTGTCCGGCGGCAATACGACCCCCGATCACACGGCGCAACAGATTGCCCCGGACCTCTTCGTTCATATTGGCCGTCGTGGTGAAGCCAACGAGCTTTTCATCAATGTTGGTTCCGTCCGCTGACTCGGCGATGTAAAGAGCTTTGTAAACCGTTTCTCGACTCGACGAAGCGGCAATGCTCGTGGCGGCATTCAACAGGATATCAAGATCTTCGCCGCTTACCGGAAGATCCTGCGTATTTGCCATCGCCGCCAGAGCCACCAACTCATTGTAGCGTTTGTTTTTTTTGCCCTCCGCATTGCGCGAGAGCATGATTCCGGCAGTTGCAATGACCAAAATACCCAGTGTGGTAGCGATTGCAGCCTTGGCTCCGTTATTCATGCCCTTTTTCTTCGCGGGTGCGGATGTGCTCAGCTGTGCAGCTGGAGCGGGTAGCTGCGAGCCAGGCGAAGTTTTGATGGCGGGTGCTGTCGCGGCCGCTGCCAGCGGAACGGTCTGGGGTAGCTTGGAAGAAGCGGGAATGGCAAGAGCCGTGGCGACCGGTGTTGCGGCCACGGGCGTGGTAGGCTTTGCGACCAGCACGGCAGGCTTTTGTGCGGTGATCACAGGCGGTGGTGGCGGCGCAGCAGGAGAAGAAACGGGCACGGCGACCAGGGGGGGCGGTGGCGGCGATGCCACAGGCACAGCAGCAGGAATTGCCACCGGCAGAGCTACGGGAGTTGCAGCCGGCACAGCGGTGGCCATGGGAACGGCTGACGGCATTGGGGCGGCAACCGCATCAACAGCGGTAGGATTGCCTCCGGGAATCACCAACCGAGGTCTCGCTTTCGCGACAGGAGCGGTTTCCGCTACAGCAGGCACTGCTACCGCAACGGGCACGGAATCGACGGCGGGCTCAGTTACAGGAGGTGCCGCTACTTCCGCAGGAGCAGGAGCGTTCGGCGCGGGCGAAAATTCATCGTTGGATTGGATTGTCACTGGAGAAGAGGTGTGGATGCTAGAATGACCGAAATGATCGGGTGGACTGATGGGTTGAGGAGAAGTTTTAAGCAGGGAAGATCGTGGTGGAGAAGGGCGCTCTAGGTGAGCAGCAGCGGGTGCTCCGGGAGTAAGCAATCTGGGTTTGGCACGAGCTGGCATTGCCATATCAGTGTTCGCGGCTGACTCCCCAGGCTGATCATTCTGAATGAAAAGAGCAAGCGAATCACGAGCCGAAGCAGGACGATGTTCCGGAAGCCGGTTGATATGCCACATGATCCAGTCGCATACCCAGCGAGGAAGGTCAGGGCGAATTTCATGGAGCGGATAAACTCGATGGTCGAGGTGAGCCGCCATCACCTGCGGGCCGGTTTCGCCTTCGAAAGGATGCATTCCGGTGAGGGCGTAATAGTAAACGCACCCCATGGCATACAAATCCGTTCGACCATCCAGTTCCACTCGCTCGAACTGCTCGGGAGCCATGAAAAAAATGGAACCGAAAATCGAATCCTTTTGATCGATGGTTTGCAGCGATGGCTTGGGGGTAAACTTGGCAAGTCCGAAGTCGACAATTTTCACCTGAAACTTGCCCGAGGGCAGCCATGTCAGCATCACGTTCGATGGTTTCAAATCCCGGTGGACCAAGTTCAAATCTTGAGCGGCAATCAGAGCTTCCTGCGTTTGCATGGCGAACTCGCGGAAATCCTGCCAGGTGAACACCGCTTTTTCCACCAGCGTGTCAACGGTTTGGCCTTGCAGCAATTCCATGACCACGAATGAACCATCCTTATCGGTGCCCACATCGTAAATCGTCACAATATGGGGGTGTTGTAGAGCGGAGAGCGCACCCGCTTCCTTCGCCAATTGCTTCGCGGCATCACTGTTCGGGTCGATGCCTTCATCCGGAAGAATGCGCTTGATGGCAACCTCGCGGCGGAGGATATGATCGTAAGCTCGATACACGGCGCCCACTCCGCCCTGTCCGATTTTTCCACGAATTTCGTAGCGCTCTACCATGATGCTGAGAGATAATTTGCCTCAATTATCTTGTGAGGGAAAGCAGGAATTCGTATCAATTGCAGATTTTACCACCCGCCTGTGCCCTCGCAAAGACAAAACCGTGGGTTATTTCTCGATGCGGATCGGCTCGATCGCTTCGGTAGTGAAACGCACGCTGACCATGTAGCCTTCGACCGATTTCGAAGTCCCGAGCAGAGCACTTCCTCCATTGGCCAATCGCCAGAGGTGAGTGCTGAGAGAAGAATCGTTTTGCAATACGCCAGCCGCGGGGTAATCCGCATTTTGCAGAGGCTTGCCGTGCAAGGTCGTCATCAGTTTGCCAAGCTCAGCCCACGTGTCTTTGAGCAATCCTTGGTAAGCCGATGAAGGTTGTGGTTGCGTCTGCAAACTGAGTTCCTTCAAAGTTCCTCCGGAATCCCAATCGAAATACAACAAACATTTGAGCCCTCCAATCATTTGCTTGGTGCGGTAGGAACCATTGAGCCCAAAGCGGCCAAGGTAAATTTCATCCACGGTCAATTCCAGGCTCTTGCTAGCCTTGATTTTCGCCATCACTTCCGCCCGGGAGTCGCCTAGCTTGAGAGTGTCAAACACCGCACTATCATCCATCACCGGGCCAGCCGGGGAAGACTTTGAGGAAGGTTTTGTCGTGGCTGCCGTTGAAGGGGAAACAGGCAACTTGGCCAAAAATTCCATGTCCTCCGCGTGCAAGTCGCCACGATCCAAGGTCACCACCTTGCCATCCACTCGCTTCACTGTGACGGTGAACTGATTGTGTCTCACGTAGTCCGCAATGATAAACTTCGATCCATCCTTGCTTCTCCATTTTCTCGATTCCGCCGCTACGGTCCCCATGAGCAGCAGACCTAGAGACAGATATAAACCCATTCGCATCGTGGACATAACGTCGGAGAAGCCGGAATCTTTGAAGAAAAATTCAAAAATCGCGTCAACGCATGACACAGACGAAGAATGGTTACAGTTTTTTCAAAATTTTTCGGCACTAACGCTAATTCGATTCGCAAGCGAGGTCAGCACACCGTATACTGGTGCATGTCCTCCTGCTGTGGCCATACTGGTCCCCCGAAAAAAACGGATCCACCGCGGTTCGATCTCCTAAGCGCGGATTTTTCCCGTGCTGTCTCTTCACCGACGCCATCTTGCTGTGGTGGCTCTGAGCATAAGTTTGACGGAGTTCTGTGGATTTCACTGAGCATTTTTCTGATCGCATGCGGCTCAGTTTTTTTTCGCGACCATCTTCCCGCATGGGGGCAGATTTTTTCTGCTACCTGTGTTGCTCTAGCGGCGCAGTCGTGGTGGGCGATCTTGTTCGGGATCGGAGTCATGGCCGTTCTTGCCCACACGCCCAAGGAATTGATTGCTGCGTTGTTAGGAAAACCAGGTAGCCTGCGCGGAGTGTTACGCGCCACCGCAGCCGGAGTGATGCTCGACCTCTGCAATCACGGCATTCTCATGGTGGGCATGGGGCTCTACCAACGCGGTGCCTCGTTGGGACAAACGATCGCGTTTCTGATCGCCAGCCCCTGGAATTCGTTTTCCCTCACGCTTCTGCTCACGTCATTGATTGGTCTCAAATGGACGCTGGTTTTTCTGATTCTCTCCGCGCTGATCGGCATCGGCACCGGATATCTTGTGGAAGTTTTTACCAACATCGGCTGGCTGCCGGTCAATCCTCACAGCATCACCCTGCCCCGTGACTTCTCCTACCGCACATCACTTCGCGGCATGAAACCTGCATTGCGCCCTACCTCGGCCAACCTGCGCGCGCTGCTGCTCCGCGGCATCAAGGACTCACGCATGTTGTTGCGGTGGGTGCTATTAGGATTTGTGATGACGGCGGCGGTGAGATCTTTCATGCCTCCCGAATGGATGCACCAGCACTTCGGACCAACATTATGGGGGCTAGGTCTGACCCTGCTCACCACGACCTTGCTCGAGGTATGCAGCGAGGGCTCGGCTCCTTTGGCCGCCGAATTGCTGCGCACAGCCAAGGCCCCGGGTAATGCCTTTGCCTTCCTCATGGCAGGAGCCGCCACCGACTACACGGAAATGATGTCCCTCAAAAGCACCACGGGACGCTGGATCTGCGCGCTGGCGCTACCCCTGTTGTCCGTCCCCCAAGTTCTGCTCATTTCCTACTTGATCAATCCCCCACTCTCGCTTCTGGGATCGCCGTAATTTTTCGCTTTCCATCAGACGGGAAATGTTTTTCACTCGTTCCACGCACATGGCCATCACCCGCGAACTCACCATTCAGAACAAACTCGGCATCCACGCCCGTCCCGCAGCGCAGTTTGTGAAAATAGCGAATCGTTTTTCTTGCGACGTTCGCGTCGAGAAAGACGGCGAGGAAGTCGAGGGCAAGAGCATCATGGGACTGATGATGCTGGCCGCCGGTCACGGATCCATCATCACGGTGACCACTGACGGCGCCGATGAAGAGGCGGCCATGAATGCTCTGTCCGAGCTGATTGACCGCAAGTTCGAGGAGGATTGATCCCCAGATCTTGTGACTGCAGACTTTTTGATCATTGGCTCAGGCATCGCCGGGCTCTCCATGGCCATCCGCGCCGCCAAGCACGGACATGTGATCTGTCTCAGCAAAGGACATCTGCTCGATTCCAACACAGCCTGGGCCCAGGGAGGGATTGCCGCAGTGCTTCCCGATTCACTCCGCGATGCCGGTGATTCATGCGAGCTGCACATTGCAGACACCCTCGATGCAGGCGCGGGACTTTGCCATGAATCCGTCGTCCACACCATTGTCGAAGAAGGCTCCCGCACGATTGATGATCTGGTCGGCTATGGCGTGGATTTTGATGCCGAAGGGGGGAAATATTCTCTTGGTAAGGAAGGCGGACACTCGAAACGCCGGATTCTGCATGCCCGTGACACCACGGGGCGGGAAATTGCCGAGGCTCTGGTTGCCACCGCGCGCCAAACCCCGAATCTCACGTTGTTAGAAAACCACTTTGCGATCGATCTGATCACCACCGGAAAACTCGGCATGGTCACGGATGATCGTGTGTTGGGTGCCTACGTTCTCAACCGGGATACGGGCGAAGTGGAAATTTTCCGCTCAGACCGTGTGATTCTCGCCACCGGTGGATGCGGCAAAGTTTACCTCTACACGACCAATCCCGACTCCGCCACGGGCGATGGCGTGGCGATGGCATGGCGCGCTGGCGCGACGATCGCCAACATGGAGTTCATCCAATTTCATCCCACTTGCTTTTACAATCCGGCTGCCAACGGCGCCGAGGCCCGATCCTTTTTGGTCACGGAGGCCCTGCGCGGCGAAGGCGCCGTGCTGATCAATCAAAAGGGCGAGGATTTCGTTCTCAAACACGACGCCAGAGGCTCTCTTGCACCGCGTGACATCGTCGCACGGGCGATTGACCATGAAATCAAACGCACCGGCGCGCCCTGTGTCTATCTGGATGTCAGGCACAAAGCTCCGGGTTTCATGAAAGAACGTTTCCCTTTCATTTACGAGACTCTGCTGCGCTACGGTGTCGATTGCGAAAAGGAGCCCATCCCCGTGGTTCCCGCAGCGCATTACCAATGCGGAGGTGTGGTGACCGACATCAATGGCAAGACCACCTTGCGCGGGCTTTACGCAATCGGTGAAGTGGCCTGCACCGGATTGCACGGCGCCAATCGTCTGGCATCAAACTCACTGTTGGAAGGAAATGTCACGGCGCGCCGCGCTCTGGATGAAATGCTCGCTCATCTCCATCCGCAGCGGGAGTCCGAGGAATTCACCATCCCTGTATGGGAACACGGTGACACCGCGGCACCTGACGAATTAGTGGTGATCTATCACAATTGGGATGAAATCCGCCGCTTGATGTGGGACTATGTTTCGATTGTTCGTACCGACAACCGACTGCTTCGTGCCGCGACGCGTTTGCGCAATCTGCAGAAGGAAGTGCGCGAATTTTACTGGGGACACCGCGTCAACGCCGACATTCTCGAGTTGCGCAATCTTGTTTCCGTGGCATCGATGATTGTGGACTGCGCGGTCAAACGCAAAGAATCCCGCGGTCTTCACTACACGACAGATCATCCCCACACCAAGCCAAGCCTCGCGCAAGACACCCGCATCCGAAAATTCTGAATCCTTGATCCCATGAAATCCAACATTCTTGTCGGCATCGGTTTACTGATTCTTTTTGCAGTCATCGCCACGGCATTCGCGATTTGGCATTTGAGCACGACAGCGGAATTTTCCCGAAAAGATTCCCCCGCTCCCCAAAGCAGCAACGCTACAAACTAGGATCAGTCTTGCGCTGGAGCAGACACTACACCTAAACTTCGGCACGTTTTTTGCTTTCTGATCACCACACTCATCCCACTGCCCGTGCCTCACGATCCCATTGCCCGTCAACGTCTTCGCCTAGAAGGATTCGAACTCATCGATGAAACTCTAAGTTTTCTCATCAACTGCCTCGGGGAAGCCCTCGAGCAATTGGGGGAAAAAGACCTGCTGCCGTATCTGCCTTGGTCAGGACATCCCGCGCCGCAATCCGCCGCGCCGGAGGGTATCCAACAACTCTACTCGATCGGCTTTCAACTTCTCAACATGGTCGAGGAAAGGGTCGCCGCCGCCATCCGCCGCGAACGCGAAAAGGAACTGGGCGCCACCTCGATCCGCGGCCTCTGGCCACAGGCACTGCGCGATATGCAATCGCTGGGGCTCCAGCCCGAGGAAATCCTCCAAGTATTATCAGATGTGGACGTGCAACCCGTGCTCACCGCCCACCCCACCGAGGCGAAACGCGCTTCCGTTCGCGAACGGCATCGCGCGCTTTACGATGAACTGGTGCGCTACGAATTCCCGAAGTTCACCAATCGTGAAAAACGACGCATCCGCGATCGCATCGTGACGGCTTTGCAGACCTTGTGGCGCACGGGGGAAATTCACCTCACACGCCCCGACATTTTCCGCGAACTGCGCGATGCCATCCACTATCTCCGCGATTTGTTTCCCGCCGCGCTCGACAGGCTCGATCTCCATTTCACCGAGGCCTGGCGCGATGCCGGATTCCCGCTGGAAATGCTGCGAGCTGCCGGCAACGTCCCGCAACTCAGCTTCGGCACATGGATCGGCGGGGACCGTGACGGACATCCGTTGGTCACACCCGAGGTTACCGAAAAAACGCTGGAGATGCTTCGACGCGCGGCCTTCCAGTTCCTCCAACACGAGCTCTCGGATCTTTCCAACAATCTGACCTTGTCGGAGCATTTGAATGAAATCCCCGTAGCCCTGACTTCGCGGATTCAGGAACTGGCGACAAAGATTCCCGAGGAATTCACCACCGAAATTTTCGAGCGCTACAGCGAGGAACCGTGGCGTCAACTGACCGCGCTGATGATGACGGCCATCCGGGAATCGATCGAACTCGATGGCGACCTGACACTCTATCAACAGCCATCTCAAGTGGATGCCGATCTGCAACTGCTTGCCAACACCATCAATGACTGCGGTTGTCATCTCATTGTCGAACAACACATTCGCCCGCTTCGTCACAAACTGCAAATTTTCGGCTTTCATCTCGCCACACTCGATGTGCGCCAGAACTCGGAATTCCACGATCAAGCCATCGCCCAGTTGCTTCATGCGGCGGGCATTGCCGATGGCGAAAACTACGCGCGCTGGAGTGAAGAAAAGCGCCTTGCTTTCCTCTGCGCGGAATTGGAATCGGCACGTCCCTTTTTGCATGACAGCGTCAGCGTCGGCGAACAAGCCGATCTGGTCCTGCGAGCCTATCGCGTGTTGGCACGACACCGAAGACAACACGGCCCGGCGGGTATCGGGGCATTGATTGTTTCGATGACGCGACAAGTCAGCGATCTGCTGGGTGTGTTTGTGCTCGCACGTGAAGCGGGGTTGATGAATCTGAGCGAGGAGGGCATGTGGTGTCCGCTGGAAGTGGTGCCCTTGTTTGAAACGATGGATGACCTCGATCACGCGCCGCAGATCATGGAAAACTATCTCACGATGCCCATCGTCCGCCGGTCGATCCATCTGCGGCATCAGAGTAAAAACACGATTGATGCCGCGAAACCCGCCACCCAGCAGATCATGCTCGGTTATTCGGATTCCAACAAAGACTGCGGCATCCTTGCGGCACAGTGGGCCTTGCATCGTGCGGAAACACGACTCACCGCCACGGCCCGCGAACAGGGGCTGCATTTCACCTATTTCCATGGTCGCGGTGGCACGATATCCCGCGGTGCCGGCCCCACGCACTGGTTCATGGCTTCCCTGCCCCACGGCTCGATGACCGGCGGCTTCCGCATGACCGAACAAGGCGAGACCATTGCACAAAAATACGCCAACCTCGCCAACGCCACCTACAACCTGGAGCTGCTGCTTGCCGGTGCGGCGGTTACCACGGCAAGACACCGGCACAGCCCCGCGCCCCAACAGGACGAAGAGCTCACCGGCATCCTCAGTCATTTGGCGCAAACCAGTACTAGCGCCTATCAGGAATTCTTGCGACGTCCGGGATTCATCGAATTCTATCGTCAGGTCACACCGATCGATGCCCTGGAAAACGCCCGCATCGGTTCGCGTCCCGCGCGACGCACGGGGAAAAAAGGCCACAGCATCGCCGACCTCCGCGCGATCCCATGGGTTTTCTCGTGGACCCAGGCACGTTTCTATCTGCCCGGTTGGTTCGGCGTTGGCTCCGCATTGGAAGAACTCGCCACCCATCAACCGGAGCAATTCGCCACATTGAAAAGCGCCCTTCACGAAACTCCCTTCGTGGCGTATCTTTTTACCAACGTCGAAACCAATTTGCACTCGGCAAACCGAACGATCATGGAATCCTATGCCACGCTGGTGACTGACGTCTCACTGCGCCAGACCTTCATGGATCTGATCGCCGCGGAATTCGATCGCACCGAAAGGCAACTCGCCTCGCTGTTCGATGGCGGCATGCAAACGCGTCGACCGCGCATGATCAAAACCCTGACCATTCGCGATGAACCTCTCGCCGTGCTGCATCAGCAACAGGTCGCCCTGCTTCATGAATGGCGGGCGCATCTGGCCAACGATCATCACAGTGCCGCGGAGGAACTCCTGCCCAAGCTCCTGCTTTCGATCAACGCCATCGCTTCAGGCCTGCGCACAACAGGTTGAGTTCCAGAAATGATCAAGACCTCAATCCAACCACTTGCCTGGGTTGAGGATGCCACGTGGATCGCTGGCCCGCTTCAGGGCGCGTTGCAAGGACAGGGATGTCTCGCCCAGCGCCTGATGGATCCATGGTTTTTTTGCCAGGCCGATGCCATGCTCCCCCGTGATCGCCCCGCCATTCTCCAGCACCCAGCTGAACAACAGATGCAAGGCTTCATCACCGCGTTTGCGATTCTCGGCAAGATGATAATCCGCCACCATCAGATTGGTGTGAATGTTACCATCACCCGCGTGCCCGAAGCATGCCACGGCGATTCCCGTTTGCTCCTGCAAGGAGCGGGCGAAACGCACCAGTTCCACCAACTTCGATCGCGGCACGACGATGTCCTCGTTCAATTTCGTAAGACCAGTGTCGCGCAAGGAATAGGAAAACTCCCGACGGATCTTCCAGAAGTTTTCACATGACGCCTCATCCATGGCAGGAACGATGTGCGTGGCACCCATGCGCTCTAACAACTGCGTGAGCTCCGCGATTTCACTCTCCACGGCGATGGTCGAGCCATCCGTTTCCACCAGCAAATGCGCCTGCCCCGGCGGCAGCAGGCTGTCGCCCAGGCGCTTCCGGGCCGCAGCAAGCGTGAAGGAGTCGGTAATTTCCAACGCGGACGGCAAATGGCCTTGACGGAAAATTTCCTGCACCGTGGCCGCCGCTTGTTCAAACTCAGGAAAAATCGCCGCGAGCATCGCACGCGAACGCGGCTTGGGAATGAGTCGCAAGGTTGCCTTCGTCACCACCCCCAGCATGCCCTCGGAACCGGTGAACAACCCCACCAAGTCAAAACCCGTTTTGTTTTTGTGCACACGACCACCGCATGTGACGACCTGACCAGTCGATAACACCACTTCCAAACCTAACACATAATTCCGCGTCACACCGTATTTCAAACAACGAGGACCGCCGGCATTGGTGGCGATATTGCCACCGATGGAACAATCCTTGAGCGACGCTGGGTCGGGCGGGTAGTCCCAGCCGATCTGCCGCGCGGCTTCCTGCAAATGCGCCGTGATCACTCCAGGCTCCACCACCGCCACGCCATCCTCCGGATGGATTTCGAGAATGCGATTCATGCGAATCAGCGAGAGCACGATCCCACCACAATTCGGCACACAACCGCCCACATAACCATGCCCCGCACCGCGGGTGGTCACCGGAATGCGATTCTCATGGGCGAAGACCAGGACCTTGGAAACGTCCGCTGTTGATTCCGCAAACACCACCACATCCGGCTGAGCCTTGGCATACCATTTGTCGGTGGCGTGGAATTCTCGAATCTCCAGCATGTCACAAACCTTTCCCCCATCCAGTAAGGCCACCAAACGTTTGCCCAACTCACTGCTCGGTTCGGCAAAGGAAAATCGGGCGGGCGCGAGGTCCACGGATGATTCGCTGGCAGGTGTGAAATCCATGCGCCATGCTGCGCCAATCCATCGCCCCGGTCAAATCACAAGATGTTCGCGCCTTGCGTTTTTTGTCACACGCGCTATCAATCGCTCGTGAGTGATTTCGAAGAAAACGTCCGCAAGGCCCTGAGCCAACCGCAGAACCAAGGAGAAATGTCCGATGCAGACAGCGTCGGCACTGTCGGTTCACCCGATTGCGGTGATATGTTGCGCATGTGGCTGAAATTCACCGAGAAGGACGGCAAAAAAGTCATCGACCGCGCCACCTTCCAGAGCTTCGGCTGCCAGACCGCGATCGCCGTTGCCTCGATGGCCACGGAATTGCTCAAGGGCAAAACCATCGAACAGGCCCGCGCCATGTCTGCCGATGAACTCAGCGGCGATCTCGGCGCCCTGCCACCGATGAAAATCCACTGTGGGCAACTGGTCGAGGGAGCCCTGCGCAATGCATTGGATGGAGGAGCCATCGAAACAAAAAGCGCCGTTCCGACGCTCTCGGATGAAATGAAACAACCCGCCGACAAGGTGAAAATCAACTTCCTGCCACCGAGTTGAAGTCAAGGCAGGATCGCGGCTGCAAGCCGCTTTGGACTGCTGCGAGCCATCGCAGCTTTTCGTTTGCGGATATACGTGGTAAAAAGGATGCCTTACCTTCGCAAAGCGGTGATATCTCACCGCAGTCCAAAGCCTGCGGCTGATCTTTATCGCGGCTGCAAGCCGCTTTGGACTGCTGCGAGCCATCGCAGCTTTTCGTTTGCGGATATACATGTTGAAAAGGATGCCTTACCTTCGCTGATCGTCGCCGTGCCCTTCGCAAAGCGGTGATATCTCACCGCAGTCCAAAGCCTGCGGCATAGAATCCACAGGCTCACTTCGCCTTCATCGTCGCCTGTTTGGCAACTCTCTCGAAGAGAACACGGCGCAGGTCGTCGAGACCGATTTCCAACTCGGCGGAAATGGGCACGATCTCCACTTTGGCAAAACGCTTGCGGAAGTTTTTCAGATTTTCCTCGGCGACCTCGGAGTCCATTTTATTAGCCACGACGAGCCAGGGAAATTTTGCCAACTCCTCATCATACTCGCGGATTTCCGCGCGAAGGATTTCCAGATCGCTGACGGGATCACGGCCATCGGTGCCTGCCATATCGATCACAAAAAGCAACATATGGCAGCGCGTAATGTGACGCAGGAATTCATGCCCGAGACCCTTGTTCAAATGCGCGCCTTCGATCAGACCGGGAATGTCGGCGATGGTGCAGCGCTTGTAGCCCTCGAACTCCGCCACGCCCACCACCGGTTGCAACGTGGTGAACGGATAGGATGCGACTTTCGGATGGGCATGGGAGAGTTTTCCGATCAATGTCGATTTGCCCGCATTCGGAAAGCCCACCAAACCCACATCGGCGATGCGACGCAGCTCCAGATAAAACACACCCAGTTCACCGTCCTCGCCGAGTGTATGCTCGACCGGCGCACGGTTAGTGGGAGTCTTGAAATGCCAGTTGCCCTTGCCCCCCTTGCCACCTTGACAGAGAACAAACTCCTGCCCTTCTTCGGTGAGATCAGCGATGGGCTCCATATCGATCCCCTCCTCGCTACGCTCGAGCTCCACGGCTTCCTGCACGTTGGTGGCGGTCGTGCGATAGACCACCGTGCCAGGAGGCACCAAGGCGATGAATGGTTTACCGCCGCGCCCGGTTTTGCGAACACCGGCACCGTTGACACCTCCCTCGGCGATCATTTTCGGGTCATAGTGGAATTGGCGAAGATTGTCCGTGTGCGGCGAGACCTTGAGGATCACATCGCCACCCTTGCCACCATCACCGCCATCGGGACCGCCACGCGGTACGTATTTTTCACGGCGAAAACTCACCGCTCCATGGCCGCCATCACCTGCCTTGGCAAAAACTCGAATGTGATCAATAAACATAATATCCCTTGCGGGAGAGCAAGACTAACACGGTTTCGCGTGCAAAGTCAAACCATGGATTTTTTTCACGCTGCTTGATCAGTGAGAAGATGCTGTCGCAGCAGCACCAAAATTCCATGAAATTTCAAAATTCTCACTGGCCATCGATGAAAAATTCCAAAAAAACACCTTCCCGCTTGAGTTTTTTGCAAAAACACCATTGGATGGCGTTCACCAAACATGAGTCTGCGCAAACAATTGAATGACATTCTGATCGCACTGCTACCGACCAATCCGGTCGACTCGATCAAAGGCACGGAACTCATTCGCTTGGTGCGCTTGCAACTCGATGGCAATTACTCGGACGCGTCGCTACGTTACCATTTTTCCATCATGTCCTGCGATCCATCCTCGCCCATCGCCAAGGTGGAAAAAGGTCAGGGCTACTACCGCCGCAGCGCTCCCGCCCCAGCACTCTCCAGCGCGCAGGAATTGATTTCGCTGACGCAAGGCAGGCTCGATGACATGACCACCGATCAATCGGCCATTGATCTCACCATGCTGCGCATTCGCAAGTTCCGCGCGATCGTGCACCGCTACTACGAAATCAACGGACGCTTCCCCTTCATTTTCCGGAAGGCCTTCGCGCGGGAAGCACCGCTGGGAAATCTGTGGAAATACCCGGAAATGGTGCTCATCGATTGGGAAACCGACGAAGCACCTGACGAAGAAATGACACTAGATCCGACGATGCTCTCGCTGAAACAACGGCTGGGCGTATCGCCCTTCGGCTTGCATGCCGCGAGACTTCGCATTCAGCCGTCCCTGCAAACCTATCGAGAAGACTTTTTTCAAACGCTGGCCGTCTCCCAGTGGGCGCATGCGGGTGAGCTGATTTACGCCGCACCCATCATCGATGAGGCCCTCGCCGATGGACTGCGACGCCTCAACTCCGTTTTCGGCATCGGCGTTACATCCTTTGGCCTGACCTCGGAAATGCTCGATGATCTCCCCCGCCCGGCGCAGATTCTCAACGCCCATCCGCGCGAGACCGAGGCCATTATGGCGCGACTGGACATCAATCGCATCGCTGCGCCACATTTGCGTCCGCATCTCGACTGGCACGGCCTGCACAACCTGCGAAGCGAGAGCTTGGAGGCGCGCAGTATGGTGCAATGGCTGACCAACTGCCTCGAAAACGGTCGTGCGGAGCAATACAAAGAAGAGGAAATTCCCTCAGTGCCCGCCGTTGGACATTGAGTCAATCTGCTTCATGGTAAGGATATGAAAGATCTGACGCCCGATGATGAACAGGAAAACCTGCAAGGCCAACTACTGTTTGCCACCCCTACCATGCAAGGCGGCCCCTTCGAACACTCCGTGATACTCCTTTCCAACCACTCCGAAAAGGATGGCGCCTTCGGCCTCATCCTAAACCAACCAACCGGTCAGATTGTAGGTGATCTATTAAAGGAAAAAGCCTTTCATCCTCTGCGCCACATTGGCATACACTATGGTGGTCCAGTATCACAAAACCAATTGTTTTTTGCCGCGTTGTGGTGGGAGTCATCACAGGGACTGCGAATGATCCACCAGATTTCCGCCGAAGACGCCATCAAGCATCACCAACAACCTGGGACGCTCGTGAGGGCCTTTGTTGGCTATTCCGGCTGGAGCCCCGGACAGCTCGAAGAGGAAATCGATCGTCACACCTGGATTGTCACGCCATCTCCCTCCACTCTGCTTGGCTTCAGCCACGACGAAACCCTTTGGTCAACCGCCTTGCGAAGCATTTCTCCCTACCATCGGCTCTTGGCGGATGCTCCCAAAAACCCCTTCGCAAACTGATTCTTCCGTCAACGAAAATTGGATATGACGCCAAGCAAACCAACTGGTTGGTTTTTGAAAACCCATTTGCGCTGATAGGATCATTCACTTCGAATGGAGCAGGCAATCAAAAAGCCCCGAGTCCTGAAGACCGAGGCTCGCTGGAAACGACTAACATTTGTTCAATCGAGATCCTTTTTTTCCATCGCCGTCTTGAGATGTGCCAAGAATTTTTCGGTGGAGGGATGCTCGGAGGCGAAGAAGCGAGTGAACTCCTTACCTTCCTGATCGAGCAAAATCACTGTAGGAAAGCCCTCAATCTTGAATTTTTTCGCATGCGGATCATTTTTCTTCTTCAATTCCTCATTGCCGCGGGGGAAGTCCAATTCCACCAGAACAAATTGTTTTGACGCCTGCTCGACGAACTCTTTTTTCGAAAAAACATTTTTGCGCATGGCGATGCAGGGCGGACACCAATCGCTGCCTGTAAACTCCACCAGCACCGCTTTTTTTTCCTTTTTGGCCAACTCCATTGCCTTGTCCAAATCCGTGTGCCAGCCTTCGAGTTCGGCGAAGCTCAGGCCCACCATGGCAAAACCGGCTAAGAGAAATTTTGTGATGTTTTGCAATCTTTTCATCACCAACACAGCGACCATAGTACTCAAATTTGTTCAAAAAACGTTCGCCATTTTGCCCTCCCGCTGACAAGTTGACGCCATGCCGCAGAAGATCCTCATCATTGCGACCCGCAACGCCCACAAAACGGCGGAAATCCGTGCCATGATGGGTGAATCGTTTGTAGTCCGTGATGCCAACGACTTCCCAAATCTTCCGACTGTCGCAGAAACCGGAACGACGTTTTTGGAAAATGCCACACTGAAAGCCGAGGCGATCAGTTCCTGTGTCGACGGCTACGTTCTTTCCGATGACTCCGGACTGGAGGTCGATGCACTCCAAGGAGCTCCCGGCGTCTGGTCCTCCAGCTTCGGCGGAGAAGAGGGCAATCACGCCAGGAACAATGCCCGATTGCTGGATGACATGAAACAGATCCCCGCAGAAAAACGACAGGGTCGTTTTGTTTGTGTAATGGTGATCGCCCGGCACGGTAAAGCGTTGGCACATTTCCGTGGCACGGTGGAAGGACGTATTCTTAGCGAGGCAGCCGGTGACGGAGGGTTTGGCTATGACCCCCTGTTCGCGCCACAAGGCTACGACGCATCGTTCGCCCAACTCGGCACCGATGTGAAAAACCAATTCAGCCACCGTTCGCGTGCTTTGGCGCAAGTGATGGCATGGCTGACACAACTTTCCGACTGACATGATGCGATTTTTTCTTCTGATCATCACCGCCGCCACGCCGCTTTTGCTAAGTTCCTGCTGGCAGGTAAAAGCCAAAGAGCCGGTAGTCTATCGATTCGACCCCGGTCGCACCGCACTGCTCAAGGACGGCCATGCCTATGCTCCCAAAAGAGCTCCCAAATCAGTCATCGCCGCGATTGCGGCCGGTAACAGGCTGCAGGGCAAACCCTACAAATGGGGCGGCGGGCATCGCATTGAAAACGATACCGGATACGATTGCTCCGGCACGGTTTCCTACGTTCTGCGCGAAGCCGGCATCATCAAAGGCAGCATGCCATCCAAGGCTTTTCTCCACTACGGCAAACGCGGCGAGGGCAAGTGGATCACCATCTATTCTCGCAATGGTCACGTTTTCATGACCATAGCCGGACTTCGTCTGGACACAGGAGGCGACGGGAATCGCTCAGGCCCCCAGTGGAAACCGTGGAAGCGCGGCGTTTCCGGTTACATCATGCGCCACCCTCCAGGGCTCTGAACCTCTCCGCGATGCCGTGAAGGGAGTCAAAGCGCGCCTGCGCTTTGGAAAAATCAAGCGCTGAGGTCACCCGGTTCGGCACCACCCACACCGGCATGCCCGCCTCCTGAGCGGACATGAGTCCGTTGTGCGAATCCTCAATCGCCAGGCAATGCGCGGTAGGCACATCGAAACGGCGAGCGGCTTCCAGCCACAAATCCGGCGCGGGTTTGATGCGCGGAGCGTCGCCACGGCACACCACATGGCTGAAATGCCGTCGAATTTCCAACTGGTCCAACCAACCATCCACCCAGTGATGGGAACTGCTGGACACCACACCCAACGAAAAATTCTGCACGCGTAGCGCATCAATCAGCTCATGCACACCGTCCATCACTCCTTCGTCGGACAGTTCATGCACGATCTCCCGCTGTCTCTCGCGATCCAATTCCTCCCAGTCGAAGTTTTTTCCGGTCAACTCTTCCAAATACGTTTTGGGCGACCAAGTGGCAAAGTCACTGCCAATGCAGCGAGTATACATGGAGAGCGGTAATTCACAGCCCTCCGCTTCGAAACAACGACACCAAGCCTGATAGATCGCCCACTCGGTATCCACCAGAATGCCATCGAAATCAAACAACACCGCGCGCAAGGATTCCATACCGCCTTGTGCCAAGGGCCGACGCCACTGGCAATCCCAATCCTGAACCAACGCAGAAAAATCGTTTCTGTCGGTGCCATGTCATGCTAGAATGCGGCATGGTTCGACTTTTGATCGCTGTGTCGCTGACCTTGGGGTTGTCCGCTTTTGAATTGCCTGAACGCTCCGCGCAGTGTGTGGTCGGCATTGCCGCCGACTGGAATTCGTCGGAAGTGCAATTGCAACTCTATCAGAAATCCGGCAACATTTGGCGAAAGTCCGGCACTGCATGGAAAGGTCGGCTTGGGAAAAACGGGCTGGTCTGGGGCCTCGGTCTTCATCCCCATCCTACCAAGGGAGCGATCAAGACGGAGGGCGACGGACGCACGCCCGCCGGTGTCTTTCGCATCGGCGGGGCCTGGGGCAGCGATGACTCGATCCGCAAGCACGCCAAGCTTTCCTACCGTCGGGTTACCACTCGCGATCTGTGGGTTGAGGATCCGGCGTCTCCTTCCTACAACCGGCATGTGATTCTTCCACACGAACCGGCCACCACCTGGGAAAAAAAGCAGCAGATGAAGCAAAATGATGCAGCCCATCAACTGAAGCTCTTCATCGCGCATAACGCACCACCTCGGGTCGTGAAGGGCGCGGGCAGTTCGATCTTTTTCCATATCTGGCGCAACGGCGGAGCCTCCGCCTCCGCAGGCTGCACCACCATGGACGAAGCTCGGCTGCGCCAATTGGTGGCCTCGATCGATCCTACCGCAGAGCCCCTCTATGTCATTCTGCCCGCAGCCGAATACCAGCGCTATCGTGCTGCGTGGAAATTGCCATAACCAGCAACGATAGCGGACACTGCATCACCTCCGTCACCCTACGGGTTACTGCCACAGAAATCGCAAATCGAGCCTAAAAAACATCCGACTCCCCTTTCACAGAGAGCCGGATGTGGAGTCAGATCCTCAAAGACAAACTCAGGATCACTGGGCCGCACCGATCGTGACGGCCAGACGGGCGAATTTCTTCGTATCGGCGCCCATCGGCACGGTGAGTGTTACGGTCTGCGTGTCGGCAGGTGCATTGTCGACAACGGTAACTCCTGGGTTGTTCGCCACAGGAGCATCTGGCACGGCAAAGAAGTTCGCGCCACTCGTCGGCCAGGTTCCCAAGTCTGCATTGACTTGAACCGCCACTGCCACATCGGGCGTAATCGACTCCTTGCTGCGCGTAAACGTGAAGATCAGGTTGGCACCATCACTGGTTACTTGCGGCAACTTATTACGATCACTCGTATCTTTGGTGCCACCCAGAACGTATTCCACTCCGTTGCTGACACCATCGCCATCGAAGTCATCGTTGGCATTGCCTGTGGGTGCATTCACGGAAGCCCACGAATTGTATCCGGACTTCGCAATGTTGATTTCACCCGGCGTGCTATAGTCGACTTCATATCCTGCGGGCAATGCAGGTGAAATCGTGAATTCGCCCGTGCGAGTTCCCGTGTAGGTCGCAATCGTGTAGCTCGATGCCGTCATGGTGCCGCTGATGGCCAAGGTAGCACCCGTAAGATCGATGTTACCATTCACCGCCAGAACGTCGGATGAGGCTCCATCGACATCACAGGAGTAGGTGCCCGCCAGTGAGAGAGCGCCCGTGGTCAACTGACCAACCGTGACACCCGGATCAATGGTCGCCGCGCTGGGCACCGTGACCGCACCCGCTATGGTTCCCGTTCCGCCGAGCACAGCACCTGCACTCACAGAAACCGCATTGGTGCCCGTCGCCGATCCCGAAGTATTGTTCGCAAGCAAGGTGCCTGCAGCCACCGTAGTCGCGCCCGAATAAGTGTTCGCTGCTGTCAGAGTCAGCGCACCCGAACCGTTCTTGGTAAGTGTGCCTGTTCCCGAGATGGCATTCTCCACCGCGAGATCATCGCTGCGGTTGAAGATCAGACTCGCATCGTTCGTCACTGCACCAGAACCCAGGGTTCCAGCCGTTCCACCGGAACCGATTTCCAGAATACCCGCACTGATGACGGTGGCTCCCTCGTAGTTGTTGCTGCCCGTTAGAGTTGTCGCACCGGTTCCTTGTTGCGTCAGGGTTCCCGTGCCGGAAATGGCACTGGTCACTGTGAGCGCGGAATCCCGATTGATGATCAATGCGGCATTGTTCGTAACAGCGCCGGTTCCCAAGGAACCGGAAGACCCGCCGGAACCAATTTCCAGAGTGCCACCGTTGATCGTGGTAACGCCCGTGTAACTATTAGCACCCGTCAAAATCAAACGACCTGCAGCCACTGTAACGGCGCCATCGGTGACAATCGAATCCGCCAGGGTCAACGCACCAAGGCCTGCTTTCGTAAAGGGCTTATTGATATTGCCCCCGGTTCCGCTGAACGTAAGCGAAGCCGTTTCGTTCACCACCTCGATGGTCTTGTTCTGCGTGCCGGTATCGATCCACAGGTTACGGGCTGTTGTTTCTGCACCGGTGCCCGTGTAGCGGAACGTCGCATCATTCGCAATGCCAAGATAGCCAGGAGCGCCAGTGGTATACACGCCGATGGTACCCACACCACCGGCATCGGCGATGGAGGAAACCTCCAGCGATCCACCGTTCAGAGCCATGCCCCCCGTCGATGTGTTATTGCCAGTGATTCGCAGATGTCCGACGCCTGTCTTGGTAATCACGCCGGCACTGCTAATATTTCCAGAAACCAACAAGTCGTCGGCTGCATCCCCGTCTTCTACTGCCAGATTGACACCGTTGACCAGGTTCAGCGGACTATCGATCACCGAACTCGTGGCGGCAGCTTGAATGGTGAAGACAGATCCACCCAGGGTGCGGATGCCATCGAGCGATCCCACCCGTGTGGTGGTGCCAGCGTTCATCGTCAGGAGTTGAACGTATTGCTCACCGTTCAAAATCCAGTTGCCTCCGTTTAGAACCACTGCAGGAGGATTGCCGCCACCACCCACCGCGCTTCCCATCGAGTGAACAGCAGTGTCAAGGTTGCCGCCGGCATTCACGGTGATGGTTTTGCCAACAAGGTATCCCGTGCTAAAGTTGCCACCACGAGCGATAAATGTGCCTTCATTAACGATCACATCGGCATTGTTCAATGATGTACTGGTAGTCAGCGAACCCGTGCCGTTTTTGACCAAAGTGCCTCCGCCAACGAATTTGCGCGATAGTGTCAAGGCATCGGAACGATTGAATGCAAGTCGCCCAGCAACTCCAATCGAAATATCACCTGATCCTCCAAGCGCACCTGAAGTTCCTCCATTGCCAACGCTGACGGTTCCACCATTGATCGTAACCGCACCCGTATAAGTGTTGTTGTTGAGGAGAGTTACCGTTCCTGTGTTGAATTTTTGGAAGGTTGCTGTTCCGATGATAGGGTCGCCTTGCAGGGTGTAATTGGCTTCCGCGTCAACCTGCACCGACGATGGATTGATGCTTCCGGTGAGTGTCACCTCGGGAGTTGCCGCACCGACATCAGTGAAGCGAACCGCATCCAGTGCATAGAAATTACTTTCCAAACCATCGCTCTGTGTCTCCCAGTTCGCGGTCGTGTTCACATCCCAAGTGCCATTCACGCCACCTTTCCAAATGACAGAATCCAGACCATCAATCACCACATTCACCACGGTGTTTTCCGTATCATTCTCCAAACTGAGAATGTAGTGAGGATTGCCTGCGGCTGTCGCGGTCAAACCATCAAAGCCTGCGGCACCACCAATGGTTCCGTTGTAGTCAATGAGGGGGATTTTATCGAAGAGGAACAAATCACTACCCGGAATCACCGTGAGAGCCGTGGGAGTCTCAACGCGAAATCCGTCAACACTGGAAACCAAGAATCGGTCGCCATACGAGCCACCGTTGAAATTGGCTCTCATGGTGGCGGAACCACCGTTGAAGACCAAGCCTGCAACCGTAGAGGCAGCCGCTGTGGCAGGTGATCCTGGCTGCAAAGTTCCACCCGCGCTTGCAGTCAGGATGGATGTTGAGGAAGTTCCAGGATAAAGCGTTCCCCCATCGACGGTCGTGGCACCCGTGTAGGTATTGGCAGCCGATAGAACCAAAGTTCCCGCGCCAGACTTGATCAGCCCCCCCGCACCGGAAATCGCGGCGCTAACCGTGATCGTCCGCGGCGTAGTTCCGTCCACGGAGTCGAGGGTGTTGAACGTTGTGCTACCTCCGGTACCGCTCAGAACCAGGCTCTTCGCGCTGGTCCAGTTGGCAAAGGCCCCAACCACACCACCACCCAGGTTCACTGATTTGTTGGCATTGTTGGTAATACCACTCGCACCCAGATTGAGTCGTCCCCCGGTAAGATTGTAGGCAGCGGCATTGTTCCTGCTATTAGCCAAGTTGATGCCAAGCAAATTGACGATGCCGCCCGATTGATTGAAATTGACACCGCCGGCAGAATCCCACCCAAGGCTTAACATCGCATTGGTAGAGTTCAGTGTTCCTCCCGAGAGATTGTATGCTGACGATCCGCCCCAATGTCCCATGAGGAACGAAGCGGAGGTCGTATTGGTATTATTGCTACCTGTGATGTTGAACGTTCCTCCCGTATGCTGAATGACGGAACTCACGTTACCACCATCAGTCGTAATAAAACGCCCAACCGTAATGGTAGCACCATCCGCAATGTCCATGTTGGAACTGGTTCCTTGTGCATTCAAACCAAGAGAAATTTGACGTGCATTGACTGACGCGCCGGTAAGAAACGAGATCTTCGAGTTGTTTCGAACCGTAATCGCCGCATTCAGAAACGCCGGGTCATTGAGAGTTACCGTGTTATTGAATGCAACCGTGCCGTTTTGCGTGGCTAGGTTTGTCGTGCCACCAGCAACTGCCCCAGAGATCGTGAGAGTGTTCCCACTGCCGGAGTCGTAGAAAACGGTCCCAGTCGTTCCAGAATGGGTAATCCCTTGAGTGGAACTACCCACCGTAGCAGAGGCGAGCGCGGTGATCGTGCCGCCCTGAAGCGTGGTTCCATCGGCCATCGTGATGACATTCGCTCCGGTCGCTGTACCCAAGGCCGCGTTAGACTCGAGCCTCAAGGTCCCAGCGCTGTTCGTGATCTTGCCCGAGTAGGACTCCGCGGAATTTTGCAGCACGAGAACATTGCCTCCAATTTTGGTAATGTTTCCAGTTCCAGAAAGCGAACCATCGATCGCAAGGTTACCACCGCTCGCGGAGAAAGTGGTATCACCATTGAGCGTGATAGCGCCCGTCCATCTTCCATTGCTATTCTGACTCACCAAGGTGCCACCGGCAGCCGCAAAAGTCACATCGTTGGGAAGTGTGCGGTTGCCGTAACTACCGGTAGTTCCCGCGTTTACGACGATCGGACTGGTTCCGGATGCCGCGTCTGAGTCCTCAAAGGTCAATTGACCGGAATTCACGACGAAGTTGATGTTCGATGCCGGTGCACGGAACACCATCGAGTTCGAACCAACCTTTGTCAACGTGAACCCACCACCATCGATGGTTCCATACAAACCGCCCGACAGTCCGATGTCAAAACGACCGTTGTTACCGCCAATTTCCGCATCAGCGGAGAGCGTGAGATTTCTCACGCCAGCATTGCCATAAGCGTCAGCTCCGGAGGTGTAAATTGCGCCTAGCCCACCCACTCCATCGGTGCCTGTGCCGGCAATCGTCCAAGAATAGTTGCGAGCCTGGCTGCCCGGAGCAAAACCATTCAAATTGACCGCACCGCCAGCATTGATGGTAACCCCTGAGTTGGATCCCAGCGCCTCGACATTGCCGAGGTTGAGCAAACCTGCATTGACGACCACAGGACCGGTAAAAGTGCTGCCCGGACCGCCGAGCGTCACGGTACCAGTGCCATTTTTGGTAATCCCGGCAGTTCCCGTAATACCAAACCCTGCCGCGGCCGTGAGTGTGTAATTGCGCGCGGTGTTATTGAAAGTGACTGATGCCGGTTGTAGTGCGGCAACCATCGCAATCGTCTGATCCGCAGCAACGCTATCATCAAAAGTAACGGCATCGCCGAAGTAGAAGGTGGCAGCCTCGGGCACGGTGTTGTTCCAGTTGCTGGTGGTATTCACATCCCAATTGGATCCACCTGTGCCAGTCCATGTCAGATTCGTGTTCCCCAATGACAACTCCACGTTCGTGGCATTTACCGTGAACGAAGGGCTGCGGAAGTTGGCAGCGTTGGCAAGCGTGAAATTCGCCGCGGTTGCTGTCGTGCTGGCAAAGTTCATCACCCGAATGGCTCCCGCACCTGGTGCTCCGCCCGCGAAACTCACGGTGGTCGTGCCAGTCATGGTAAGAGCGCCGGAAAGTGTCAGCGCTTCTGCTGTGGCAGGGTTGATCACAAGGTTTCCTGCACCGGAATAGGTCAAAGAACCACCGCTGCCTTCGCCTCGCAATGTAGTGCCTGCTGCCATCGTGATGTCAGATCCCGTGACCGCGCCAGTCAAATTGAGCGTGGAAGTTCCGTTGACATTGACTGCGCCACCACCCGTTTGTGTTCCCAGAATGTTGAAAGTTCCAGCGGTAACCGTGGTTGCCCCCGTGTAAGAATTGGCTCCACTCAAGGTATTGGTGCCATTGAGTGCTGTGATGCCCAAAGACGTGGCGCTACCATTCGAGATCGGACCACTGAAAGTGGCTCCGGTGGTGGAGTTGGTCGTTCCTAGTGTGAGAGTCATCGCACTCGCCGCGCCACCGCTGATCCCACCGCTGATGGTCCCCCCTTCTCCGCCGATCGTTGCATCACCCAGCAGAGTCAGATCTCCGGAAAGAGTGCTCCCCAAGCGAATCGCCCCGCGGTTTTCTCCGTTGCCTGTGCCAATGATGGTCACAGCATTGGGCACCGCAGAGACAACATAAAGCTGGTTGCCGTTGGTAACGTTGATCGTCGCGGCTGCATTGAGGTTAAGACCGGTCGATGTAAATTTGTTAGACCCGCTGCCAATCACTTCCACAACCCCAGTGAACGCAGTGTTCGCCCCCGTCAGAGTCGTGTTGTTGGCCGCCCCGGACAGATTCAACTGGATTTTTCCTGTGCCACTGAAGGTTTGCGCGTAGGCATTTGTGCCAGCACTGGTGAGGGTCACGGTCGCATCTGTGGCAACGCTGGTGACGCCAGTCGCAGGTAGTGAAGCAGTTGCATTAATCACCAGATTGCCACTGTTCACGGAAGTTCCGCCGCTGTATGTATTCGTTCCACTCAACGTGGTGATACCTGCACCCGAATGGGTCACGGATCCTGTTCCGCTGATGGCATTGGCAACCGTATTCGTGTTGCTGCGATTCAGATCCAACACGCCGTTGTTGACAACAGCGGCAGTGCCCAGTGATCCCGCCTCGCCAGTAATACGCAAGGTGCCAGAGCTGATCGTGGTGGCACCTGTATAAGTGTTAGCCGCGCTGAGAGAAAGAACGCCCGTGCCTGATTGAGTCAATGTTCCAGATCCGGAGATAACACCACCAAGAGTTGAATCCACGGAGGAACTGAAAAGCAAACTTCCGTTGTTAAGGATGCTACCACTGTAAGCGGCCAAGGAGCCAACGCCAGCTACCTCTAAGGACCCGCCGGCTCCCACGGAGATTCCTCCGCTAAAGCTATTGACTCCACCGAGAATCACATTGCCCGTGCCCGACTTCGACAGAGAAACGGCACCCGTTCCATTGTCAGCGATGGCGGAATTGATGGTGATGGCATTGCTGCTGGAATTCGTAATTGCAATCTCTCCAGCCGTATCGGCCGAATTTCCTCCGGCTGTGAGTATGCCGTTAGAGATCGTCAGAGCACCTTTGCCTACACCGGAGAAAATACCACCCGATACACCGAGTCGCAGAGTTTGCGTTGCGGAGTCAATGACAGTCGCGGTCGTTTGATATTGCAGAAGAGAACCGATGTCCGTGACAGCGGTTTCGAGCAGAACATCTCCGGATTCACCACCATTCAAACGAATTTGTGAGGCCGCGTTGTTGAGAATGGTGCCAGCGAAAGGGACGTCGGTGTAAGCCGTAAATGCGGTGATCACACCATTAGCCGCATTGGTGGAATTCGTTGCCCAATCCGTTCCATTAACCGTGGCCCAGGAACCCAGGATTCCATTGGCGTTGTTCAGATTATTGGTCGTCGCGATGCCATCACCGGTAAAGTTCACCACAGCGCCGACAGCAGGAGTGATCGTGCCCAACTGGATCACGCTCGTGCCGGATGCTCGGCTGATGGTGGAGGGACCTGCGGTTCCAGCAGTGAGAGAAGTGGATCCCACGACTTCCGTGTGAGTTCCATTGGCAAGAGACAAGGAAACACCGCTGGCGAGAGTCAGAACTCCGGCATCGGAGAGTTTGCTATTATCACTGGTGCCGTAATCCAGCGTCAGCGTACCGGCACTGACTGTCATGTTACCGGAATGCGTATTACCGCCGGACAGCGTCAAATTGCCCGAGCCGACTTTGGTGACCGCAGCGGCACCACTCAGCACACCCGCAAGAGTGGCATTGTTGGCACCCGTGCCGATTGTGTTCGCGGATTGAACCGTGACAGGATTGTTGAGAGTAATGGCGCTGGCAAACTGCAAATTTCCCGCGGCACTCGAATTGCTGTTGAGAATGAGTGGATTGGAGTCCGCTCCCAAAGAAGAGGAACTGGTCACGATCACGCTGCCACGGTTGACGTTGACAGTTCCAGTAAATGTATTGGTTCCGGATAAACGATACGTCGTGGAATTATCACTACCCGTTCCGCTGTTGAGGAAAAGAACGGTGTTGGCTCCACCGCCGCTGATCACTCCTGTCAGGTTGAGCTCCGTTCCCGTGGTGGCACTGGCAGTATTTTTTACGATATTGTAATTCTGGGAAGTGCCGGGCGACGGTAAGATGATATTGTTCGCAACAGTGGTTGCCGCGTTATTGGCAACCGTGATGGTGGCTCCGGTGGTGCTTGTGATGCTCACGCTGCCCGTACCAAAACCGGTGGCTGTATTGATGCTAAAACCGCCCGCTGCCAGTGTCGTTCCACCAGTGTAGGTGTTGGATGCGGTCAACGATGTCGTGCCCGTGCCAATATTGCGAACGGAACCGGTGCCACTGATGACGCTGGCTACGGTGTAGGCGTTGTTGCGATTGAACTCAAGGATCGCATTGTTTGTAATAGCGCCCGAACCTACCGCTCCCGTGCCACCTCCGTCACCGATGCGCAAGGTTCCCAGCGTAATCGTTGTGGCGCCCGAGTAAGTATTGGCACCAGTGAGTGTGAGAACCGTTGCTTCATTCGCAGTGTTCGTTTTCGTCAAGGTGCCTGCACCGCTGATGACGCCGGAAATCGAGATGTTTTTGTTACCCCATCTGCCACTGATCGTGTTGTTACCGGTTAGCGCGATGTTGCCCGTGAGAGTGTGATTGCCATCCTCGTGAATGAGGGTGCCACCGTTCATTGTGATGGCATTGGCATAAATCATGGCGGCTGTGGTGCTACCGGTTTTCAGCCTGAGGGTTGTTCCGGAAGCGACCGTGACAGCGCCGCCCAGAAGGTTCGTGTAGCTTCCCGCTGTGGTAGGCGCGAATGCTTGCACTTCTCCTCCGCCGATCGATACAGCTCCAGTGCGACTATTGCCCGTGTTGTTCAAAATCAAAGTGCCGCCATCCGTTTTCGTAAGGGTTCCGGCACCGCTCTGAACACCACTCAGCGTTAAAGTTTGATTGCCATAGACCCGGATCGTGCCATTCGATGCACCATAAGCCACAGCGCGTGAAATCGTATTCGTCACGTTCGCCAGCAAACCGCCACCGTTGAGTGTGATGGTATTCGCGGCATTGCCCAATGTTGCATCTGCGCCAGGATTGAACAAACCGGAAGTGACCGTGATATTACCCGTGAAGGTGTTCGTGCCAGTGAAAATCACACCGCGACCTCCGGCACCGCCACCCGATGCGGACATATCGCCGTTGGATGCGATCGTTAGACCACCCGTTAGATTGCCTGCAATGATCGCACTGATGGTGGTGCTCTGCGCCGACGTCAGTGCGCTTGTGGTAATCGTAGCTGAGGTGCCGCCCAAAGTCAGCACATTCGGAGAGGCACCACTGGCAATCGTGTAACCTGCAGCAGTGAAAGTAAGACCGCCCGCTGAGACAGGGGCGTTGATCGTAACCGTTCCAGCAGTCCCGGCGAATACAGCGGTGTTCAGGTTGGCATTGTTCCAAGCGACCATGGCAAGACCGGATCCTTGATCCCAGTTGGTCAATGTTGTGCCCCAGTTACCGTTTCCGCCAGCGCTGGCTCCGTTGCCATTGCCGGCGATATTAGCCGTGCCACCGTCCCAAAAGCGATTCTGAGCCTGAGCTGTCGAAAAAAGACTGATCATCAGCGCCGGAGTTGCATAACGAAGAAGGTGCTGAATCAAGTAATTGCTGCGTTTCGGTTTCATGGTGTGAGGTTTTAGAAATTAGGAAGTTTTTGTGGCAAATGAAGATAAGACGGCAAGAAAGAATCTACGATAATTTTTGATACAGAAAGATAACTAGCGCGCATTGGCGATCATGACAAGGAAAAAATACGTGATGCATTTTTTTTTCATAGAGGAAGAAATGCTCAGGCCATGTCTCGCGTAGTCGTTTTATGAAACTTACGCTTTCTCCGCTTGCCGTATTAATGACATTCGTCTTGCTCTTCGCTGTCTCCCCCATGTCGGCAGCAGAGATTTTCAACGGCAAAAACCTCGAGGGTTGGTATGCCTACATAAAAGAGGAAGGGAAAATCCATGGCGATACGGAAATTTTCCGCTGCCATGAGGGTTGTATCAAAATTAGTGGCAAAAAACCGGGTTATCTCTCGACAGAAAAAGAATATGCGGATTTTGAACTGACTTTTTCCTACCGCTGGGCTGAGACAGGAAATACGCAAGTCACTCGGAACTCCGGACTGATTTACCATGCGATTGGCGAAGACCGGATGTGGTGCAATGGGATGGAATTTCAGATGCAGCAAGGCGACGCAGGGGATCTCTGGCTCATTCCCGGCACTGAGGCGAATGCATCGATCAAGGTGGAGGACAAACCCTACGGAGGAGTAAAAAAAGGCACCCGTATCACCAAAAGCGAAGGCAACGAAAAACCACTGGGCGAATGGAATGAAATGAAACTCATTTGCCGCGGTCAAACCTTCGAACACTGGGTAAATGGCAAAAAAGTGTTGTCCGGTATGACGATCGATCGAACCAAGGGGAAAATCCAATTTCAGTCCGAAGGACACGAGGTTTGGATCCGCGACATCAAACTGACCGACCTGCGCGTGAAGTCCTGATGCTGCGCGTTGAGATCTGCAATCAAAAGGCCATGCGGCATCCCTCTTTTGTGATAAAAAAATTCCCGCCGATGAAGGCGGGAATTTTTGGTAATCGACCGGGCTTGGCGCTTGGAAAACGCCGCAACGATCAGTAGCGATAATGATCAGCCTTGAAGGGACCTTCAGGGGAGACGCCGATGTAATCGGCTTGATCGGGTGTAAGTTTGGTGAGCTTAGCACCGATTTTTTCCAAGTGAAGTCGAGCGACTTCTTCGTCGAGATGTTTCGGCAGCACGGTGACTTGACCCGCTTTGTAAACGTCCTTGTTTTTCCACAGGTCGATCTGCGCGAGCGTCTGATTGGTGAAGCTGTTCGACATCACGAAGCTCGGATGACCGGTGGCGCAACCGAGGTTGACCAATCGACCTTCTGCCAGCATGTAGATGCTGTTGCCGGCGGGGAAGGTATATTTGTCCACCTGCGGCTTGATGTTGAGCTTGGTAACGCCAGGCGCTTTATCGAGTTTGTCGATCTGGATCTCGTTGTCGAAGTGGCCGATGTTGCAAACGATGGCTTGATCCTTCATTTTTTCCATGTGCTCGAGGCGGATGATGTCCTTGTTGCCCGTGGTGGTAACATAGATATCACCCCAACCGAGAGTGTCTTCCACCGTCAACACGCGGAAGCCTTCCATCGCCGCTTGCAGGGCACAGATCGGATCGACCTCTGTCACCACGACTTGCGCGCCTTGACCACGTAGGGCTTGCGCACAGCCTTTGCCCACATCTCCGTAGCCACAGACCACGCCGACCTTGCCGGAAATCATCACGTCGGTGGCGCGCTTGATGCCATCGACCAAAGACTCACGGCAGCCGTAGAGGTTGTCGAACTTCGACTTCGTCACCGAGTCGTTCACGTTGATGGCAGGCACCAACAACGTGCCGGCTTTCGCCATTTGATAGAGACGATGCACACCGGTGGTGGTTTCCTCGGAGACGCCTTTCCATTCCTTAACGATCTCGTGGAAAATGCCGGGCTGGTCCTTGTGAATTTGTTTCAGAAGATCCTTGATCACCTGCTCTTCATGGCTACCGGAGGGAGTGTTGACCCAGTCCGAACCATTTTCGAGTTCGTAACCTTTGTGGATGAGCAACGTGGCATCGCCACCGTCATCGACGATCAACTGCGGGCCGAGGCCTTGCGGATTGACCAGAGCTTTCCAAGTGCACCACCAATACTCCTCGAGCGTCTCGCCTTTCCAAGCGAACACCGGAATGCCACGGGCCGCGATTGCTGCGGCGGCGTGATCCTGTGTGGAGAAAATGTTGCAGCTTACCCAGCGGACTTCCGCGCCGAGGTCGACGAGTGTTTCGATCAACACAGCGGTCTGAATCGTCATGTGCAGCGAGCCCATGATGCGCACGCCTTGCAGCGGCTTTTCCTTGCCATATTTTTCCCGAGTTGCCATTAGGCCGGGCATCTCGTGCTCAGCGATGTCGATTTCCTTGCGGCCGAATTCTGCGAGGCCGATATCGCGTACTTTGTAGTCGTTCATGTTGGTAGAGGTAAGATTTTCAGACATAAGACATAAGACTTGAGTCTGCGAATCGAATTGTTGTGTGTTGGTGTGTTGGTTCGCTTGACAGTCTACTTGATCGCCTTTTTCAGCGCCTCCACCTTGTCCGTGCGCTCCCAAGTGAGATCGGCATCGTCTTTGCCGAAGTGGCCGTAGTTGGTGGATTTCGAGTAGATGGGACGCAGCAGGTTGAGCTGCTTGACGATGTCGGCGGGCTTAAAGGAGAAAACTTTTTCCACGGCAGCCAAGATCGCGGCGTCACTGCGAGTGCCGGTGCCGAAAGTATCGATGTGGATGCTCACGGGACGAGGATGACCGATGGCGTAGGCGAACTGCACTTCGCATTTCTCGGCGAGGCCAGCGGCGACCACGTTTTTCGCCACCCAGCGGCCCATGTAGGCAGCACTGCGGTCCACTTTCGAAGGATCTTTGCCCGAGAAAGCGCCACCGCCGTGACGTCCCATGCCGCCGTAGGTATCCACGATGATCTTGCGACCGGTAAGGCCGCTATCACCCTGTGGTCCACCGATGACAAACTTGCCCGTAGGATTGATCAGATACTCCGTGTCTTTGGTCAGCATGTTTTTCGGCAGTACCCGCTTGATCAGGGCGATGCAGAATTTTTCGATTTCCGCATGCTCCACCGTCGCCGCGTGTTGCGTGGAAATCACGACGTTGACGATGCGGGTCGGCTTGCCATCGACATACTCAACGGATACCTGGGACTTGGCATCGGGGCGCAACCACTTGGCAACCTTGCCGGCTTTGCGGACTTTCGTCAGCTCACGACCTAACAAATGTGCATACATGATGGGAGCAGGCATGAGTTCGGCAGTCTCGTTGCAAGCATAACCAAACATGATCCCCTGATCCCCCGCACCCTGCTCCGCATGTTTTTTGCCCTTGGCTTTTTTCGCATCCACGCCTTGAGCAATGTCGGGCGACTGGGTGGTGAGGTAGTTGTTGATGAAAATCTGGTCGGCATGAAACACGTCGTCGCCATTCACATAACCAATGCCACGCACGGCATCGCGGATGATTTTGTCAATGTTAATCGCCTCACCGATCGACTTCTGGCCGATCTTGGGAATGGTGATCTCACCACCCACAACGACAATATTGCTTTTCACAAATGTCTCGCAGGCCACGCGGCTATTCGCATCGACTTTCAAACAGGCATCAAGAATCGCATCGGAAATGGTGTCGGCCACTTTGTCAGGATGCCCCTCGCCCACGGACTCGGAAGAAAAAATGTATCGGCTCATAATTGTTTGTTTTTCGTATCGTCAAATCGCGATGCGTTGATACAATCACTGGCGAGATGAAACTGTCAACACTGAAATGTCTGAAACTTTTGGCGGACCCCACTCGACTGCGCATCGTTCTGTTGTTGCAAAGCCATCCACTGTCGGTGGTGGAGTTGCAAGAAATTCTGGGGATGGGCCAGAGTCGCATCTCCACCCAGCTTTCCCTGCTCAAGCAGGAGGGTCTGGTGACGGATCAGCGATCGGGAAAAAACAACATCTACCACTCGGAGTTGCCCGCGGAGTTGCTGCCCATCGCCCGCGATGCCGCATCAGAGTTGCCAGAATCCGCCAAGGACCAGACGGCGCTGAAGCACCTCAACCGCAAGCGCAAGGACAAGGCGCGTGCGTATTTCGACGAGCTGGCGGGTAAATTCGGCAAGAACTATGTGCCCGGCCGATCCTGGAAAGCCCTTGCCGAGGCTTTGCTCAAGGTAATGAACTACGACGTAGTGGCCGACCTCGGTGCCGGCGAGGGAACCCTATCCCAACTCCTCGCCCAACGTGCGAAACATGTCATCGCGGTGGACATTTCTCCGAAAATGGTGGAGTTCGGCAAAACCCTTGCCCGCGACCATGACCTGCCGCATCTCGAATTCCGTCTCGGCGAAATTGAAGACGTTCCAATCGATTCGGGCAGTGTCGATCTCGCCATTCTCAGCCAGGCACTGCACCATGCCGAGGATCCGACACGCGCGCTAAACGAAGCCTATCGGATTCTGAAACCCGGCGGCTGCCTGCTCATCCTCGACCTCGCCAAACACAGCTTCACCAAAGCCCACGAACTCTACTCCGACCGTTGGCTCGGTTTTGCAGAGGGCGAACTGGCCGAGTGGTTGGAGCTAACCGGCTTTCTCCATATCGAAACCGCCATCGTCGATCGCGAAACCAAAGCCCCGAAGTTCCAGACGCTGGTGGCAACGGCGAGGAAGGAATGAAGCGGTTACTTCGGAGCATTGATGACCTGATACCACGCCTTATTGCCTAACACTTTTGCGCCATCTTTTCCAAGAAGGCCGGTCATGTCGATGAAGTGCAGGTATTTTTCTTTAAGAGCACCGATCTCGAAAGTGAGAGTCAGACCATCGGTGGAGAGCTTGGCATGTTTCACATCGAGTTTGGTGAGGTCCTTTTTCGGCGCGCCGTAGGCTTGATGGTAGTCATAGGTGTGACGACTGACCGTAAGTTTGTTCAGCGACGCAGCATCCAGAGGCTGACTGAAACGCAGGGCGAAGCCTTCTTTTTGCGCCTTGATCTGATCGAGCGAGAGATACGCCTTGCCGTTCCACTTGATGCGCGTGATGCCCTTGCCGCCCGCCCAAGACAACTGTGTTTTTCCGACGTAGAGCGAGCCATCCTTGCCGAAGGCGAGGCGGTTGCTGCCCATGCCGAGCGGAGAGCCGTTGAATACAGGCACCAACGCGGTTTGCAGAGTGCCATCGACTTTGTCTTCCAGCACACGCACGAGATTTTTTTGATTCATCTCGCCGATGAGCGTTTGATTGGTCCAGCTGGCAGGGAAACTGCCTTTCGGTATGATCACGGGCCATGTGGGCGAGTTGGCAAGCTCGCCTTGCGGGAAATAGCCTATGGCAGGAGTTTGCCTCTTGTCGAGTTCCGTTACGGGCATACTCAATGGATCCTTGCCGTCCCAACCGGGTGTCCAAACGAGTGAAGCGGGATGTCCGTAAAAGCCGCCTTTTTTCACGTCGTAGAGCGGACTGGTGGGACGCCAGTCGCCTTGGTTGTCGGTGATCAGCAAGCGCCCCGATGCATCGAAGCCAATGCCATTGGGCGAGCGGAAACCACTGGCGAAGGGTTCCATCGTTTTGCCATCAGGCGAGAGTTTCAGCACCCAGCCGCGCCATTTCACACGGGCGTACATGCGACCAGCGGCACCGCGGTTTTTGCCCCAGGTCTCGCGTGTGGTCATGCCGGCAAAGTCCACTTTTCCAATCTTCGAAAACTCGCCACGGATTTCCTTTGCCATCGGCGCCCCGTTCGATGCCACACCTAACACGATGTAGAGATTGCCCTGAACATCGCGGGCGGGGCCGTAAGCGAACTCGTGGTAATTGCCGGACATGCCGAAGTCATCGAACACCGTTTCGTATTCGTCCGCACTGCCATCGTTGTTGGTATCGCGCAGGCGGGTGAGCTCGGCACGCTGCATCACGAGAAGGCTACCATCCTTGTCGGCGAGCATGCCCAGCGGTTCCTGCAAGCCGCTGGCAAATGCGCTCCACGCCTTGTTCGATGGGTTATAGATCATCACATCGCCCCGATGGAAGGCTACGGCGATACGACCATCGGATAAAACTTCCATAGCACCCACCTGGGGGTCCACACTTGGTGGTCCAGCAATTTCTTCAAAGGAAAAATGGTCTGTCCATGCGCTGGCCAAGAGACTCAATGACAACCACGCGAGTAGAGAAAACGATTTCATTTCAAGGAAAAGGTGAGAGTGAAGGTTGAGGTGTCAGCTGGTGCGAGGGTCAGCTTATGACCAGACATCGAGCCTTTGTCGCTGGTGATGGTGACCCCATCATGGGCCGTGAATTCCAAAGTCATCGCGGCGGCAGGAGTGGGAGTGATGGTGAACGTCCGTTGGAACCCAGCGCCTTCTTTGGCGGGTGTGAAGCGCTCGGTGATCGTCTGCGAGCCGATGCGGTAGCGGAAGGTCGGCAGTTTATCCTTCAGGCTGTAGCCGAGAAATTTCACGTCTTTTACCGTACCGAAAGGCGATTGAGCTTCTGTGTATCTCACCGTGCCGATCACCGTCGCCAGGCTACTGCCATTGCCACGCCAGTAGGGAAAACCATCGATAAAACCACCGGTCCATGCATAACGCAAACGGCACTCCCCTGCATCCCAGCAAAGGGAATTGGTCTGATCCACTGCCACTGCGATCGCAGCAGGTCCTGCATTCGGCATGAAAATTCGCTGCACCTGCGGACGCGTAGTGTAGGTCGAGGATGCGGCATACGGATCCCCCGCCTCTTGCTTCTTCACCTTCACGCCCTCAGCCACCTTCATCACATGAGCATAAATCGCCCTCAGTCCTTCATCGCCCACATGGACCATGGAGGGCATTTCGATCACATTCTCGCGCTTCTTTTTAGGAGCCACACACCATTTCACAAAATCATCCGGCTTACCCAGATACAGTTGGCGCATTTCCGCTAGGGAAGGCCCCACCACCATTTGGTCAAGCATGTGGCAGGCAGAACAATTGTTGGTGAACAACTGCGCGCCATCAGGAGCGGCTGCGACTCCCAGACTGGTAATGCATAAAAAGAACAACACGGATTTCATGAGATCAACGGAACTGCCATGGCAGTGCAGAGGCTAACGTGGATGAGAAGATGCATCTGTCAAACAATTCGCAACCTGCACGAGGACAAAATGAACCTTTCTGCAAGGTTCAACTATCGAAAAAGAAACGCCCTTCTTGATCGGTTTCTCCGAGCTGTTTGCGGTATGACAGGCAAAAAAAGCTTGCAATCGAGTGATTTCGCGCCCTAGTCAGCGTTCGCACAACATTTCGAGCATTCACTCTCATGGGAAAAATTTTGATCATCGCCGAAAAACCCAGCGTCATGACTGATCTCAGTCGCGCGCTGTCCAAACCCTTGGGGAGATTTGAAAAAGAAGGAACGGGTCGGGAGACGTGGTTTGAAAATGACCGCGCCATCATCACCTCGGCGGTAGGTCATTTGATCGAATTGCGCATGCCCACCGGGCCGAACGGGAAAAACCTGCCGTGGAAATTTGACGTCCTGCCGGCGATTCCACCACAGTTCGAATTGGATCCTATCGCTGACTCCGAGCCTCGCCTCAGACAAGTTCTCAAGCTCGTGAGACGCAAGGATGTCAGTGAAATCATCAACGCCTGCGATGCCGGTCGCGAGGGTGAACTGATTTTTCAATACATCATGGATTACGGCAAAGTGGATAAGCCGGTGAAGCGCCTGTGGATGCAGTCGATGACCCAAGGTGCGATTCTCGAAGCATGGGAAAATTTACGCCCGGCATCCTCCATGAAGAACCTCGCCGATGCCGCCAAATGCCGATCAGAAGCCGACTGGCTGGTGGGGCTCAATTCCACCCGCGCTCTGACCTGCTTCCGCTCGCGCCATGGCGGTTTTAACATCACTGCCGCAGGACGTGTGCAAACACCCACGCTTTCGATCCTTGCCCAGCGGGAAGCGGAGATCCAGGCATTCGTGCCGCAGGCCTACTGGGAAGTTGGGGCGGTATTTGAGGTCGCCAAGGGACAATATCCCGCTACGTGGATCGACGAAACATGGAAGAAGGATGAATCCCAGCCGCATGGCAAGGCGGAGCGCATCTGGAATGCGACAGAAGCCGAGGAAATCAAACAACGTTGTCTTGGCAAAACGGGCACGGTCACAGAGGAAACCAAACCACAAACGCAGATCGCTCCCCAGCTCTACGATCTCACTTCCTTGCAGCGCGATGCCTCGTCGCGCCTAGGGCTCTCCGCCAAAACCACCTTGCAAATCGCCCAAGCGTTGTACGAAAAGCACAAGATGCTGACCTATCCGCGTACCGATTCCAAATATCTTCCCGAAGACTACGTCGGAACCGTGCGCACGACTTTGCAAGACATCGCCGATGGACATCCTCCCTTGACCCCCTATGCTCAAGCCGTGCTCCAAGGCAAGGATGCCCATGGTCCTCAGCTCGTGAAAAGCAGAAGGGTTTTCGATGACAAAAAAGTCAGTGACCACTTTGCCATCATTCCGACCGGAGCCTTCAGCAGACTCAACGATCTCGAAGCCAAGGTATACGATCTGGTCGCCAAACGTTTCATCGCCGTATTTTACCCAGCCGCGGAATTCGAACTGACACGTCGCTTGACCCGTATCGTTCACAACAACGACCTAACGGATGCGTTCCAAACCAACGGCAAGGTATTGGTAAAACCGGGCTGGATGGAAGTTTACGGTCGTCGCGTGGGCGTTGCCGCGAACAAAGACGAACTCGTCGCTATCAGCACGGGAGAAAAAGCGACTGCGATCGAGGTCGAGGTCAAGGCCGATACCACTAAGCCTCCCGCCCGTTTCAACGAAGCTACCTTGCTCTCAGCGATGGAAGGAGCCGGTAAACTGGTCGACGACGAAGCATTGGCAGAAGCGATGTCGGAACGAGGTCTGGGCACTCCGGCAACGCGTGCTGCCATCATCGAGGGATTGATATCGCAAAGGTATCTGGCACGCGATGGTCGCGACCTGCATGTCACCCCCAACGGCATGACCCTCATCCGTCTCGTTCGGGAAATGGAAATCGATGGTCTCAGCTCCCCCTCCCTCACCGGCGAATGGGAATACAAACTGCGTCAAATGGAGCAGGGCGAACTCTCCCGCGATGTCTTCATGAGGGAGATCGAAAGTTACACCCGCGAGATCGTCGAGAAAGCACGGAGTCATGCCGAAGCCTCCAAAGGCCGAACATTTCCCGATCTCCTCGCTCCTTGCCCACGATGTGGTGCCACCGAGCTGAAACAAACCGACGCGACTTTCGAGTGCCGTGCTCCTGGATGCAATTTTTCATTCAGGAAACACATTGCTGCGCGAGAATTGAACATGGAAGAGGCGAAGGAACTCCTGACCAAGGGCATCGTCGGTCCCCTCAGCGGATTCAAGTCCCGCTTCAACAAAGCTTTCGAAGCCTCGCTGAAGCTGGATGAAAAACAGAAGATCAATTTCCATTTCGATAACGAAGATACGGAGACCAAGGTGGAGCTGACCGAAGAGATGTTGATCGGCACGGCGCCCCTGCCTGATGGCACACAAGCCAAGGTGTATCAAACGGAAAAAGCTTACTATGTTCCCGCGATTGTCACCCCCAAAGACAAGGATGGATTGCGCATAGGCCGGTCCATCCTGCAAAAGGAATTGCCTGCCGAGGAAATCCTCAAACTTCTCAGCGAAGGCAGAACCAACCTGCTGAAGGGATTTGTCTCGAACAAAACCAAGCGCAAGTTCGACGCCTATTTGCTACTCGATCCCAAGTCTCATAAAATCAATTTCGATTTCCCTGAACGCGAACCTCGCATCCCCAAGGCTACCAGCGATGCATCCACCGCCGTACCAGCTAAGAAAGCGGCGAAAAAAGCCGCAAAAAAAACGGCAAAAAAACGGGCGAAAGAGTGAGATTCGATAAGACAATCCTTGGTTTCGGCAGCGTTGTGATTTCATGAATTATCCACTGGCATAATGCTGTGGTTTGATTAGAGTCGTAAAGTCACACGCAATGATGCCCGAACCAACAAGTTCCCCGCAAGCACAGGAGATTCCCGAGAGCTTGAAGCAGTTGCTTGCGGAATATCGTCGCAAGCTCTGGCGCATCAAAATTACCGAGGCATTTCTCGCCGGCATCATTGGCCTGATTCTTTCTTTCTTGCTGGTGTTTGCCCTGGATCGCTTGTTGCAAACTCCCGCGATGTTACGCCTGATTCTGCTGCTCGCGGGCACATCGTTATTCGCGGTTTTCGCCCCGCTATGGATGCGGCGCTGGGTCTGGGGTCACCGACGCGAAAACGATCTCGCACGACTCATCGCCCAAAAACAACCTGATCTCGGGGATCGTTTGTTGGGCATCATCGAACTTCAAGAGCAACAGGAAACCAAAGAGTCGCTCTCCCCCCGCCTGCGCATGGCGGCCATGGAAACCGTAGCGGCCGATGTAGAAAAAAACGGACTGCAATCAGCCCTGCCACCGTCCTGGCTGAAAAAAGCCCTGGCATGTTGTTTGGTCTTGGCATCACTGACCATGATCGCATTTCTCCTCGCGCCCCAAGCCGGTGTGAATGCGCTACGCCGTTGGGCGATGCCGCTTCAGGAGACGGAGCGCTACACCTTCACCAAGTTGGTGAACGTTCCAATCTCTCTCGTTGTAGCCCATGGCGAGGCTTTCGAGATGAACATTACTCTTGCTGTTGATTCCGAATGGAAACCTGCTGTGGGAGAGGTTCGCATCGGCGCCAATCCGGCCATTTCCTCCCCCATGGTGGATGGATCGTATCGCTTCGTTCTGCCGGCCCAATTCGCACCATGCATGCTCGCCTTGACCATCGGTGATGCCCGCCACTCCATCCGCATCGAACCCACCTCGCGCCCCGCCATTCAACTGGCAGAGGCCATTCTTGAGTATCCGCGTTACCTTCAACTCTCGGAAGAAACCATCGACCTGAAAACAGGCGTCGCCACCGCCGTGCAAGGTTCACGGATCCGCTTCCGACTCTCTGCCGACCGAGCTCTGGAAAAAGCCACGCTTGGCCCCATCAGCCACATCCCGCAGCCTGAGAAATCCGAGCCAACCTCGCCAACTCCCGGATTTCGTCAAGAGATGAAAATCGACAAAAACGTGGCCGTCTCGAAAGCCATTGCTGTCGACACGCACTCGTTCGATATCCCTTTTGCTTGGACCGATGTTTACCAGCTTTCTGGTGACAACAACTTCCGCTTGCGAGTCGAGGCGATCGCTGACAATCCACCTTCCGCATACGTCCAAGGAGTAGAGAGACAACGCGTCATGCTACCCGAGGAAACCATCGACTTTGACGCCCTTGCGGAAGATGATTTCGGTTTGAAGGAACTGGGGATTGAATGGAAAGGAGAAGCAGAAGCCAGCGGATCAGCCAGTGCACTGGCGCAAGGTTCGCTCAAATTGCAACCGGGATCTCCCGGTTCCAAGCGACTGAGCAAGAGCACAGCCTTCTGTCCCGCAGCGATGAAAATCGGCCCGCAAAAACTGATCTTGCGAGCCTACACGCAGGACTTCATGCCGGGGCGCTCGAAGGTTTATTCCGAGCCCATTGCACTCTTCATCCTCACTCGAGATGAGCACGCGCAAATGCTCAAAAACCAGTTCGACCGTATTGTGGGCGAATTGGAAGACGCCACGCGCCGCGAGCAGAATGCCAATGAAGAAAATCAACGACTGGAAAGATTGAATCCTGAGGACTTGCAGAAAGAGCAGAACCGCAAGCGTCTCGAAGCACAACAAAAAGCGGAGCAGGAAAACATGCAACGCATGGGCGAACTGGAAAAGCGCATGGAGCAATTGCTCAAAGATTCCGCACGGAACGGCGAGATCGACAAGGACACGATGAAAAAAATGTCCGAAACCATGAAATCGCTTGGTGAATTGTCCCAACAAGACATGCCGAAGGTCGAGAACAAACTCGGCGAGTCTCAACAACAAAACAACACGCCCGAACAGTCCAAGAAGGATGTGCAAAAAGCCGTGGAGGAACAAAAGAAGGTGCTGGAAAAAATGCAGCAAACTCTGGATAAGGCGCGCGAGGCCAACAAAAACATGGAAGCCTCCACCTTTGTCAATCGCTTGAAAAAAGCCGCCAGCGAAGAAGACGCGATCGCTGCAACGCTGATCGAATATTGGCAGAAGAGCCTAGGGATTTCCGCATCCTCGGTGGATCCCAGTGTGCTGACCATGCTCGCGGAAATGGATCGCAAACAAGCCAATAACGCTGCTGATATCCGCTGGATTCAGGAGGATCTCGGCCATTTCTTCACCCGCACCAACAAGGAGGTTTACAAAGAAATCCTCGAGGGTATGCGCGACACCAGCGCAGGCGCGAATATCGATGCCTCACTGGAACAACTGCGCGACCTGTTGAAAAGCAACAAAACCTCGCTCGCAACCAACAGCGCTACTTATTGGTCAGCCAAGCTCAAGGAGTGGGCCAAAAAGCTGGAAGGCGAAAAAGACAATGCGGGAGGTCAGGGCGGCGATGGCGGCCAAGGGAATCCAGAGGACGAAGACTTCGAGTTCATGCTTCGCGTGATGAAAATGATCCAACAACAACAAGACCTGCGAGCGGCCACGCGAGCACTGGAGGAGCTGAAACGTTCGGCGCAACTGCAACCATGACCCACATACCCGCGATGAAATTCACATTCCTCATGCTGAGCCTGTGCGGACTCATCCATGCCCAGGACGAAGCCAAAAAAGACACAGCGGAAATTCTCACCGAACATCTGCAGGGAGCGAAAAAAACTTCCGGACAACAGGATGAACTCGCCGCAGATGTGCAGCAATTGCGCATTGAACAAACCAATCCCAAGGTCATCTCTTTGCTCGATGAGGTGGAGAGCATCATGGATGAAGCCAGTGAAAATCTGGATGATGCCAACACGGGAGGCGACACCATCGCAGCCCAAACAGAGGTGATCGAAAAGATTTTTGAAGCGGCCAAGCAAAAACAACAAGGTCAGGGACAAGGACAAAGTCAGGGGGCCCAAGGCATGATGGAAATGATGAAGCGCATGATGGGGCAGGGCGCGGAAGGTGATGAAAAAAAACCCGGAAAGCAACCGGGCAACCAACCAGGAGATGGACAAAAGGGAGAATCCGACAGCGCCAATTCCGCAAACCAAGGCAGCGCTAAAGGAGACAAGTCCGAGCAACGGCGTGTGCCGAAGGCCTCTGGTGCCAATAGCCAGGAATTTCCCGAAGAATTTCGCAAGGCACTTGATGCCTACAACCGATCCGTCACTCCCTGATATCCATGTCCTACCTGGAACTGCGCAATCTCAAAACCCATTTTACCAAAAACGCGGGATCGGTGTTCGCTCCGAGAACGGAAATCATCCGCGCTGTTGACGACGTGTCACTTGCCATTCAAAAAGGCGAGATCCTCGGATTGGTAGGTGAATCGGGCTGTGGCAAGTCGACCTTGTCACGCACCATCATGCAATTGATTCCCGCCACCTCCGGCGAGGTGATTCTCGATGGTGAATCTCTCTCTCGACTCAGCCATAACGAGGTGATGCACCGGCGACTGGATTTCCAAATGATCTTCCAAGATCCCTATGCGTCGTTAAACCCACGCATGACGATTTTTTCGACTCTCGAAGAGGCCATGCGACAACGGCATCCGCAACTCGGTAAAAACGATCTCTATCGGAAAATCATCTCCTTGATGGAAACCGTGGGGCTCGATCCTGCGGTGATGAAAAAATACCCACACGAATTTTCCGGTGGTCAACGTCAACGCATCGCTATCGCCCGGGCGTTGGCGCCCGAACCGAAGTTGATCATCGCCGATGAACCGGTCTCCGCGTTGGATGTTTCCATTCAATCGCAAATTCTCAATTTGTTGCGTAAGTTGCGTGAGGAATTCCAGTTGACGATGATTTTCATCTCTCACGACCTCGGCGTGGTGCGCTACATCGCCGATCACATCGCGGTGATGTATCAGGGAAAAATCGTGGAATACGGTGAAGCGGAAGCGGTGTTTCACCATCCTCAGCACGAATACACCCAACGACTGCTCAATTCGATCCCCAAACTTGCGGCAAACGCCTGATGCCATCGCTTTACTGACACAAAGGCACTTTGTATTACGAGGGGCTTCGGCTATTCTCACGTATCACCCTCGACGAATGCGGTGATGCGGAAATCCCATGAAAGTCCCTTTACCTCGTGATCAACGATCTGCGATCGTCTACCATGCTTTGCGCATAATGCTCAGGATGTGTCTCGCTCTGCTGTCAATGCCGATTCTGATGGCACAGGACAGCCGGCTCGATGGCAGGGATTACTCGCAGAGAAGCGATCAATTGGTTCGCTACTTTGCGAGAGCCAACCCGAAAAATCCGAACTTCCCCAAAGATGCCATGCCCTATCATGCGGCGCGGCTTGAATTGGGCATGGAGATCCCTGAAACGCTGAAGAATCTGGAGAAAATGCTGGATGTGACTCTGAAATCACGTCCCGATCCCTTTCATCTTCATGCCTGCATGCATGCTTATTTTCGGCATAAGGAAAAACTCACGCCATCGATTCGCGAGAAAATCAAGAAGCTGGCAGCGAGTTGGGCCTACTCCAAACCGATCGGTGTGAGTTTGAATTATGAGCTCATGCGTGATGGATCCGGCTACCTCGCGGCTCAAGAATGGCCGGACCTAGTTGATGCGGCAGGCAACAATGCCGCCAAGATCAAAAAAAATTGCGAAGGCTGGCTGTGGCGGATTTGGCGTGACACCACGAATCGCAATGCCAGCGAATACGATGCGCCGATTTATTATGGGACGGATTTCGCACCCGCCCGCATGATCGCTGAATACAGTCGCGATCCTCAAATGAGCATGGCGGCAAGAATGACGTTGGATTTTATGCTGATTCAGACAGGTGCCCATTGGCTCAATGGCTACCACATCAGCAGCGCAGGGCGGGGTAAATACTGGGGTTCTCTGAACCTCGGACCTGATGCAGCAGCTGCCACCAATGGAATGGCATTTTTGTTTTACGGATCACATCGCCCGTTCAACATCGCGTCGGCACCACAAGCTTACTGGCTGGCGCATCCGGGAAAATGTTTGTCACCTGCCCTGCTCAGCTCGTGGCAGTCATCGCTACCACTCACCCGCACCGTGCTCGCAACCCATCTCTGGCCGGGTCATGATGCCATCGTCCATAAATACGCTTGGTTTGACAAAACATACGGTTTGGCCAGCCAACGCGAAGACGGCACAAGCTTTCGCAGCTACTTGTTCAAGGAGTGCCGTCGCACGATGCTGAAATGGCAGAGTGACAAGCCAGCAAGCAGCTTCACCGTGATTCAGCAGAATCGCCGCCGCCCTCAGGAAAAAATCGGCAATGCCTTCGCCTACGGTGAAAATCCCTACTGCCAGGTCATGCAGCACCACGGCTCATTGATAGGAGTATATGACGTGCCGGAAGATTACGGTTTCTGGTTGACTCGAGCTCCCTTTACGACCACCGGCGCGATCGTCGCGAGGACCGAGCGCAATGGCTGGATCATTTGTCACGGAGGCTCCATGCTCTTTGCCTTTCGCTTCATGGGGGCAGCTCGTTGGGACAAACCCGACACGCGGGAGCGGCTGGAACTCTTACGCTGCGATGATCGTCGCGGTGGCTGGATTTTGGAAACATCTCCGCTTTCGCATTTTGCTGGAGGAGGAGCACAACAGGAATTGCAACGTTTCAGCGATGCGCTCTTGCGTTGCAACATCAAGGATCAGACCAAACAATCTCCACCAAAATTGAGCTATCAAAATATCTACGGCACCACCATGGACATCACATGGAAACCTCTGGTTGATCCGCTGAGAGATGAATGCAGGGTGAATGGCAAGTCGCTCCGTCTTGAGGAATTTTCGCTACTGAAATGCCCTCATGCCAACCAACCCAATGGAGGCAACCTCACACTATCCGCTCCTAACGGAAATTCCATCACATACGACTTTAAAAACTGGAAAATCCTTACCAACGGCAAATGATTTGCTAGGGACACATGGCAAAAAATTGTCGCCGAACGCCCCCCGGCGCTCGGCGACTTTTTTTCCCATGAAACCAAAAACGTCATCCCGTGGGATTTCGTCTTTGGAGAACTTTGGTAACTGACCGCCTGTGAATAGAACGATAAGCGAATCGGACTTATTTCATCAACCGCATAAAACCAACTGATTCGAAATTCATCTTAGCATGCATGACAGAATCGGCAAGAGCGGCTCTTGATCGGCTGGATGAAAGATTGGATCATGGTGTCCTCGGGGCTTGTCCGGCGATCAATCCCGCTTGGGACAATGCCTTCCATCCACCGTGCAAGGCTCTCACCTCAGGAACCAGTTGATACTCGCGCAGGCGTTTGGCAATCTCCCTGCTGGTGCCGCAGCCCACGTCACCACAATACACCACAACTCGCTTGTTCTTCTCTGCCAGAACCGGGAACGCCTGCTCGAGAAGTCTATCAAAGTTTTCTCCATCGGCAGTGGTGAGCAACAAAGATCCGGGCAAGCCGTTTTTTTGCCAATCGACACGACGACGCGCATCGATCCACACACAATCATTTTCCCAGTCTTCGAGAACTGTGCGAAGACAGATCTCATCGGCAGACAAGGTTTGCGGGTCACAGCTGATGGCGATCGGTTCGACGGGATCCATGAGACGATTGGCCAACCCACCGATCAGAGAGATGACAACAATCATTGCCCATTGCTGCCATCCGGATTTGATGATATTCCTCATGGAAGTTGCTTCATTCAGGTTTCCCCTGAGGGGCGGGTCCCAAACGTGGTGGCGTGGAAACTCCCGGCAAATCTGGCCTAACCAGCACAAAGGCCATGTGCTTCTGCTGCTTCTTGATGGAGCAGTCGGTTTCCAAGTGAATCACGGCCATGCCGGGCGGCACGTCAGTTTTCACGACCGGCTTCACCATCAACTCATACTCTTTGCCTTTCTCGATGGTTTTCATCTCCCATTCAAAACACGGATTGTGCAGTGTCGTGCGAACGATATGGATCGGATCCGTATGCTTCATGCGAATCTTCATCACTTTCGCTTCCCATGGCCCCTTGCCCTGCCACTCCAATGTTTTCGGCTCAATCTCGACGAGAACGGGAATATTGACGTGAACTACAAGCGTGAATGACGGACTCGATTCCTGATCCCCTGCGAGCCATAATTTCACGTTTTTATCCACTTCTCCGGTGAAATTTTCCATGTCAAAATTCGCCCGCAACACGCCTTTTTCACCCGGTGCGTATTCCCGTTTTCCTCCCTGATTGATTTGCACCGACATGCAGGAACAAGTGGACTCATAGCGGTCAATTTTGATCACGTCCTTGCCTTTGTTCTCAAAGAAAAAATCACACACAATTTTTTGCGCGTCGGGCGGCGCCTGAATTTCTTTCTTTTGGGCATCAAACACCAGTTCAGCGCGAAGCGATGCAGTCAGAGTCAATAGGAGAAGCAAAATCGATTTCATGGAGTTTTGGCAGAAACGGGTTTATCGTACGGTGAGAGGGCGATGATCACAATCATGCGGCCTTGGCGCCATTCAGGACCGAGGACATACATGGGGCTTTCCTGTGTCAATGCAGCACCGGTTTTCAGGATTTTTTTGTGGCTGATCCACAGCTCCGTATCAAGCCGCGTTAGCTCTCTCGATGGACGGGCTTGTGCCTCGAATCGCACGAGTATGTCATCGGAGTTGGCAATCGGCTTCGCCCAGTTTTCATAACTACGGAACAATGGTTTGGTGTCCCCGCCCAGAATCCGATAGTTGGCAAATTTGAGCCGCGGGTCTTTCGCCAGTCGCTGCGCAGTAGCCTCGTCAAGACGCTTGAATTTTGTGAGACTGTCATCCGCCGGATGATCGCAGGCGTGAACGAGCGTTACGGTTACTTCGCCAATGATGTCGCGTCCGCGCTCTGCTAAGGCCGGTCCGCTGGGAACGAGGAGAATCATCAGGAATGCAAAATAACGTAGCATGGAGAAATACGGTTCAGGGTGTGATAAGCGTCGCCTCCTCCTTTTCTCCCTTCTTCGAGTGAATCGCATCCGGAGTTGGCAGGGTAGCGCTCGCGGCGTCAACAAATTCATCGGGAAGTGCGTCGACACCGTTGAGAACGATGACCGTGCCCTCCGCGGGACTCGTTTCAAAAAACTCTGCTTTCACGCCTTCTTCCGGGGTATAAGTGACCAAGGTTTTGGCACGCTGAGGACCTTCGTGCCATTGAACACCTCCGAAAAAACCGAGAACGATGGCCGCGGCAACACTCAGTGGCAAAGACCACTTGCGCCAAAACGTTGTTGCTGTCGAAGAAACAACCATGGCAGTTGGGGATGTTGCGATCTCTCGCATCAACCGAGCTTGAAAGAATTCACCCTGAGGTATCTCCATCGAATGAGCCATGACTTCACTCACTTGCGTGCGCCAACGACGTGAGGATTCGCGCTTTTCGAGCCAGTCCGGTTGATCCGCCGCCCATGCATCAACAACGATTTGCTCATTTCCCGTCAATTCATCTTCGAGCCAAAGCAAAAGCGTATGATCATCGGGATTCGTATTCATCTTTCAGTAGCGTTTGGAGTTTTTGACGGGCATAAAACAAACGACTCATCACTGTGCCGATCGTGCAGCCCATGACGTCGGCGATTTCCTTGTAGGCAAGTCCCTGCACATCCTTCAAAATCACGATTTGACGGTGCTCGGTCGAAAGTTTTGACAGCGCGGCCTCAATTTTTGCCTTGAGCTCGGACATTGCCATTTTCTCATCAGGACTCTCACCGATGTGAGGAATGGCCACAGCTGCCGGATCAATCCGTTCGTTTTCAAAAATCTCGTCATTCAACTCGCCCGTCATGTCATGCTTGCGGCGACGACTCCAATCATACACAACATTATGGGCTATGCGATAGAGCCAAGTAGTAAATTTGGACTTTGACTCAAATTGCGCCAGAGCATTCCAAGCCTTGATAAAAACGTCCTGGGTCAAGTCCCAGGCGTCGGCTTCTTGGTGTGTCATGTTGCAAATCATCGAGAAAATGCGGTTGCGATGGCGGATTACCAGTTGGTCATAGGCCTTCAAGTCACCCGATTGGGATCGATTGACAAGCTCTGCATCGGAGGTCTCCTCAGCGCCGTGACCGCCCCAAGGTGGATCCGAATGCAGGGGACCCAGCAAGTAGTTTGACGAATTGAGGATCCATTTATTCATGCATTTTTGCAAAAAACTCGCAGGTCGAGTAGGGTTGAGAAAAACTAGCACGCCACTCTCTGATGGCAATGCAAGATTTTCTCCTCATGTTTTGATCTTTGGGAAGACCGCGGTTCATTTCCATGAAAAGACATTTTGCTCTTTTCGCCCGACAACTTTTGCGGCATTTTTCTCAAGCAATCTATGTCTTTTGAACCACCGAGCGATTACCAACTGAGCAAGCTTCTGGGAGAAAACAAGCTGACGAATCTGTGGCTCGCCGAACAACTTTCTGTACGTCGCAATGTGGTGTTAGAACAACTGCGCGATCTCGATTCCGGATACCGTGACGAGTTCATCGCCTCGGTTCGTGCGAAAGCGAGCATCGACCACCCTTTGATTGCATCCGTGTATGAAGCGATCAACGATCAAGAACACTGCATGTTCACTCGTGAATGGCTGCCGGGGGAGAATCTGGCAGCTTTGCATGCGCGGGGCTACAGGATCAAACCTGCGGAACTCGCTCATATCCTGAAAAGGGTGGCCGAAGCCTGCCTACACTTGGAAGAACGAGGTATTGCGACTGATGCACTGACAATCTCAGACATTTATCTGAACGATCAACACGTGTTGCGGTTGTCCAACCTTGCGAAGTCGGGCCATCGCAACGAAGATTCTTCCGCTCGTGACATGGCTGAACTTGGCGTTGCGTTGCTCCCTCTCATGGAACAGGGTGAATCCGGATCGACTCGAATTCAAACACTTCTGCATTGGATGACCGGCAAGGATTCCGATCATCTCATGCAATGGAAAGATGTCCGCTATTACGCGGATCAAATCGAACAGCAACTCGCAGCCCCGGTGACGCCGATGCACACTTCGCGGCAACCGCCATTGACCTTGGCGAAAAAAAAGTCAAAGGTCCCGATGATTCTTGGCGGGGTAACAGCAACTATCATTGCCCTGACGATAGTCATTTTTTCGCAAAAGCAAAAGCAGCAAAAGCCCACGCTGACGCTCTTGGATGGTCCCATTCTGATACCGGAGGGCACATATCCCGGGCCTGATGGCAATCAAAACAACATCCGCAGGTTCTGGCTGTCTTCGCATGAAGTCACGATTGGAGAATACCGGGAATTTCTTGAATACTTAAAAGTCCTCGACGGCAATCAGCGCAAGATTTTTGATCACGAGTCACAACCTCCTTCCAAGACTCATCACGAAATCGAGAATTGGTCAGAAATCATTACCGCTGCGGAGAAGGGCGAAACATGGAAAAACCGCGTGTTATCACTGAATTGTCCTGTCTTCGGAGTGGACTGGTGGGATGCACATGCATACTGCGAGTGGAAGCGGGCAAGACTGCCTAGCCAAGAAGAATGGTATGCCGCGATGAGGCTGCAAACCCAAGATCCATTATCTCTCAAACCTACGCCCTGGGGGGATGTTCTCTCACTGGACAAAAACGGCGCGGGATTTCTCGGTATGGCGGGCGGAGTCTGCGAGTGGACACGCAAACCTGCAAGTGATCCCTCCAACCCAGTCGGTGCGCGACTATGGGTGATCATCGGCGCCTCATATATCAAAACCGCCAATGGCGCGCAGGCAAGAGAGTGGATCAACGATCGTGAGATGCGCCGTGACGATCTCGGATTCAGGATCGCATTCGATCACCTGCCCGACTGACTTCTTCGCACCAAAGCACGAAGTTTCACGTCATTCTCGATTCTTTGCCATTCAGCATCATCAAGCACCAAGTCAAAGTCCTGATTGCCCGCGATTGCCGGCAATCCCCCGGTAACCATAGGCGCCAGATAGATCACACACTCATCCACCAGCCCACGGCCCATGAATTCCGCGAGCAGGATTCCTCCGGCTTCAAGCATAACCGAGATTACCCCCTGGTGTTTGACCAAATGCCTCAACGTGCTTTCGGGCTCCTGAACGCTCACCATGGTGCGATCCCGGAATTCGTCGACAAACAAAGGAGCATGTTGCGGTAAACTTTGCGGGTTTCTCGTCAACACGACCCTCCATGGTTGCGAACGCCCCTCGAGCAATCGTGAATGCCTGATGGTAAGCGCAGGCAGGTCCCGGCGCACCGTTTCGCCGGAGGTAATGATCGCATCAACCTCGGCCCGCAACTGTTGGACATCGTCGCGCGATGCGGGGCCGGACAACCAGGGACTTTCCCCGATCGGCTTGGTAATTCGTCCATCAAGACTCATGGCGATTTTGGCAATGACCCAAGGCAATCCCGTGCGCTGAACTTTGGCAAATGGCCGAAGAATGTTACCTGCTTCTTCGCGTAAAATACCGGATTCCACCGCGATGCCAGCCCTTTCTAACAAATTATCAGCTCGTCCTGCGTGAGCGGGATTGGGATCTTCACACGCATAAACAACACGTGCAATTCCAGCCTCGATCAAGCCATCCACACAAGGCGGGGTGCGACCGTGTGTGCTGCACGGCTCAAGAGTGACGTAAGCAGTAGCACCGCGCAGAGCATCCCGCCCATGACGCGACACCACAGCTGCGATCGCCTCCCGCTCTGCATGGGGTTGACCGGCTTTTTTATGCCATCCTTTGCCTAACAACTCACCATCCTTCACAATCACCGCGCCTACGGGCGGATTCGGCGCCGTTTTGCCTACGCCTTGACGTGCTTCAGCAATGGCCACTCGCATCCATGTTTCCTCTTCACTCATGAACGCACCTCCTTTTTTTGCATAGCGATCAATTCTGGGGCCGATTGTTGGGTGGCCCGCTTTTGATAATGCACCACGTGCCAATACTCTCCTTGAGCGTTCGCCCATTGCGTAACCGCTTGTGTTTCGAGATCCCCGCCCTCATGACCAGGGTAGCAAACTACCGTTAGCATTCCTCCGGGAACAATCAGCTCCGACGCCACCGATAGCGCTGCGAGAGTTTCTTCCGCGGCAGTGATCAAACTGTGATCGGCACCAGGCAAGTAGCCCAAGTTGAACATGACCGCTTTCACAGGAACGGTTACCAATTCGCGTAGTCGCGCATGCGATACCAAATGCCACTCATAGACATCATCCGAAATTCCATGACTTCGCAAATTCTGGGTGGCGCAATGCAATGCTTGCTCTTGGATATCGAAACCGAAAACTTTTCCCTTTTCTCCCACACAGCGCGCAAGAAACAGCGCATCGTGGCCATTGCCGAGTGTAGCATCGACCACTCGATCTCCCGGCTGAATCACGCGGCGCAACCACTCATGCGCCATTTCCGTAGGCTTGGGAAAAATCGAATGTCTCATCTGCTTTGCGGCAAGTTGGCAAAATAATCATGCACACTCAAGGCGGATTCCAACGGCTTTCCGTCCACCAACGCATCGACCAGTCGACCCGCAGCCCAAGGCGCATACAACGATCCTTTTGAGCCCAATCCATTCAATACCCAGACGTCCATACGGATTTCTCCAGCGACTGGCTGGCTCTGTCGTAAAATCGGCCTTACTCCACATTCATGTTGGATCACTTCAAAACCATCTCCTCCGAGCTCATGCGCCATGCGCTCTAGGCGCTCCCGTCCCTCCTCCGATGGCCCACGTTCTAGATCATCCCAAGCATACGTGGCTCCCACCTTATAAAGATCCCCGCCCACAGGAACCAGCCATCCGCGCCCTGTAACCAGACGCTGTTGCTTCCATTCAGGAGCGCGAACCGTGAGAATCTCCCCGCGGGCACTACGATGCCGCCATGCCACCGGATTGCCACGAATCAAGCCTGCGGCACCTTCGCAATACACTGTTCTTGCATCAGCTTTCGGCTCTAACAACTCACACTCTTCCAAACATCCTTGCCTGAGAAAAAACTCACGCGTCGCCTGCAAAAACAATCGTACATCCAATCGTGCACCTCCACGCAACAGCACCACGAGATCATCGGGCCATCGCTCGTCTTTGTCAATGCCCTCCACCCATTCTGCCGCATCTCCCGTCTGAAATTTCGCCAATTTTTTGCGCGCCTCTTCCTGGCTCAGCAATCGGATCACACCCAACGGATGCCAGAATTTTTCTCCTAACAAGTTTTCATGTGCTTGATAAAAGCACTCTGCCTCCTCGCGCCGCTGCAGAAAATCCTCTGCCACGGCACACTGCTTACCCGTCACCGCATGGATCAACCCCGCGGCAACATGGGAACTCCCTGGCACACCTCGATCCACGATCTGAAACGGCACGCCGCGGTGCCACAAATGCCACGCCGTGCAAGCACCGGCCAAACCGAGCCCGACGATCACAATCGGCTTCATCGAGCGCGCACCACTTCTTTCAGTGCATCATTGGGATCGGCCCGGTTTGTCTGGTAGCCTTTGGCATAGTTGAAAAGCCAGTGGTGCAGGTATTCAAAATACACTTCCTTCTGCTCCTTGTTCAGGCCATTCCAAATCGCTATGTTCAAAGCTCGTGTGACTTTTTGCATCGAGTGCAAGGTCAACTGTCGCCCCTTGCGCGCCTTTTGCACCTGTTTGTGGTTCAATTGCTCCGGCGAGGCCTCCACCAAATCGTGATTGCTAAATCCCCATTCCTCCATCAACCGGTCCAGCGGCTGCACTCCGTGATCTCTTTCCTCTGTCATTGTTCGCGGTGACTGTATCACACCATGCGGAATTTGCCCACAGAAAACCGCTCAAGAGTCTGAGTCATTCAAAAATGATAACGGGGAACCGAGCAAAAAAAGAGCCCCGCATTCATTTCTGAATGCGGGGCATATACCTGGCGACGACCTACTCTCACAAGACCTATCGTCTCACTACCATTGGCGCTGAAGCGTTTCACTTCCGGGTTCGGAATGGGACCGGGTGGTTCCACTTCGCTCTGGTCACCAGAG
>JACCEC012836281.1_pt1 | contig 60103 bp, 41 predicted proteins | sample 7450121 | NCBI WGS metagenome assembly JACCEC01 (sample SAMN15323455, study PRJNA562643) | freshwater metagenome | isolation source: river surface water | place: USA:Blue River Watershed | collected 2017-08-18
GGTGGCATCATCTACTTTTTTACGGAATTTTATGCTATATCATTCCTCATCAAGGTTTTTGGTTTGATTTGAACAATGATTGGCCACGATGGTCTGCCTATACTTTGGAAAATGGATTAAGTAATATCTATAATTCCGATACCAATTACATGCCTTTTTACCTACATTTATTATATTGGTTTGGGCAGATTCAAGGTTCAAAAGAATTAATTTATCAAAATAGCTATCAGCTCAAATACTATTTTTTAGTTTTTGATTTACTACAAGCTATTTTGTTAGTCCATGCTCTAAAAAAATATTATCGTAAAAACTACTTAGAATATTTTTTATTACTCAATATTGCCTATTTATATAGCTCTGCTTTTTGGGGACAATTAGACTGTATCCCTTCTTTTTTTGTAGTTTTATCATTTATTTATTTATTCGAACGGAAATTGATTTTATCAGCAGTATTGATGGTGTTGGCAATGTATGTGAAGCTCCAAGCCATCATTTTTGTGCCAATTTTCATATTGATTTTTGCCTATTATTGCTATATAGAATATTCTCTTAAACTTATTGTAAAAATTTTATTGGCAGTAATAGGAATACAATTGCTTTTTTTAATCCCCTTTATTTGGAGTGGGACTTTAGACAAACTTTGGAGCGTAGTGACACATTCTGTTGGTTTTTTCCCAAGAGTAACCTGGAATGCATTTAATATGTGGCATTTATTACTCAAGCAAAATCCAAACGAAGTGAGCGATACCTTAACTTTTCGAGGACTTTCTTATAAAAATTGGGGTTTAACATTATTTTTTGTTTCATCTTTATTGGCGATGTTACCTTTGCTTAAAATACTTGTCCAACATTTTATCGATAGAAGCTATTTAGAGAAAAAAGAAATAGCTCAAATTTGGCTTATTTCAGGTACAATTGCTGTGCTTTTTTTCTATGTCAATACACAAATGCACGAAAGATATTCGTATCCAGCGATGATATTGTATTTTGCTTATGGATTTCTTACAAATAGATATTTACTTTACATCCTAACATCAATAGCCTATTTGCTCAATGTCGATGCCATTTTACAAGTCTTAAAAATAAATAATTTTAAGCCTGAATATACAGCAATTTTATGGGGGATTATTTTGTTGATTTCTTTTTTCAGAATTTATGAATCGTTGCTTTTAAAACTAAAATTTGTTCCAACCAATGAAAGAGATTGATATCAAAGAGATGCTTGCCGAAGAGAAAGCCCATTTAGAAAAATTGCATCAAATTGTAAAAGATACAATTCGAGAAGAGCAATTAATTGTCAATAATTTGCTTAATCCTCCCAAAGAAGTGCTTTCCAGAGGGCAAGAAATTTCGGATAAAGTAGCAAGATTTGGAGGAAGTTGGACATTTATCATTATTTTTACAGTCATTTTAGCAATTTGGATATTATTTAACAGTGTTATTCCAGAGAATTTAAAGTTCGACCCTTATCCATTTATTTTGATGAATTTGGTACTTTCTACCATTGCCGCAATTCAGGCTCCTATTATCATGATGAGCCAAAATAGGCAAGAAGAAAAGGATAGAATGAGAAGCGAAAATGATTACTTAGTCAATTTGAAAGCAGAAATGGAGATTCGCAGTTTACATCAAAAAATTGATTTATTACTAGAAGAACAAATCAAAACATTATTCGAAACACAAGCAGAACAACTTAAAATACTTCAAGAGCTTCAATCTAAATTAAAACAACATCAATAATATCTATTCAACATGAAAAATATCAGAGTCTTAGTAGTCGGTTGTGGCAATATGGGAGCTTCCCATGCCCAAGCATACCAAAGTATAGATGGTTTTGAAATTTGCGGGATTGTTTCAAAAGGCAATTCAAAGGTCATTTTAAATGAAAAATTAGGCGGGAATTATTTACTTTTCGATGATTTCTCGGCAGCACTTCAGCAAACCAAACCCGACGCTGTTTGTATTTCTACCTATCCTGATACACACGAAGCCTTTGCATTGGAAGCACTTGAAAATAATTGTCATGTTTTCATTGAAAAGCCCCTTGCTGATACCGTTGCTGGGGCTGAAAGAGTGGCTGAATTAGCAAAGAAAGTAAATAAAAAAGTAGTAGTTGGCTATATATTGAGACATCACCCCTCTTGGGAAAAATTCGTGGAATTATCTCAAGAATTAGGCAAACCTTTGGTCATGAGAATGAATCTTAACCAACAAAGCCAAGGATATATGTGGGATGTACATAGAAATTTAATGAAAAGCCTGAGTCCAATTGTAGATTGTGGTGTACATTATATCGATGTTATGTGCCAAATGACTCGTTCAAAACCACTTCAAGTTACTGCAATAGGTGCCAGATTAACTGATGATATTGCTGCCGACAATTATAATTACGGACAACTACAGATTCGTTTTGAAGATGGGTCTGTTGGATGGTATGAAGCTGGATGGGGCCCAATGATGAGCGAAACAGCGTTTTTTGTAAAAGACGTTATTGGACCGAAAGGTTGTGTTTCCATCGTTGCAAAAGATGCTGCTGGAAGTGGAAAATCAGATTGTGTTGATGCCCATACCAAAACCGAATCTCTTCGTTTTCATCATGCAGATATAGATATCAACAATAAATTTATCAAAGAAGATACTTGGTACGATTTAACCGATGAACCTGACCATCAGGAACTTTGTAATCGAGAGCAACGATATTTTTTAAAAGCAATTACCGAAGACTTGGATTTAACCGACCATGTGCAAGATGCGGTCAATAGCCTTAAAATTGCTTTTGCTTGCGACGAATCTGTCAAGACAGGGCAAGTTGTTTATTTGTGATAAAATAAAGGTCATTAACTATAAATGTTAGTGGCCTTTGTTTTTTACTGATTCATAAATATTTGTGTAAAATATAAATATCCATCTTTTCTCTGAAAAACCCCTACTCCACTCAAATTGTATTTCCCTTCTATATTTTTTCGATGCCCTTCACTCTGAATCCATTTTTTAATTACCTCTTCCGAACTCAACTTACCATAAGCTACATTTTCAGCAATTGCGTTAGCATTAATAATTTTTCTCATCAATCTTTTTCCTCGTCCATCAAATCCATCATGACTAAATGGGACACGCCCTTCTGCCATATTTTTACTATGTTCATAAGCTTCAAGTGCGATATCAGATTGATTTTTCAGTAATCCCAAACCCTTACTTTGCCTATATTTATTGATTCCTTTTAATATTTCTTCAGACTTTAATATTGATTCATCATTTTGGGAAAATGCTGTCATACAAGTCGCCAACAAGCACATAAAGGTTAATATTAAGTTGTATTTCATTTTGATAAAAAATTAACGTTTTTAATTAAACTCCAAATCTAAAAAAGAATGAGGTAAAGGACAACGGAATTTTGATTTTTGTGTCTATTAGACAAACAGTTCAAACATTGAATTTATTGCAGATTTGTATAAAAATATCAAGGAAACATAGCATGCATTTTGTAACACTAACAAATTTTTTATAAATTGTCAATCTATTCAGACCTATTCACTACATGCCCGATAAATACCCAATAGTTTATATATCCAAAGAAGATATGTTTGCTACTTTCAAAAGAATTTTGCTACAATATGGCTTTCTTGATACAAAAGCTTCTACTTGTGCCAATATTTTTACACAAAACAGTCTCGATGGAGTATATACGCACGGAGTTAATCGCTTTCCCAGATTCATAAAGTACCTACAAAATAATTGGATTCAACCGAATGCCGAACCAAGCTTAGTTTCTAAATTCGGCGGAATTGAGATTTGGGATGGAAATTTAGGGCCAGGTCCTACCAACGCCTCATTCATTACGGACAAAGTGATAGATTTAGCAGCCCAAAACGGTATTGCCTGTATTGCTCTCAAAAACACAAATCACTGGATGCGAGGAGGATTTTATGCTTGGCAGGCCGCTCAAAAAGGATTTGCTTTTATTTCCTGGACTAATACTATCGCAAATATGCCTGCTTGGGGTGCTATTGATGCAAAATTAGGAAATAGTCCATTGGTTTTTGGCGTTCCCTATCAACAAGAAGCGATTGTGCTTGATATGTCAATGTCACAATATTCATTTGGAGCAATGGAATTGGCAATGTTAAATGATAAATTATTGGATGAGTATGGGGGATTTAACTCCGACGGAGAATTAACTAAAAATCCAAAAGACATTCTAAACTCTCGTCGTCCACTGCCTATCGGTCTTTGGAAAGGCTCAGGAATGGCATTGCTTTTGGATATTTTTGCAACAATTCTGTCTTCCGGTCTTTCTACTCAACAAATTTCCGAACAAGTTACAGAAATTAGCTTATCCCAAATATTTATTGCTATCGATTTGGCTAAACTTCCACATTTCGAACAAATTCAGAGTATTATTAATGGCATTATCATTGATTATGAAAAATCAATTCCTGCCAATACTGACTTTCCCGCGATTTATCCAGGACAAAGAGTTCTAAAAAATCGAAAGCGAAATGAATCAAACGGCATACCCGTCCATCAATCTGTCTGGAATGAGATAAATTCATTCTAACAATATAAACCATATTAGATTTATTCATTGACTTACATCAAAACTATGCAAACAAGAAGAAAATTTTTAAACAAGTCGTTGTTTTCTTTACCACTTTTAGGGCTAAAAAAATCAACAAGTATATTCGGGCAAAAACCAATTGTGGTTTCCACTTGGGATAGTGGTTTACCAGTAAATGCAGTCGCTTGGCAAATATTAAAAGAAAAAGGTGGCAAAGCCATCGATGCCGTTGAAGCAGGAGCAAAATCAATTGAAGATACCATTACTTGTTGTGTTGGTTTGGGAGGCAATCCAGATAGAGATGGAAAAGTGACTTTAGACGCTTGTATCATGGATGAGCATTCAAATTGTGGTGCGGTTGCTTATTTACAACACATCAAACATCCAATTTCCGTAGCCCGTAAGGTGATGGAATTAACGCCTCATGTTTTTTTGGTTGGCGACGGAGCTTTACAATTCGCTTTAGCAAACGGTTTTCAAAAAGAGCCTGATAAATTATCAGATGAAGCTGAAAAAACTTATCAAAATTGGCTGAAAAAATCAGAATATAAGCCTCAAATGAATATCGAACAGCAACAAAGTAAAGGTCAGAAAAAAGCTGGTCATGGACCTTTTGCTCCAAATTTTTTAGACGATGGTTCATTCAACCACGACACCATGGGGACTATCGCTTTAGATAGTTCAGGAAATCTTTCAGGTGCTTGTACTACTAGCGGAATGGCTTTTAAAATGCACGGCAGACTCGGCGATTCTCCAATCATTGGTGCTGGTTTGTTTGTAGATAATGAGATTGGGGCTTCCGTTTCATCCGGACAAGGTGAAGAAGTTATACGAATTGCAGGTACACATTTGGTGGTAGAAATGATGCGTTTAGGCAAAAATCCTGAGGAAGCCTGCAAAATTGCTATTGAACGATTAGTAAAAATTAACCCTGAAAAAGCAAAACAATTTCAGGTAGGGTTTATAGCTATCAACAAAGAAGGAGAATATGGTGCATACTCCGTGAATCCAGGTTTCAGTTATTCCGTAACTGCCTCCAATGATGGTGGAAAAGTTTTTATGGCAAAAAGCTTTTACTCTTAATTTAATTATATTAATATTTTTTTGTATTTTGCCACTTTTATTGCAGAACACACAATAAAAGTGGTTTAAAATATAAATAGGAATGCAACAAAACAAGTATCATTTTATTCACTCTCTGAATCGAAGTGAAGAATTATTACCAAATATTTCAATAGATTGTGTCATTTTAGGTTTCTTTCAAGGACAACTAAAGGTACTTCTACTGAGATATAATGGTTCTAATTTACATTCCTTGCCTGGAGGATTTGTCAGAAAAAACGAGGACTTAGAAGAAGCCGCTCTTCGTGTATTGGAGGAGCGTACGGGATTGTCAGATATCTATTTGGAACAATTTGCAACTTTTGGAGGTAAAAATAGGCAGTTTGCCAACACTCAAAAAATAATCTTTGAAAATAACGGCTATAAAGTTTCTGAAAATCATTTCCTACTCAATCGATTCGTTTCGGTGGGCTATTACGCTTTGATTGACATTTCAAAAGCTAGTCCAAGTCCTGATGAACTTTCTGAGTCTTGTAATTGGTATGATTTGAATGAACTTCCCAATATGGCGTTTGACCATGATGATATTGTAAATAAAGCAATAACTTCTCTTCGTGCTACACTTGATTCGAAGTTAATCGGTTTTAATTTGCTATCCGAAACCTTTACCATGAACGAACTCCAAGCTTTGTATGAAACAATTCTTGGAGAAAAAATGGTACGCTCAAATTTTCAAAGAAAAATGTTAAACCTAGGGATTTTAGAACAAATCGAAAAAAAAATGACTGGAGCAGCCAATAAAGCTCCGTACTTATATCGATTAATCAAATGATTCTGATCATTTTTTTGTGTTTATCACGATAACTCCATTGGCACCTCTTGCTCCATAGGCGGCAGCATTTCCATATTTTATTGCTCCTAAATCTTGTATTTCACTAACACTCAGGGTATTCAAAATATTCATAATCATATCTTCTTGATCCAAAAAAACTCCATTAAATACCAGTGCTGGATTAATGGGTGTTTCCATCGTAAAAGTACGATTTCCCCTAAAATAAATTTGATAAGTCCCTTGATTATTCGCCACGACCAAACCAGGAATTCTTCTCAGTAAATCAAAAATTGTTAATCGATAATCATAGTCAGTAATTTTCACATGAATATCTGTGGCAACAAGTGCTGCATTTTTATCTTTTTCTTCCAAACCAATGCCCGACTTACGGTTGAACACCACCTCTTTAGGAGCTGAAATTTTAATCGGGAATTGCTCAATTTTTTCATTTTTCGAAACAATTACCTGAAGAGAATCTCCACTATTTACCCATTTGTCTTTATTAGGTGGCAGGTAATTTTCTGGTAGTAAATTAGAGAATCCCTCCCTTCCCCAAAACTCTTGAATAAGCAAACCATTTGGGCGAGTAAGCCAACCATTTTCACTAAAGTATGTCTTGAGATTTACTACATTAACGACCGAAAAATAATATGGATAATCAAAAAACAACTTCATTGGATTATATTTGTTCGTCACAAAAACCATCAAAGGATATTCAGAAATCAAAACAAATTCGGCTGTTTTTTTATCGAAATAACAAATTTCTTCTGCCCTACAAGGCTTCAAAGCACCTTTTTCTATTTCATTAGCGATGGTAGTTCGTCCAAAATACATACGCTTGGGTTGAACAATTTTAAATATTTCAAATCCATTTTCTTGAACTTTATTTTCAGCTAATGAAACTAAAAAATTTCTAAAGGAATAATTATACGAGCGATTTTGATTTTTTTGCCATTTTGTTTGAATTTCAATAGTATTAGAATCTAATTTTTCAAAAAACTTAGTACCTGAATAATACGTTTTATCTCCATCCGATTCAAACTTTTCCATATTGAAGCGTATTTTCAAGCCCAAGGCTTTATTTATGATAATGATTGGTTCAGAAGCTTTTGCAATTACTTTCTTATCTTCCGCTCGCTCTAAACGTATTACTTCAGGATTTAATATTTGACAACTTTTCAAATATTCTGATTCCCCCATAAGACCATTGTAGAAAATTTTCCATTTTTTTCTCCATTCGGCATCATGTTTAGCAAATACTTTTACTTCATCTAATTGTATTGAATTAGCCAGAATTAGCGAAACTTGATTATGCCCGCCTACTACTTTTTGAAATACTTTCTTTATAGGCTCAAAACCTATAAAACTTGCTACTATTTCAACTTTGACAAAACGATTCGGTACCCGAATGATGAAATGTCCACTTTCGTCAGTGCTTGTACCGATAGACGAATTATTGATAAATACATTGGCAAACGGAATAGGTAAATTATTTTTTTCTAAAACTTTACCCTCGATTTGCCAAGTATTACTTTGGGCAAAAGACAATTGATTGATTATCAATATAATCGAAATCGTAAGGACTGATGATATTTTCATCTTCTATTGTATTTGCCTTTTATTACCTTTAAAATCAACTATTTCTACCAATTTAACATCTGAACTCAGCACTAAATTTCTGCCAGATTGTGATAAAAATGAGTTCCCAAAAGAGAATTCTTCCTTTCGTTTTTTTCCATTTTTCAGATGAATCCAAGCAAATACATCATTGGTGGTCAATGGAATATTTTTGGTTGGGTATCTGTATTCAAATAGCTTTAAGTAATTTCGATTTTGAGATACTAATGTCATTAACTTTCCTTGTGGATTCAATACTTTAACTAAACTTTTAGCATCCCCATCGGCACAAAATCCACTTTTTTGCATATTTACAGTCACAAAATTACCTTTCCCATCCCCTCTTAGCATTAGTCCCTGAAATGCATCATTTCTTCCTACAGAAACCTCAATACCATAATCATTTCCAGCTAATAAAATATCTAAGTTTCCATCTTGGTCAAAATCTTGGGTAATTATTCCGAAAATTGGTGCAAATTGTGCCTCAATTGGTAGAGCTTTGATACTGAACTTACCATTCCCTAAATTTTCCATATAACTACTCTCAAAAAATGTAGCACGAACAACAATAGCATCTTTTAATTCTTCAGGTTTTAATATCTCTTTGATAGTTGCCTGTGAGAATTTGGCATAATTTTGAAATCTCTGGCGAGTTTGAATAAACTGTTTAGCTAAATCATCTCGGGTATTGAATGGAAACTCTTTTCTATCTCCTTCTGTATCTTTGTAGAATACAGTTGGGATTGCATCAAAAAATCCATCATTATTAAAATCTTTTGCATAAACACTCACCGGAAGTTTATTAGAAGCTTTAAGCAATGTATTCAAGCCATTGTTTCCAAAAATATAATCTGTATCACCATCATTATCGAAATCACCACTCGCTACACTATTCCACCAACCAACTTTGGATTTAAGCTCTTCAGATTCATGTATTAAAAATGATTTTCCTTGATTATTTTTTAGAATAGTAATGGGCATAAATTCTCCAGCCATGACTAAATCGAGCCATCCGTCATTATCATAGTCCGACCAAGAAACATCACAAATCATTCCAATATTTTGTAAAATGGGAGCAAACTGGGTAGTTACATCTCGAAATACACCTTTATCATTCAATAAAATGTAACTATTGACAGATTTTGGATACATATTTGGCTCGACACGCCCCCCTACAAACAAGTCCAAATCTCCATCTTTATCAAAATCAGCAGCTTTTACACAAGACCCACTTTTCAAAAATTTTGGTAAGGCATTTATATTTTCTGTAAAATGCCCTTTTCCATCATTTATATACAATTTATCCTGATATTCAGGTGCATTTGGAGCAGATTCATTACTTCCACTAACAATATATAAGTCTAAATCCCCGTCTTTGTCAGCATCAAACAATAAAGTCCCCATATCTTCCGATAATTTTTCAGAACCATCTTTTCCAGGCAATAAATCAATGGTTTTGAAAGTGCCATTTGGCTGTTGAAGTAGAAATTTGCCTTTGTGGTTTTTAGAACCAGCAACAAATATATCTTCAATTCCATCCGCATTGATATCACCAACAGACATTGATGGACCAAATTGAGAAAGTTTGTGAGGCAATAACTTCTGAACATTGAAATCAATATAATCCTCTTCTTCGTGTTTATAGTCTAATTTTACTTTTTGAGTAATTTCCTCGAAGAAAGTATTAGCTTTAGGTAAATTGACATCAGGCAGAGAAGTAGTTGCATTTTTCTCATCCAAAGTAATTGTTTGATTAGCTTTCACTTGCTTGACAACAATCGATTTGCCCCCAGGCCAAATCACTTTTACCTGCTTGACTTGACGATGTTTTCCTAAACCGAAATGAGCTTTAGGCTCGATAGAAGACAAATATCCTCGATAAGGATTGTTTTCGTAAACTTGTTTTTCATTATCTCCATAAATAATCTCAATCCATGCCCCTATACTATTGATATTATATTGGCTTCCTTTCAATCGAACACCCAAATAATTACTTTCTTCTGGCTTGAGTTTAGTCAAATTATTTTGAAAAACAGAGGCAGAATCATTGATATTGTTCACTACATAATCCAAATCTCCATCATTATCCAAATCAGCATAAGCCGCACCATTGGCAGAAGTAGGATTGTTTATTCCCCATTTATCCGTCACATCTTCAAACTGAACTGCATTACTTTTTGCCATATTTTTATAGGCATAATTTTTCAATTTCACCTTAGGCACATAGTCTAAAAGCATAGATTTCGACATAAGTGAATTTACTTCATTTCGATAAGCCAAGAAATCTAAATCTGTAATATCTCTCGGAAAGCCATTGGTTATGATAATATCCCGAAACCCATCATTATCGAAGTCAGTCACCATTGGTGTCCAACTCCAATCAGTTTGTGCAACACCCGCTAAAAGGCTTATTTCACTAAACAAAGTTTGCCCAGTATTCGGATTTTTACCACGATTAAGCTGTAAAGTATTTCTTGGATATTGATATAAATAGCCAAATTTATCATTATTTTGATAGGTTACGTAGCTATTTGCCGGAGTCATCATTTTTTTTCTATAATTGGTTTCCGGCATCATATCCAAGGCGATAATATCTACCAAACCATCATTATTGATGTCTTCAATGTCATTTCCCATCGCAGAATAAGAGGTATGCTTGAAATAATCAATTGCTTTTTCTGAGAAAGTACCATTTTGATTATTAATATACAATAAATCGTTAGTTAGAAAATCATTCGTCACATAAATATCTTTCCATCCATCTTGATTGATATCTGTAATATTGATTCCTAAACCAAAGGCATCATCAAATATACCCGCTTCTTTACTAACATCGGCAAAACGAATTTTACCTTCTTCTTTATTAAAATTCTTGTATAATCTGTCTGTTCTTTTAGACTCCTTGATAGAACCTTTTTCTTGAAATTTATTAGGTAATTTGTCATCATCCATTTCATTGACTACAAGATATAAATCCAAATCTCCATCATTATCATAATCGAAAAAAGCAGCATTTGTTGTGTGAGTAGTATCTGCAATACCATATTCTTGAGCCATATCCTTGAAAATTGGCACCCCATCCTTACCAACTCCTTGATTAACATATAAAATATTAGTACGTTGTCGAACTGTTTTCCTGGCAGTTGCACACACATATATATCCAATAGATTATCATTATTGATATCAACCAATGCTATACCCGATGACCACCGACCATTTCCATCAACATTTGCCTTTTCAGTAACGTCCTCAAAATGCAACTTTTCACCTTTTTGGGTACGGTTTAAATATAATTTATTAGGTCGGGTATTGGCAGTGAAATAAATATCAACCAAGCTATCATTATTAAAATCACCCATTGCGACCCCTCCCCCATTATATACATATTCAAAGGTCAAGATATTTAGTGTATCATTTTCGTCAATTCTATTGGCGAAAGTAATACCAGAATCCTCCGCATCAATTTCTGTAAATAATGTTTTTTCTTTACAAGAGAAAATAAAAATAGAGATAATAATGAAGAAAAAAATCGATAATTTATTCATTGCAATACGAATGTTTTTTTAACAAAGATAAACAAAAAACGTCATGCAGATTAAATTCCGCATGACGTTTTTTGTAAATTTTAATCAATAAAAATGGTTTAACGAGCCTCTTTTTATTGATTTTAAGACGGATAAAATCTTAAATATTAATATCCAGGATTTTGCTTCAATACATCAGCACCTAACAAGTCGATTTGACCTTGAGGAAGTGGTAATAAAGCATGTTTAGCTTGGTAAGCTCCACCTTTTGGAAGCGTATTTGGCAAGAATTTGCTTTCATAATCCAAATAAGCATTAATTTCTTTCAAATCTTCACCCCAACGAACTAAATCGTAGAAACGGTGACCTTCCATCGCTAATTCCAATTTACGCTCAAAACGAACAGCCTTACGAGCAACAGCTTGATCAGTCCACGCATCGTTGTAAGTACTGATTACATAATTAGCAGCTACGCCACCATCTTGTTGTACAAATGAAGCTGGGTTTGCAGCACGAGCACGTACCATATTTACATACTCACGAGCTTTCTCTAAGTTATTTGCTTCAACTTCACACTCAGCAGCCATCAAAAGAACGTCTGCGAAACGAATGATTGGGTAGTTCAAAGCAGTATAACCTGGAGTCCAAGAACTATTATCTTGTAATGAACCTTTTTCTGATTTGTAGTAAGAATATTTCTTAGGAGAGTATGGTCCACCATTTGCTTGGTTACGAATCCAGTCAAATCCTGGGTGTTTTTGCCAATCTAAGAACATGATACCACGACGACCGATAGTGTGGTCAAGACGAGGATCTAATTCACCTTGATCTGGAGTAAACGCTGCACTTGATTGAACTCCCATGTCAGTCTTCAATTGGTTATCACCAGAATTGTAAGAACCATCTAATAATGGTAAACCATTTTTAGTTCTGTATGAGTTAGCCAATTCAAAACTTGGTTGGAAGAATCCACAACAGTTACCAGGACCATTCGGACCAGTATTGTAAGGCCAGTTAAGGTCACCATCTGCATTTGCATTCGCTACGCTACCAGTGTTAGCAGCTGCTTGAAGAGCAAATACTGACTCAGCATTATTATCATTTGAAGCTTTAAACAAATCTGGGAAACTAGCAACCAAAGCATATTTCTTACCATTTGCAGTTTTACCATTTGCGATGATATCATCAAACAATGGCTTAGCAGCACTATATTTCTTTTGTGCCATGTAAGTTTTTGCTAAATAAGCCGCAGCAGCCCATTTGTTTGCACGACCTGCAGAACCTGGAACTTCAGCAAGGTTATCCATTGCGAATTTGAAATCTGCCTCGATTTTAGGATACAAATCTTGGTCATTTTTCACTTTCTCAATTCCTGCACCTACATCCACTGACTCATCTACATACGGAGTATTGTTGTAGTTTCTCTTCAATTGGAAGTAGTAGTGAGCTCTCAAGAATCTAGCTTCTGCTGTAAGACGTTTTTTGTCGTCAGCTGTTACATCTGCTTGTGCATCTTTCAATAATGATAATACACTATTTGCACGAGCAACACCTTCGTATAATCCACGATAGTTATCGTTGATTACACCTTGAGTTGACATATACTCGAAACGTTGGATAGGATTGATATCCGAGAAGTCACCTGGGTCAGTTCCTTTATTAGCATCACCACCACGGATAGATCCCCAAACCCAGTTTTGTGGGTTCACCATACGAGTACCATAACCACTCATTTGTCCATAAGCTGCAATCACTGCACCCTCTAAACCTTTTTTAGAAGTCAACTGACTTTTTGCAATGGCACCTGTAGGCAATACAGTAAGAAAATCTTCCTTACATGAGTATCCTACCAAAGTAAGTAGCGATACTGCCAAAGTTAATTTGTTAAAAATATATTTTTTCATTTTAAAATGAATAAGTTTAAAAGTTTAAGAATTTCTTGTGAAATTCAGCCTTTATTTTACAAATTCGGGCTGAACTCCATCAACTTTCACCTAATTAGAAACCTAAGTTAAGACCAACGTTAAAGCTCTTTGTGATAGGATAGTTACCTACGTCGATACCGAAGTTAGTATCTGCATTACCACCTACTTGAGGATCTAAACCTTGGTATTTAGTAATAGTAAAGATATTGTTAGTTGAAGCAAAAAGGCGTAAATTCGAAATCTTAGCTTTTGCCAAAACACTCTTAGGAACATTATATCCTAATGACAAGTTTTGGAATCTTAAGTACGAACCATCTTCCACATAGAATGAGTTAGATTGAGTATTAGTACTGAAGTTAGAAGCTGTTTCAAAAATTGGAATAGTTGCACCTGTATTGCTTGGAGACCAAGAATCTTTCACACGCTCAGAGATAGCTGCTCCAGAGAATGAAGGATAGAAATCTGTAAACCACTTAGACACGTTGAAGATTTTGTTTCCGATTGAAGTATATAAGTAAGCTGACAAATCAAATCCTTTGTAAGTCAATGTCAAAGTTACACCACCTGTAAATTTAGGAATTGGACTTCCCAAATAAGTACGGTCATTTGCATCAATTTTACCATCATTGTTCAAATCAGCATAACGGAAACGACCTACGCCTTTACCATCTTGTGCAGGAGCTGCATCTACTTCAGCTTTGTTTTGGAATAATCCTAGTACTTGGAAACCATAGAATGATGACAAGCCATAACCCAATTGGTTACGAATAGGGTTGATACCACGGAAACCAGGGTTTACGTTAGTCAAGTATGTTTGACCATCAGCAATCTTAGTAATTTCATTTTTCAAGAAACTACCTGTTACGTTTACATCATAACCTAAGTCAGAAGTAATTTTACCACGATTAATTACTTGAATATCAATACCTTTGTTCACCATTTGTCCTACGTTAACTGAAGGAGGAGAAGCTTGGAAACCAGCAGTAGCTGTGATTGGCAATTGGTACAATAAATCTTTTGTATCTTTTTGCCACAAATCAACGATAACATCTAATTTACCTCTCAAGAATGAACCATCGAAACCGATGTTTTTAGTAACCGAAGTTTCCCATTTTGCATCAGGGTTACCGATACGTGAACGGTAATATCCTGGTACGATACCTGAGTTTGAACCATTGATGTCATATCCAGAGTTACCTACGCTAGTAGCATACAAGCTATATTGGTTATTTGGATCTACGTTATTTGAGTTACCCATTGTACCATAACCTCCACGGATTTTCAAATCTTGAACCCATGGCAAGTTTTTCATGAATGACTCAGAAGATACACGCCAAGCAGCTGATACCGCTGGGAATACCCCGTAACGGCTGTTCGAACCAAATCTTGAAGAACCATCACGACGAACAACACCAGTTACGATATATTTGTCATTGAAAGTATAGATTGCTCTACCAAAATATGAATTAAAATTCACACCTTTGATTAAGTTAGAACCAGGTTGATTTCTTGAACCTAAAGTAGTCAAAGTAATATAATCCAAATCAGTTGAGAATGGATTCAAACCACTTGCACCCATATTACGACCAGCACCAGTATTCAATGCTTCTTGACCTGCTAAAACTTCGATGTTATGCTTTCCGAAAGCTTTTTTGTAGCTTGCTGTGTTAGTCAAAGTCCAACCAAAAGTAAATCCAGCACCTTCGCTATATCCGAAAGCTGAGTTATTCTCAGAGTTTTCATATTGTAAACGAGAGTATGACCAGTTATAGTTATTGCTATAATTTCCTGCAACTGATGAACGTAAAGTTAAACCTGCAATTGGTTCATATTCTACATAGATGTTACCGATACCAATAGCTGTGAAGTTTCTGTTATTCAACAAACCATCTTGGTTAGCTCTTGGGTTACGAGGGTTGTTAAAACCTTTCGCTGCTGTACCTGCATATCCACCAAATTCATCATAAACTGGAATGATTGATGGCATACGGAATGCTTGTAAGATATCATTCTCGTCAGCTGCAATACCATTTCCACCAGCCGCACCAGTTTGACCTAATACTTGACGGTAAGTTACTTGCAAGTTTTGACCGATACGTAAGTTTTTCAAGATATCAAACTCAGTATTTACACGAGCTGCATAACGTTTGAATGCATTACTCATCAAGATACCTTTTTGATCTTGAGCAGATAAACCAACATAGAAACGGCTATTAGGACCACCACCACTGAATCCTAAAGTATGTCTTTGCAATGGAGCTCTACGAGTAATTGCTGCATACCAATCAGTACCAGCTTTGTTTGCTTTTACAACTTGGTAAATAGCACCAGCAGTTGGGTCAACATTATATTTAGCCTTTGCAGCAGCCAAATCAACTGAACCAGATACACCAGCAGCACCACCAACATTGATATAATCAGGAATTACTGGAGTAGCACCTGAACCAAATTGTGGGTGACCGAAAGCTTCTCCTGAGTTTCTTTTTGCATTCCAAGTCCAAGTTGCGAAATCAGTAGGATTCATCATCGCTTGACCTTTACCAGGATCTGTTACACCATAAGTTCCATCATAAGTGATGTTCAATTTCTTAGCATTTTTTGTACCTTTCTTTGTAGTGTAAACAATTACACCATTCGCTGCTCTTGCTCCATAGATAGAAGCAGCAGAAGCATCTTTCAACACAGTAGTTGATTCGATGTCATCAGGATTCAAAAATTCAATCGAAGCTACAGGCACACCATCAACAACGTACAAAGGCTCGTTACCACCGAAAGCACCGAAACCACGTACACGGATTTGTGAAGCTGTACCAGGCTGTCCGTTTGTTACAACAGTTACACCAGCAACACGACCTTGTAATTGTTGTTCTACGTTACCTGAAGGTACTGCTGTCAAATCTTTAGATTTTACAGTTGAAATAGCTCCAGTTGACTCACGTCTTTTGTCAACTGTGTAACCAGTTACAACAACCTCTTCCAAAACAGCTGCGTCGTCTTCCATTACGACATTGATTGTGCTTTGTCCTGTAAGCTTTATCTCTTGAGTTTTGTAACCGATAGAACTTACAACTAATGCACCACCTGAATTAGGAACATTAATCTTGAAATTACCACCCGCATCACTGATTGCCCCTGTCGCAGTTCCTTTTACGGTAATACTTGCACCAGGTAATGCATCTCCTTTCGAGTCACTTACTTTACCACTAACGGATTTTTGGGCAAAAGCTACCGTTGACATCAGCCAAAGTAACCCGCAAAACAGAGCCCCCTTAATAGGAACAAAGTAGTTTTGTTTCATAGTTTTGTTTAAGTTAAAAAATTTAGAAAAAAATTGATTAAAAGATCTTTATTACGCTCGAAAATTTGATTGTCATAAAGAAAACACTCGCATTAAGTGTATTTGACACAATTATAATACACTTGTTCGCTTTTTCCAAGTTTTTCTTTATTTTTTTATATTTCAAAAGCGAAATTAAGCTCTTTCAATAGATTTTTAATGAAATTCTATAAAAATTTCATTATTGTATCTATTTGATGCAATATTAATTACTTTATATAAAAGTTCAAAATATTTCTATTTTTTTTTCAGGCTAAAATTTAATTACAATCCTATTTTCAAATAATACAATTTTATTTTAGATATTTTCTCCTCGTTAGTCGATTTTTAAAGACAATTTGTCTATACAAGTTTAATTTATAATTTTAATTAAACTTTTTTATGATAAAATATTCATTTTCAATGTCTATTGGCGGTCATATTGGCTTCTGAAAGTACCCGCATCGTATTTGCACCCCAAATCTTTTTTATTGCCTTTTTTGAATAACCTCTTCGCAATAACTCCATCGTTACTTCTCTGATTTTACTCACATCTTCAATCCCCAACACATCGCTACCTCCGTCCATATCCATCCCGATTCCTACATGGTCAATCCCTACTAATGCCACAACGTGGTCGATATGATTCACAACATCTTTTACTGTCGGAACATCTTCTGGATATTTATATTTAATTTGACGTAGTTCTTGATTCAATTTTTTCTTATCTTCTGGCAAAATATCAGCTTTCATCGTTTGTGTCCGTATAGTTTTAATGGATATTGCAACTTCGTTGGATGGTTTTTTCAAAAAATCTGCAACAAAATTGATATGTATCACTCCCCCCTTGGCAGCCAAGGCTTTTATCATACCATCGGTCATATTTCGTTTAACATCACAAATTGCTCTGCATGAAGAATGGGAAGCAATCACCGGAGATTTAGACACCTTCAAAACTTCATAAAAAGCTTTATCCGATAAATGCGATACATCTACCATTATACCTAAGCGATTCATCTCAGCTACCGCTTCTCTTCCTAAATCACTTAAACCGCCATGCTCCTCTCCTTCCGGATCTCCAGACGAATCACTCAAATCATTATTATATGAATGTGCCAAAGTTATATATCTCAAGCCTAAATCATAATATAGTTTCAAGTTACTTAAATCTCTGCCAATTGGCCAGCCATTTTCCATACCAATAAATACACCTAATTTCCCTTCTCTATGGTTACGATAAGCTTCTCGGGGAGTTTTCACCAAACTTACCTCCTCGGCATTTGCTCGAATTGCTTCATGTATTTTGGAGAAAATGGCTAATGCTTTCTCTTTTGCCTCTGCATTGCCTTCAGGTGTCCTCTGCCCTTGTGCCAAATACACCGCAAAAAACATCGCATCCATACCTCCTGATTTCATTCTCGGAAAATCAATCTGTGTACCATCCTCTGTATAATCGTGTTTTTTACCGATATCAAAACCAGCCATTTCCATCATATTTATAGGAGCATCTGCATGGGTATCAACAGTGAATATTTTTTGATGAATTTTGCTAGCCTTGCGAAGTAAATATTTTTCTGACTTTTGTGCTACTGAGGCAAACGAAAGGAAAACAAGCAAAAATGCTGTTAGTGTATTTTTTTTCATGTGTAAAATTAGGTTTGAATGATTTAATTTCTAAAAATCGGTCTCTATTTCAATGTTCTTCCTTTCCAAATATATTCATTTTTTCCTTGAGCCATTAAGCCGAAAAAAACAACATAAAAAGGATATATTATTTGAACCAAAGGAATGTAAACCCAGATAGAACTTTTCCCTAAAAATCGGGCAATCATGAATAGATAGATAAATTCGGCAGAAAACTTCAATAATCCAACTAAAAGAAAGTCTTTCAATTGAATTATTTCGGATATATATAATAGAAAGGAAGAAGGAAGTGCTAAATTCGCTAAAAAAACAAAAACTGCTAAAGCCGTTGGTTGCCAATTTGAATAATGTTTCCACTTGCTTGCCCAACGTTTGCGTTGAAAATAAAAACTCCTTAATGATTGGTGGGCTTCTGTTTGTACTATTACTTCTTGATTTTTCAAAAAGCATACCTTTCCAGGAAACTTTTTTGCTATTTTATGCATCAAAAATTCATCATCACCAGATGCTAAATACTCATTTCCTTTAAAACCTTCTACTTCATAAAAAACAGACTTCAAATAAGCGATGTTTGCTCCATTACACATAGTAGGATAATTTACCATCATAGCACAAGCTCCAGCTCCAATCAAACTCGCAAACTCAATAATCTGGGCTTTTTCAAAAAAGTTATCTGACTTTATGTAAAATGTAACAGGACTACTGATTAAATAAGCTCCGGTTTTTTGTTGAAAATCTACAATACTCTCTAACCATCTTGCAGGAACACGGCAATCGCCATCGGTACATACAATTAATGTCCCTGTTGCCAAGTTTATTGATGATTCAATCGCACGTTTTTTAGGAGAAGTATTGGCTATTTTTTCTGGAAGACGGTTAATAATTAAATTAAAATTACTTATTTTTTGGTAATGCTCTACAATATGTGGCGTGTCATCATTAGAGTCATCATCTGCAATAATCACTTCAAAAAGAGTTTTCGGATAGGTTTGCTTGTCCAAATCTTCTAATAAATTTAATATATGTTCTTCTTCATTTCTTACAGGAATGATAACCGAAATGGTGGTTTGTGGTTCTACATCAGTCTTGTAAGTAACTTTAGTGCCACGAATCCAAATCAAAATCAAAGCAACATTCATTAAAAAATATAAAAAAACAAGGACAATTACAATACTATTCATTTGGATTTATGGAGCTGAGGAGTTGAAAATTTTAGCTGAAACAAATAAATACTTCCCAAGAGTATCGGGACAAAAACATTAATTAACCATACAGTAAAAGTAGCTAAATAAACCATATATATATCTACTTTATAAAAAGAGAAAAAATAGGTGGCCGACAGTGTTCTGACACTTAAATCTCCCAATGCATTAAGTAAAGATCCAATTGTTTTACCCAAAAAAATAAGAAATATACCCGAAAGCAAGACATAAATAGGTAATTTTACTTGAAAAATCACAAATACCAAATAAAATTGACTACTAAATACCAAATATCGAATAAAAGAGAGAATAAAAATAGAATAAATTTCGTTAGGCTTAAACTCACCCAACACCTTTAAATAGGCAATAAAGCTATTTTTTGTATGCTTTATTTGATTAAATTCAGGAAGATACTTCCCTATCAATACTCCCGCTAAAATACAAACTCCAAGAATAAACAATAGTAAATTATAAATTAATTTTGGACTTGGATTTTGTGTCATCACAAAAGATAATAATCCAATGAAACCAAACAATAAAGATACATACAGCTGCATCGAATTGCCCAATAATACCGCTCCAATACTTTGAAATCTTTTATTTGATTGAAGCATGAGTATTTTTCCGGCAAAATCTCCGATAGAGAAGAAAAGATTTGAAAAAGCTAATCCAACTAAAACCCCTTTAAATGCTTGTATAAATGAGATATTTTCTATTTTAAGTGCCAATAAATGCCATTTTTTTGCCTCTAAAGTCCAATTAAGAATGAGTAATAAAGCCATCAAAATCCAGTAAATAAGATTTTGGATGGAAAAAAATTCAATTTGATTCAAAGCTTCCCACCGAAAATCATTGAACTTAGAGATAACTTGCACATACAAACTCCACATAAGGCAAAGCAAGAACAGAAGTTTCAGTGTTTTGAAACCTATTGATAGATATTTATTTGATAATTTTAACTTATTTTGCATTTATGAATCAAGAAAAAATAATATTAGGTGTCGATCCCGGAACACGAATCATGGGTTATGGGATTATTTCCGTTCAAGGAAGTGTATTAAAGTTGATACAATACGGTGTCATTAAGCTTGACAAATATAGCTCCCATGAGTTGAAATTAAAGAAAATATTTGAAAGAATCACACAATTAATTTCTGAATACCTTCCTGACGAAATGGCGATTGAAGCTCCATTTTATGGTGTAAATGTACAATCTATGTTAAAATTGGGAAGAGCCCAAGGAGTCGCCATTGCCGCAGCACTCAACCGTGAAGTTCCGATAGTTGAATATTTACCAAAAAAAGTCAAGCAATCTGTTACTGGAAATGGTAACGCCAGCAAAGAAGAAGTAGCTTATATGTTGGAACATTTATTACAAACCAAATTAGAGGCCGAGTTCTTAGATGCGACCGATGCACTTGGTGTGGCTGTATGCCATTATATGCACGGAAAAACAAAAGCACTAACGGGTAATTCTTCCAAGAAAAAAGGATGGTCTGCATTTATTAGTGAGAATCCAGACAGACTAAAATAAAATAAGCCCTTCTTTATTTTGAAGGGCTTGGGTTAAAAATTAAGCATGAATGGCTCTATTATCAGTTGCTGCCAATGCAGCTTCCTTCAGTGCTTCCATGTATGTTGGGTGAGCATGAGAAATACGAGCGATATCTTCTGCACTTGCCCTAAATTCCATCGCAGTAACTGCCTCGGCAATCATGTCTGCGGCTCTTGCTCCAATTATATGAACGCCTAATATCTCATCGGTAGTTTTATCTGCCAAAACTTTCACCAAACCATCAGTATCACCGCTTGCGGTTGCTCTTCCTAATGCCTTGAACGGGAATTGTCCATTTTTATAGGCAATTCCTTTGGCTTTCAATTCATCTTCTGTAAATCCGACAGATGCAACTTCTGGCCAAGTATAAACTACTCCGGGAATTAAGTGATAATGGATATGAGGTTTTTGACCTGCCATTACTTCTGCCACAAAAACACCCTCTTCTTCTGCTTTATGAGCCAGCATTGCTCCACGAATTACATCACCGATTGCATAAATACCTTTGATATTAGTTTCTAGTGTATGCTCATCTACAATAACTTTTCCTTTCTCGGTTGCTACACCCACCGCTTCTAAGTTCAAACCATCGATATAAGCACGACGACCAATAGCCACTAAGCAATAATCTCCTTTGATTTCAACAATTCCTCCATCCTTTTCTGCCGTAACAGTCACTTCCTCTCCCCCATTAGAAATATTAGTTACTTTAGTATTAAAATAAAAATCAGCACCTAATTTTTTGATAGATTTTTGCAGTTCTTTCCCCATAGTTTTATCCATAGTAGGAATCATAGAATCTGCAAATTCCACAAAAGTTACTTTTGCACCCAAACGAGCATAAACAGAACCCAATTCCGCACCTATCACTCCAGCACCGATTACTATTAAGTGTTTAGGAATCTCAGGTAAATTGAGAGCTTCAGTACTTGTGATGATTCTTTTTTTATCATAATTCATAAAAGGTAAAATCGTTGGCTTCGAGCCTGTTGCGATTATGACCTTTTCGGTAGTAATTACCTCATTTGAATCATCATTTTTTTTGACATTAATTGTATTTTTATCAATAAATGATGCAAAACCATTGAATACCGTAATTTTATTTTTTTTCATCAAAAACGTAATTCCTGTGTTCATTTTTCCAATGACACCATTTTTACGTTCAATCATTTTTGCAAGATTAGGAATCGGACTTGGTATTTCGATTCCGTGTTCTGCAAAGTGATTGGCAGCATTATAAAAATGCTCCGAAGAATCGAGTAAAGCTTTTGATGGAATACAGCCTACATTCAAGCAAGTACCACCCAAAACATTGTATTTTTCGACAATAGCGACTTTTTTCCCTAATTGAGCCGAACGAATGGCAGCCACATAGCCACCAGGGCCTGAACCAATCACTACTACATCAAATTGCATATATTAAAGAAATTTAAAGCATTAACAATAAAATTAAGATGGATTAAACTCCCAATAAAATTCTAGTTGGGTCTTCTAATAATTGTTTGACACGCACCAAGAAACTCACCGAATCTTTTCCATCGATAGTACGGTGATCATAACTTAAAGCCACATACATTATCGGACGAACTACAATTTCTCCATTAACTACTACTGGACGCTCTACGATATTATGCATTCCGAGAATAGCCGATTGAGGAGCATTGATGATTGGTGTCGATAACATTGAACCGAAAATCCCACCATTGGTAATGGTAAATGTTCCGCCAGTCATCTCCTCAATCGTCAATTTATTTTCTCTAGCTTTTCCTGCCAATCTAACCACTTCCGATTCAATTTCAGCAAATCCTAACTTTTCTGCACTTCTGATGACTGGTACAACTAACCCACGAGGAGCAGACACAGCAATGGCAATATCAGCATAATCATTATAAACAATTTCGTCTCCATCGATGTACGCATTTACGACTGGAAATTCTTTCAAAGCTATCGCACAGGCTTTCGTAAAGAAAGACATGAATCCAAGACCTACTCCGTGAACCTCTTTAAATTTATCTTTATATTTTGCTCTCAAATCCATAATTGGCTTCATATCTACCTCATTAAAAGTAGTAAGCATTGCCGTTTCTTGTTTTACTGCAACCAAACGTTTGGCAATCGTTTTACGAAGCGATGACATTTTTTCACGGCGAGAAGCTCTTTCTTCTTTTGCTGCAACAGCAGTTGTTTTGGTGGCAACAGGAGCAGTAGCTACTTGTGAAGGAGCTTTTTCAGCTTTCAAAGCATCTTCTTTAGTAATGCGACCACCAATGCCAGTTCCTTGTACTGCTGTAGAATCTATACCTTTTTCGGCTAATATTTTTGCTGCTACTGGCGAAGGATGCCCTGCGGCATAATTAGCACCAACAGATGAAGCTGTTTCAGCCACAGCTGGACTTATCGGTGCTTGAGCTACAGGAGATGCCGTTGCACCTACCGTAATTCTTGCCACAATTCCTCCAATAGGCACTACCTGACCCGCTTGAGCCACAATAGACAATACTCCATTTTCGGGAGAAGGTAGTTCAAAAGTAGCTTTATCAGACTCTAATTCACAGATAACCTCATCCATTTTTACAGAATCACCTTCTTTTTTACTCCAAGAAGCAATTGTTACTTCTGAAATTGATTCTCCTACAGCCGGAACTGTAACATCTATTACTTTAGTAGCAACTGGGGCTTGAGCCGATACTTTCGGAGCTTCCGTTACTGGAGCAGCTTCTTTCGATGAAGCTTCGATTTTACAAATCAATGCACCGATTGCCAAGGTTGAACCTTCTGGTGCCACAATTCTCAAAATTCCATCAGCTTCGGCAGGTAATTCAAATGTTGCTTTATCCGATTCTAATTCACAGATAACCTCATCCATTTTCACAAAATCACCGTCTTTTTTTGTCCAAGAAGCGATAGTTACTTCGCTTACCGATTCGCCCACCGAAGGGACTTTCATTTCTATTGCCATGATGAATATATTTTTCTTTGATCAGTTTTTTCTTAAATTGACTTAGTTAAACGCACGTTCTACAAGATCCGCTTGTTCTTTACCATGAACCTTCGTAAACCCAGTAGCAGGAGAAGCACTTGATTTACGAGCAATAATATTTCCTAGCCCAATTTCAGGGAATTCACGCAATACAAACGACCAATAGCCCATATTTTCAGGTTCTTCTTGTACCCAAAGAATTTCAGGCTTTTTATATTTAGAAAGTTCTGCTTGTAATTGTTTTTTAGGGAATGGATGCAATTGCTCAACACGAATAATCGCAACATCTGTTCTATTATCTTTTCTTTGCTTGTCCAACAAATCGTAATATACTTTCCCACTACACAATAATACTCGTTTCACTTTCTTAGCTTCTGCAAAAGTATCTCCAATAATTTCCCTGAAAGTCGAGCCTTCTTCAAAATCACTCATTGGCGATACTGCCATCGGATGACGAAGCATTGATTTTGGAGAAAAATGCACACAAGGCTTACGGAAAGGAAGTGCCAATTGACGACGCAACATGTGGAAAATATTCGCAGGAGTAGTACAAGTACATACATACATGTTGTATTCTGCTGCCAATTGTAAAAATCTTTCCGGACGTGCATTAGAATGTTCAGGACCTTGACCTTCATAGCCATGCGGCAACAACAAAACTAATCCATTCATTGTGTTCCACTTAGACTCCGTTGCAGCAATAAATTGATCAATCATAATTTGAGCACCATTGGCGAAATCTCCAAACTGAGCCTCCCAAAGTACCAAAGCATCAGGATTTGCCATCGCATATCCATATTCAAATCCCATTACCCCATACTCTGAAAGCAATGAATTATAAATTTCAAATTTACCTTGACCTTCACCCAAATGAGCTAAATTATTATAATTTTGGTTCGTTTCGGCATCATGAAGTACTGCATGACGATGGGTAAATGTGCCTCTTTGTACATCCTGACCAGTAAACCTTACAAATTTTCCCTCATTCAAGATAGAGCCATACGCCATTAATTCTCCGACAGACCAATTAACTAATTTTTCTTGAGCAAAAATTGCTTTTCTTTCTTCAAGAATTTTTTCGATTTGCTTCAAAGGCTTAAATCCTTCTGGAACATTTGAAAGAGCTTTTCCAACTTTCTCGATAACAGCTTTAGAAATACCTGTTGCAGGAGATTTTTCAAAGTCCTCAGGAACAGACCTCCTCAGTTTTGCCCATGCTTCCTCCAATTTTGGTTTTTGATAAGGTAATTGCTTTTGTTTTACTTTTGCCAATAAATCCTGCAATTCTCCCTCAAAACCTTTCTTCATTTCTTCTGCAAATTGACTATCTGCCTCTCCTCTACTCATCAATTCTTTCAAATAAATTTCACGAGGATTAGAATGAGCATCAATCGTCTTATACATAGTTGGTTGCGTCATTCTAGGCTCATCTGATTCGTTATGCCCATATTTTCGATAACAAACCATATCCACAAATACATCTCTATTGAACTCTTGGCGGAATTCGGTTGCCAAACGCATGGCATACACCACTGCTTCGGGGTCATCGCCATTAACATGGAAAATTGGAGCATCAATAATTTTTGCAATATCCGAGCAATAAATTGACGAACGTGCATCATCAAAATCAGTCGTAAAACCAACCTGGTTGTTGATTACAAAATGTAAAGTTCCTCCAGTATAATAGGCAGGGAGATTCGACATTTGTGTTACTTCATACACAATTCCTTGACCAGCCACAGCGGCATCTCCGTGAATCAAAATAGGTAATACTTTATCATAAATATCATCATGATCATTCGATTTGAGGGATGCTTTTTCAAAATGAGCATCAGCTCTTGCACGTGCGTAACCAATCACAACTGGATTAACAGCCTCTAAGTGCGAAGGATTCGCCATCAATTTCAAACTAATTCTTTTGCCGCTTGGCGTTGCCACCTGACTTGAATAACCCATGTGATATTTCACATCACCGTCGCTGTAAGATTCCAATTGAACATTCTCCTCAAATTCATTAAATACCTGCTCATAAGGCTTTTGCATGATATTTGTCAGCACATTCAAACGCCCTCTATGAGCCATACCGATTACCACTTCTTCTACCCCTAATTCAGCTCCATGGGTGATGGCTTCATCCAATGCTGGAATAGACGATTCTCCACCTTCCAATGAAAAACGCTTTTTACCTAAAAATTTAGTATGAAGGAAATTTTCAAAATTAACCGCCTCATTCAATTTTTGAAAAATTCTTAGTTTTTGTTCCCGTGAAGGTGTAAAATAAAGATATTCTTTTTCTATTTTATTTCGCAACCAGTTTTTCGCTTTTCTATCACGAATATAAAGGTATTCGAAACCAATTTTTCCGAGATATACTTTTTTAAGAGCTTCAATAATTTTACGAAGCGAAGCTGGCTCGCCAAATAGTTCGACTCCTGCCTCAAAAACGGTATCTAAATCAGATTCTGATAAATTAAAATCTGATAGTTCCAACATAGGTTGTCTGTCTTTTCTGCCACCAATAGGATTAGTAGTGGATAATAAATGACCTCTCGAACGATAGCCTCTAATGAGGTGAACAACCTCCATTTCTTTGCGGGTATGTTCTGCTGTTACGTTAGTAGAAGATGAAATTCCTTTAGCTGTATCACCGTTGAAGGTACGGTTAAACTCAAAACCTTTGAAAAAATTTTGCCAGCTCTCATCTACAGAAGTTGGATTATCTTTATATTGTTGGTAAAGTGCGTCCAATGCCGCCACATCAGCATTGGCAATGTATGAAAATTGGTCCATTGAAATATGGTATATATATCGAAAATAAATAAACTTACATAATTAACGCAAAGTTAAGCCACGCTTTCAATAAAGTAATATTTTTTTTGCAAATTTCGGATAGATATTTTATCGAAAAAATACAAAATAATACTTTTCGATGATTCTTTTTAATTTTATTACTAAATCAACCCAAAAACTATACTCTAAAAATATTTCATACGATTCTCGTCCGAAGTATCTTCTCCGAATTCATATCTAAAAAACAATTGAAAAATCCCTCTTTGCCTGAACGCCCCCGATTGTGAATTACTTCTAAAAACGGGTGGTTTGGGGTCATAAGATAATCCCATACGCAAAGGGTTAGAAAATTGTATTTCTGCCATTGGTACTACTTTATTGACAGTAATACCCGAACTTTTTTCATTTCTGTACGATATTCCCAGTGCATATTTTCGCTCAAACCACGCTTTGGCATTCAAATAGTGATTATTACCAATGTTTTTGTTACTTTCACGGATGATTGTTAGGTTCAGCATGGTGCCTTCATACGCTCCAAGCGAAACACCTAACATTGAATAAAAAGGCTTTTTTGAGTAAAATAAACCATCCTCATTCAACAAAGTAGCTGGTTTTGAAAAACCAATAAAAAATTTCTTAGCAGTCATCAAACCACCTAAACCCGCATAGGGATAAATTTGTTTCAAACCACTGCCCGTCACCAAAACAGGTTGATACTTAAACCCAGCATCAATACCAATGCTCAAAGTTGCTAAATCGCCAATTTGATAATGATAAGCATAGGCAACTTTTACACCAGAGTTATTGAATCCAACAATATTGCTATTATATGCTTGTAAAGCCAAACCGCCTTTTCCATCCTGAATAACTCCGTCGGTCGAAAAAAGCTGATAAATTTGTTGTGGACGAGGAGTTCCATTGAATTGATTCCCCAACATGGCATTCAGATTAAATCGCCCCGTCTTCCCTGAAAATGCAGGGTTCAGTGCTAAAAAATTAAACTGAAATTGATCTTCAAGCAATGTTTGAGCCTGAAGACCATTGATATTAATCAAAATAAAAAACAAAAATGAGATTTTTTTCATGGATTTATTTTATCTTAAAAATACTCGTTTATCTCTATAACTACACTTGAGCGTTGATGGTTTAATTTTGGGTTAATTCCTATGTTCATCAAATAGTCACCAGAGTATATTTGTTCGCCATCAAAAGCAGCTTTTGTACCTGGAAAAATATTGATTTCTTTAACGGAATATTTTTTTGTAGGGTTCAAACCTTGCAATTTGATAGGTTCTAATAGTGAATTCACGTCGTATCTATCGATTGTTAAATAATTAAACATCACAGCTTTGGATTGTTGCTTATTGACAAATTGAAGAGAAGCAAATTTATTTTCAAAAGGATTCACCAATCGGAATAAATCGCCTTTCCAAATAGTCTCTTTAAGTTTTTCGTAGTTTTTTAAAGCATTTTGACTAAACTCTAGCTCTTTTGGATTCAATTGAGCCACAACAATATCATAGCCCATTTTACCCATCATCGCCACATCTGTCCGGTATTTAATACCTAATTTACTCCAATCTGTAATATGATTACATTGAGCTATCGCTGGAAAATAATACGAAGATTCCCATTGCATATAAATACGCTCCAATGGATCTGTATTATCCGACACCCAGAATTCTGTAAAATATTTCAAGGCTTCATAATCTACTCTGCCGCCGCCGCCCGAACAAAGCATCATCGGCACTTTGGGATATTTGGCACGCAATCGCTCCAAAACTTTATACAAGCCTCTTACATAATCGATGTATAAATGAGACTGTGGAATTTTATTTTTTTCGAGATACATCGAATGGGCATTATAAGTAACAGCATTACAATCCCATTTGATAAATGCTAATTCGGGATTTTTAGTAAATAAATTATCCAAAACACCAAATACAAAATCTTGTACTTCAGGGTTAGATAAATCGAGTGGTAGCTGATTTCTGAAATACTTTTCAGGTCTATTTGGTTCACGAATCACCCAATCCAAGTGTTTTTCATATAATTCTGATTTTGGATTAACCATTTCAGGTTCAACCCAAATACCAAACTTAACGCCAGCTTTTGTTGCCTCTTTTACCAAATAACCAATACCATTTGGCAATTTTTTCTTATTTTCTTGCCAATCTCCTAAACCTGCTCTATCGGAATTTCTTGGATATTTATTTGCAAACCACCCATCGTCCAATAAAAACATATCAACTCCCAGCTCCTTTGCTCCCTTAAACAAACCAGCTAATTTTTGCTCATCAAAATCAAAATAAGTAGCTTCCCAATTGTTCAATAATGTTAAACGATTGCCTTCTCCATCTAAAATTCTATATTTTCTTGCCCAATCGTGCATATTCCGACTTGCCTCTCCTCTACCATTTTCCGAGTATGTATAGATAAATGACGGTGTTTTAAAAGTTTCGTTTGGATTTAGTGTATATTCTGAAGCAAAAGGATTAATTCCCGCAATTAAACGTAAATTATTGTAAGAATCTTTTTCAAAATCAATTTTAAAATTACCTGACCAAGCCAACGAACCCAATAGCACTTTTCCACTTTCCTCACTCGATTGTTTGTCGAACGATAACATAAATGTCGGTGGCTGGTATAAGTTTGCCCGTGTTCCTAACTTCGAGTCCAACGTTTTAATTCCAGCTGTCAGTCGAGTATCTTCCGGCATCATTTCTTTCGCCCAACTTCCATGGTAATGATGTAAATAAAAGTCTTTTGCAACAAAGTATAAATTTGCCGAAGCATATTTTTTCAGTTGAATGGATACTTTTTCTTGATGCCTGATTTCTGTCCATTGCTCGATAACATTTTCTTTGGCGAATGTTTTGAAAAATAAGGTTACTTCTGTGCCATAAACGGGGTCTTTCAGCAAAATAGTCGTAAGCTTTACATTTTCGTCTATTTGTTGAATTTGATGCGAGATATATTTTAAATCTGAAGAAGTATTACCATCTGCATGCAATACCTGAAATGCAGGCTCTACCAAACTCCAAGTACCACCTGGGGTATAAATCGAATGATAAATGCCAGAATTATTGTCTTCATAATCGTAAGCATTTTGGATGTGTACATACTCCGACACATTTTTCAATTTTTTGCCAAAATGAATAATTCCCAAATGATTTTCCTGATCAGTTTGTAAAGCCAATACATTTTGATTTGTTTCGATAGGTATGATTGTCGTTTGAGCTAAAACAGCCTTGTTCAGCAGTAAAATGCAACAGAGTGATAAGACTTTTTTCGTCATGGTAATTCTTAGGTTGATTGTATGATAGTTTAAGCTGTGAAATTAAGCAAATCCATCAAAACTTCGTCAAAAAAGGAAAAATTTAATCCAAAAACAAAAAAGCGACTCAACATACCCAAAAGTATGCCCAGTCGCTTTTTGATTGTTTGTTGAATTTATTGCTTTATTTCAAACGAATATTTTCCTGATGCCAAAACCATTTTTATCTGATTATTTTCCAAAGAAATCTTTGATATACCCTCAGCTTTCGTCAAGTCTTTTCCACTTTCTTTTACCTTAGTAAGCTGATTGACAGGCAAGTACAAAGTTGCTGAAGTATTCGCAGGTATTGCTGCAACATAAATCCATTTATCGTCCATGTACTTCCATTCGCTTGAAATTCGTCCATAAATAGAATCATAATATCCCTTTGCCCAAGTCATTTCTTTCGTAGGGTCAGGCGTTGGTTTTAGTATAAAATGTTTGAATTGGTGTTCTCCCCTTTGGATACCCAACGAATAATTATACATCCAAGCTGCCACTGCCCCGAAAGAGTAATGATTGAAGGAATTCATGCTATTATTTCCGCCAAAACCATTTTCAACGGTATAAGAGTTGAGCCTTTCCCAAATGGAAGTTGCTCCATTTACCACCGAATACAGCCACGAAGGATATGTTTTTTGTTGTAAAAGTTTATATGCTTCCAAATGGCTATTGTTCTCCGATAATGCCTTAGAAATAGAGGCTGTTCCGATAAAACCTGTCATTAATGAATATTCTGGACGATCTATGCCACTATCATCTTTATTGGTTCTTTGAATAGTTGCTTTCAAATGTTGAATAGCATACGGTTTGTTGGTTTCATCAAAGACATCCAAATCCAAAGGAATTGCATAAGATGCTTGTGTGTCTATCAATGTTCCTTTATCCGATTTTTGATTTTTTTGAGATTCATTTGGAGGTCCCATAAATCCAGTCTTGATACCAGATTTAATGGTTTTATGGGTATTTTTATCTACATAAACCTCATTCCATTTTTGCTTGATTTCATTTACTTTTGATTGAAAATACTGAGCATCTTCCTTATAGTTCAGTACTTGAGCTATTTTACTCATCACGCTCAAATCATAGGTGAAATACGCCATCCAAAACAAAGTATTGTCATTTTTGTTTCCTTCTGGGCTTAACCAATCGCCTAAAGGTCCCTCATTCAAAATTCCGGTTGAAGGCTCCACTTTTGATTCTAAAAATTTAATATATTTTTTCATGGACTCGTAATGTTCCTTCAATAATTGCTTATCTCCATATTGCTGATATGTTTCCCAAGCTACTACAATACCAGCACTTCCCCACAAAGTTCCTCCAAAGCCTCCACCCATAGGAGCAACATCAGTAAATCGCCCATTTTCTGCTTGCACATCACGCATTGCCAATAAATGTCTTTTCAAAAACGATTGTGCATCAGTCAAATACGTAGCACTTTTAGAAAAAACAGAAATATCGCCACTCCAGCCCATACGCTCGTTACGAGCTGGGGTATCTGTCGGAATCGACAAAAAATTACTACGTAAAGACCAAGTAATATTACTCCAAAGCTTATTGACCAATGGATTAGATGTTTCATAAGAAGAACTTAAATCCAATACCGAGCTAAGAACCATGCCTTTTACATCTGTAGCAGGAATTGCCTGCTCTATACCCGTAATTTCAAGATACCGATACCCATGAAAAGTAAAACGAGGCTGAATAACTTCATCTCCGCCCTTTAGAATATATAAATCTTGCGTCAGAGCGGCTCGTATATTTTCCATCATTACCATACCTGTATTGTCGGCATATTCTTTCAAATCAGGGTACTTCATTTCGGCATATCGCATCGTAATGACTTGTCCTTTTTTAGCATTTTTTATAGTAATTTGAGGAAATCCAACCATATTTTGCCCCATATCATATACAAAAACTTTCGGACGAACCTCTGCCACTGCTTGGGCTGTGAGTGTCTTGACGATAGTCGCATTATTTCCTACTTGCCCAATAAGTTTAAAGTCATCATAATTTAAAGTACTTTTTCTCCCCGTAAAATCGCTATGCGTTCCCACAAATGCAGTTCCTTCGAGTGGCACTTCAACCGCATTTTTCCAAGTAGAAGCGTCATATTCTGGCGAAGTCCAATTTTTTACCAATATTTCCTTGTTCGCATCATATACTTCTCCTTGGAAATAACTTCCATAGCGTATGGGTCCATCATTAAAATACATCCATTCTTTAGGATTAGAAGTAATGATTTGTTCGCTTCCATCTGTGTATTTTATCACCAACTTAGTCAAAAGAGATTGTCTATCACCAAAAAAATTCCAACTTTCACCGCTATAAGTAATATTCCCACTCCACCATCCTTCACTCAACCAAGCCCCTAAGGCATTTTTTTGACCTTTTTTCAAGGCAGTCGTCAAATCATAGGTTTGATACATCTGGTGTTTATTATATTGGGTCAAACCTGGATTAAAGTAATCATTTCCGATACGTTCTCCATTCAGATACATTTCATAAATTCCTCGAGATGTTACGTACAATCGAGCAGAAGCAATATCATTTTCTTTTGTTTTAAAAGTTGTTCGCAACATAGGTGCTGCATTCTTGCTTGGGTCGGCAAGTATCAAAGCACCACCCTTCAGTAAATATGCTCCATTTTCGATACTTAAAACTGGTGATTGAAAAATACCAGCATATTTATTTCCTGTCAGCTTCTCTGAAAATAATACATTCGAGGGGTAACGATAGTTTTTTATTTCAAGGTTTGAGAAACGTGCCGATTGGTTTTCATTCGTCTGAAAACCAATTTCCGCCAACATCGGAAAGCTGATAAAATTATTACCTGCCCCTATCGGATTCAAGTTAAGCCCTCTTGGTGCATAAGGAGACGTGTTTTTTGAATCTGAAGTTTTGAGCTGATTTTCAGGAGAGACTTTATCAATGTAAAAATCAAACATTCCAAAATTACATACAGCATATACCGTATGTTTTTCGTATTTATTTTGGTGATTGATGATAGATTGAGGTATCTCTAAAGCTTTAAAAACCTGATTTTTCGAGTCATTTTTATCATAACCTACTCGATAAATATTCAATTGTGCCGAAGAATTATCATTCGTTGCCAATCTTGAAATATCCAGCTCGAGGGCGATATAGCTTTCATTTCGAGCATTCTGAACGCCCATCAAATTCAGATTTTTATTCATTAACCGACTATCATTCGCACCAAATAGAAATGCCGCTTTTGTCGATTGAGAAGCTTGGTCTAATTGTATGGTATAATTTAATTGAAAAACAGACAAATAGGGAGCATATAAAACCAAATCATCTTCAGTTCCTCCAATCCACTTTGCCCCTGACCATGCAGTTTCAGAAGGATTCATGAAACCCGTTTCAAACCAAGACTCAGCAGTAATCACCCGATTTTCGGAATCCCAAACTTGTAGCCACCAAGTATATCGGGTATTCGGATTTAAAGAATTACCTTGAAACTCAATGCCATTTGAAATAGATGATTCTATTTTTTTCGAATCCCAAACCAAATCTTTTTGTGCATTTTTGACAATTATTTGATAACTTTTTTGAGAAATTCCACGCTTTCCTGTAGCAGAAGTAAGTTGCCACGAAAATTGAGGAACAGCGATATCAGTCCCTAAAGGCGTTCGCTCATAGTTTACCTTTAAATTTTGTAAAGAAGTTTGGGCAAAGGTTGTTCCCAAGCAGAAAAATAAGCCAAAGACAAGTATCTTTGAAAGTTTCGTTCGTAACATCTGATAGCAAATGGTTTTAAGTCGAATATTTTATTGGTGAAAGAAAATGTTTAATCTCGAAAAAACATTCATGTACTTACACGGATTAAATCTAAAATCGACCATCATAGGCTATATGGCGACACACCGACCGAAGTCCAACCTCCATCAATGACCACATTTTGACCCATAATTTGCCTCGATTGTGGAGCAACCAAAAACAAAGCGGCATAAGCGATATCGTCCGTAGTGGCAGGTCTTCCAGAAGGCGTAATTTTCGACCAAGTTGCCTGATATTCCAGATCTTCCAAGGTTCTTTCGGTGAGTGTTGCTCCAGGAACGATGGTATTGATATTGATTTTATGCGGAGCTAAGTCGATAATCAAGTTTTTAGATAATTGGTCGAGAGCCGCTTTGGTCATACCGTAAGCTGCTAAAAAGGGATGAGCTTGATGCCCCGTTACGGAGGAAGTCAGCAAAATTGAACCACCATTTCCTTGAGCAATCATTTGTTTAGCAGCCGCTTGTACCAAGAAAAAAGTACCGAATATATTGATTTTCAATAGATTATTCATTGATTCGGGCTGATATTCCAAAAAATCCCCAAAAGTAGTAATACCTGCATTAGCAATCAGAATATCTACTTTTTCAAATTTTCGGACAGCCTCTTCCACGATACCCTGAATAAGGCTTAATTCAGAAATATCCCCCACAAAAATCTCGCAAATTCCACCTAAACTTCTAATTTTTTGTTGAGCTTCTTTGGCTGCTTTTTCATTCAAATCGTTGAGCATCACTTTGGCTCCTTGCAAAGCCAATTTTTTGGCAATTTCAAAACCAATCCCAATACCAGCACCCGTGACAATTGCAACTTGATTATCGAATCTTTTTTTATCCATTTTGATTGCTATTTGTAAATAATCATCCAAGATAAATAAAATAATTGTAATGGAGGAGAGAAAAATTATGATTTATAATAACTGTCCTTTAACCGAAAACCTAGTAGCACTAGACAATTAATACATAATAAAAATACCAAACAATAAAGCCACAAGAACCCAATTTAATCGATTTTTAGCTATTGAGCCAAATGGGAAATTTGAATGAAAATATTTAGATATTTTTCGATAATGATTTTCCCCGATACTCCACAGGACTTACGCCCACTTTTTGCTTAAAAAGCCGTGTAAAATGTTGCGGATATTTAAAACCAAGACTGTATGCTATTTCGTTTACGGTCTTATCATTTTCAAACATGAGATTCTTTGCTTCTTCGATAGTTCGATTAAGAATATAATCCTTTGCTGATTGTCCGGTTTCTTTTTTTATTAAATCACCGAAATAATTGGAAGATAAATTTAGCTTTTCGGCAAAAAATGCAACAGAGGGCAAACCAATCAATTGGGGATTTTCTGACTTAAAATACACATTCAATAAATCTTCAAATTTTTCTAAAATGCCTCTATGGGCAACATCTCTGGTAATAAATTGTCGGTCATAGAATCGCTGGCAATAATCTAGAAATAGCTCAATATTAGCAGCAATGAGTTTTTTACTATGTTTGTCGATTGGCTGTTTTAATTCAAATGCTACTTTTGCAAAACAGTCCAAAATAAGTAACCTTTCGTCCTCTGAAAGGTGAAGAGCTTCATTGGTTTGATAATTGAAAAATTTATAATCGTGAATACTTTTACTTAAATGTGTACCTACTAGAAAATCTGGATGAAACAGCAATCCAAATCCCATTGGTTGGTATTTTACCTTGGGATTATCCATACCCGTAAATTGTCCGGGAGCAAAAAAAACCAGCGTTCCTGCTTGATAATCGTAAGTATGACGACCATATCGCATATCTCCACATTTCACATCCTTCAAAATAATGCTGTATAATCCATATTGAAATTTGATAGAATCTACTTCCCCCCAATCTCTCGGATGAGCTTTTGAATAATCAATCACTGTTACCAAAGGATGTAAAGTCTTATGGTTGTTGATAATATTAAATTCATTGATATTATCAATATTGACAATTTTTTCCATAATCTTTTATAAATTAATCGAATCTAAACTGCTTTTGGTTATTATTTATTTTTTCAATATCACATTCAAGCTCAAGCATAATTTTCTACAAAAGTAAAAATCTACCCCAAACAAGTATCACAAAAAAACGTAAACATTTACATATCCGTAAAAATGGTAGAAATACAAGTAATTTATATACCTTTTTAGCTAAATAAAAAGGGCAAATTTGTATCCTAATATTTTTAACTCTATATTTTTAACTAATGAAAAAAATACTTTGGGTAGTTGCAATTTTCTTTTTTCGCAATGTTTCCGCTCAACAAACAAACGTTCTATCTCCTATCATACCGACCGAATCCGGGATGGTTCAAGGTCTAATTGAAGGAGAATCAGCTGTTTTCAGAGGTATTCCTTTTGCTGCTGCTCCTGTTGGTGAATTTCGTTGGCGACCACCACAGCCAGTAAAAAAATGGGATGGTATAAGAGATGCCACCAAACCTTGTAAAGATTGTGGACAAGGGGGGTTTGGTCCGAACGCACCAAAAATGAGTCCAAATTCATCTGAGGATTGTTTATTTCTGAATGTTTGGAAACCTGCCAACGCTATCAAAAACTCAAAATTACCTGTCATGGTTTGGATATATGGCGGAGGATTTGTTTTTGGTAGTGCCTCCAGCCCTCAAAATTATGGTCATGCCTTGAATAAAAATGGTGTCATTTTAGTCAATATAAATTACCGATTAGGACGAATGGGATTTTTTGCACATCCTGCACTTAGTAAAGAAATGCCCAATGAAGTCAAAGGAAACTATGCTTTTATGGATCAAATTGCTGCCTTGCAATGGGTTCAAAAAAATATTACTGAGTTCGGTGGAGACCCAAATAATGTTACAATATTTGGTTTTTCGGCTGGTGGTGTATCTGTACACTCTTTATTGACTATACCTTCTACAAAAGGACTTTTTCATAAAGTAATTAGCCATTCAGGTGGCGGAAGAGATGGGGTGCTTACTGGCAGACCCATCAACAAAGAAGATTCAGATGTATTCTACAAAGTTTCGGCAGAAACCATCGGTGTAAACTTCGCTCAATCAAAAGGCATTGAAGGCACGGATGCAGCAGTTTTAGCAAAACTTCGTGCTATGCCAGCAGATAGCATCATTGACGGAGGACGTGAAACCAACGGAGCAAATGGCCCTCGGATTTATTCAGGACCTATTTTCGATGGAAAATTAGTTACTCAAACTGCCGAAACGGCTTATTTGGCTGGCAATCAACCTAAAATGCCTATGATGATAGGTAATTGTAGTGCCGAAATCGGTGGAGCATTTGTAAGCAACGCCAAAACAAAAGAAGAACTTTTTACTTCTTTTGGTGATTTAGCAAACGAAGCAAAAGCAGCTTATGATGCAGATGGTAGTAAGAAATTTGAAGAAGTTATCGCCAAATTTAATACCGACTGGGTTTGGGGCGAACCTGCCCGCATGGCTGCCAGAGCAACACTTGCCAAAGGCTCTCCTGCTTATGTATTTCAATTTGGATATGTGCCAACCACAGCTCAACAACGCTCACCTTATGGTGCAGGGCATGGTTCTGATATTTCGTTTGCATTCAATACTTTAAAAGCTCGTTGGGGTTCGCAAGGTGAGCCGACTGATACCGAAAAAGAATTGGCAAGGGTGATGTGTGCTTATTGGGCAAATTTTGCCAAAGCAGGTAATCCGAACGGTGAAGGTTTACCAAATTGGCCTCTTTACAATAATAAAAATCAAGATATGATTGATATTGAGTTGGACGGTAAGATTGTTGCCAAGCCAGACCCACGTAAAGCAAGATTGGACGTAATTGAGAAAGCGGTGAAGTACAGAGGTAAAATTCAAACGAGGGGGATTTAATGAAAAATTTGCCTATTTTGTCTCTTTAGGAATTAACGACCAACAGAGACAAAATAAGTTTATACTAAAATATTCAAGAAAACAATGCAAAAAGTTAAGCTAAACAACGGAGTTGAGATGCCTATTCTGGGATTTGGAGTTTTCCAAATCCCAGAATTGAGTGAATGCGAAAAAAGCGTATCTGATGCTTTAGAAGTAGGCTATCGTTTGATAGATACCGCTGCTTCTTATTTTAATGAAGAGGCAGTTGGAAATGCCCTCAAAAATAGTGGAATTCCAAGAGAAGAATTGTTTATCACAAGCAAACTTTGGATTCAATCAAATGGTTACGAGTCTACGAAAAAAGCTTTTGATACCTCATTGAAAAAATTACAGTTAGATTATCTCGACTTATATCTGATACACCAACCTTTCGGCGATGTTTTTGGAGAGTGGCGTGCAATGGAAGAATTGTATAAAGAAGGAAAAATTCGAGCGATTGGCGTAAGTAATTTTCACCCAGATAGATTGATGGATTTGATGGTTCATCATGAAATAGTACCGGCAGTTAATCAAGTAGAAACACACCCATTTAATCAGCAAATCGCCAATCAACAATTTATGATTGAAAATAACGTACAGATACAATCTTGGGGACCATTCGCAGAGGGTAAAAAGAATTTATTTCAAAACGAATTACTAAGCTCAATCGGGACAAAATATGATAAATCAATCGCCCAAGTGGTACTTCGTTGGTTAATTCAAAGAGGAGTTATAGCTATTCCGAAATCAATCAGAAAAGAAAGAATGGTGGAGAACTTTCATATTTTTGACTTTGAATTAAGCCTAGCAGATATGAATGCTATCCAAAGTATAGACACCAAAATAAGTACTTTCTTCGACCACCGAGACCCAGAAATAGTAAGATGGCTGGGAAATCGATAATTTTTTTAATTTTCAAACCTTCAATCAAAAGTTATTAGAAAGAAAAAATCATAATCTAATATTAGAAAATAATCATAATTTTTTAAGTAAATTTATTAACCTTAAAATTATTGAATAAAATGAAATATCTATTTTTCTCTTTGAGTTTATTATTCTTGAGTACTATTACAATTTTCGCCCAATCAACAAAGGAAGAAGATATTATTAAACAACTTTCCAAAGACAAATGGCAGTGGATGGCGGATAAAAATGTGGATAAACTGAGGGAGCTTTTTGATGATAAAGCAAAGTTTGTTCACATGAGTGGCACTTGGAAAACTGATGAAGAGCTTGAAATCATTAAATCTGGTAGTATTTGGTATAAAAATGCAAATGTACACGACACTGCCATTGAAATTTCTGGAAAAACGGCTATCGTTTGGAATAGAATAACACTCGATGCAATGGTAAGGGGAAATATCGCCGTAACTGAATTTACAGTAACAGAAGTATATCAAAAAAAAGGTAAAAATTGGAAAATGCTCGCTCTCACATTTAGTAGCGTACGAGATACCCATCAGATTAAACACTAAAAAAATAATTTAATTGAAAATTTTTCTATGAGAACGACTATGTCCAACTCCACTATAAATTTAATTATAGTGGTACTATTAGCCACTTCCTGCGTTCCGAATAAAACTAGTTCAATACAAATAAAGAACCAGGGCAGCTTTGCAATAGGAGGCTCAGTCATAAAAAACGAGGGAATTTATGACCCAATCAAACGCACGGCAGAAGGGCAAACTTTTCATGGAGACCATGCTTATATTACTTATCAGATTCCTGCCAAAGCCCGTAAATACCCTTTGGTTTTTTGGCATGGGATAGGTCAATTCTCAAAAACTTGGATGACTACACCCGATGGTAGAGATGGTTTTAATAATATCTTTTTGAAACGCAAATATAGCGTATATCTCATCGACCAACCCCGCCGTGGGAATGCTGGAAGAAGTACTGTTTCTGCTACAATTAACCCTATTCCAGACGAACAAATGTGGTTTGGCACTTTTAGAGTGGGTATCGGATATGATTATTTTGAAGGAGTGCAATTTGCTAAGGATGAAGAAACATTAAACCAGTATTTTCGTCAAATGGTGCCAAATATTGGCGGATTTGATACAGAAGTTATTACTAATGCTACTTCAAAACTTTTTGATAAAATTGGAGAAGGTATCCTTGTAACCCACTCTCATTCAGGTGGTTTTGGCTGGGCAACGGCAGTGAAAAATTCAAAGATTAAAGCCATTGCTTCGTATGAACCTGGAAGCGGATTTTTGTTTCCAGAAGGAGAAGTGCCTGCTCCAATTGCCAGTTCATCAGGTCCAGTTACGGCTATTGGAGTTCCTAAATCTGATTTCATGAAACTTACTAAAATACCAATCATTATCTACTATGGAGATTATATTCCAGAGACATATGACGATAAAAACCCAGGTGCCGATGGTTGGAGAGCAAGACTGGAAATGGCAAGAAAATGGCGTGATACAGTTAATAAATATGGAGGTGATGTAACAGTAATTCATCTACCCGAAATCGGAATAAAAGGAAATACTCACTTTCCATTTTCTGACCTGAATAATATAGAAATTGCAAATTTGCTTTCTAAATGGCTGAAAGACAAGCAATTAAATAAATAATTTTGTATATTCGACCATAAACTATAAATATACTATGGAAACATACAACAGACGCTCTTTTCTAAAAGTCTCCGCTCTTTCGGGAGGGGGATTTATGCTGGGAATCAGCTTTTTATCTAGTTTTAAAAATAAAGAAAGTCTATCAGATTTCACCGAACTCAACGGCTTTGTAAAAATTACTGCTGACAATGAAATCAAAATCATGTCGCCCAATCCCGAAGCTGGGCAAGGTGTAAAAACCTCAATGCCTATGATAGTAGCAGAGGAATTGGATGTGGATTTTTCAAAAATTATCATCGAACAAGCTGATTTAGATACCAAGCATTTTACTCGACAATTCATCGGCGGTAGTCAGGCAATCCACCAAGGATGGAAGCCTCTTCGATTGGCAGGTGCTACCGCTCGTCAAATGCTTCGAGAAGCTGCTGCTCAAATATGGAATGTTCCAGTGGATGAAATTAGCACCGAATTAGGTGTTTTATTGCATAAAAAATCAGGAAAACGTGCTAATTATGGCGAAATGGCAAGTGCCGCTGCCCAAATTCCAATCCCAAAAGATGTCAAGCTCAAAGACATTAAAGATTTCAGAATTATTGGCAAAAACCAGCGAAACGTTGATTTGAATAAAATCGTTACGGGAAAACCACTCTTCGGCATCGATACAAAAGTAGAGGGAATGCTGATAGCAATGATTGTACATCCACCAGCAATGGGTTTGAAGTTTAAAGCAATCCAAAACGAGGCGATAATCAAAAAAATGAAAGGGATTAAAGATGTTTTTTCTATCAAAATCTTCAACGAAGCATACGAAAAAACGTTTTTTGACACCATCCAATTCAATGAAGTTGTCGCTATCGTTGGTAATAGTACTTGGGAGGTAATGCAAGCCAAAAAAACTCTAAAAATAACTTGGGAACAGCAGGAAGCATTTACGCAAAAAAGAAACATGCTTGGCAGAAAAATAGAAGAATTTATCCCGAAAGGGTTAGAAAATTCTATCGAACATCAGGCAAAATTAGCTGAAGGACTTAGTAAACCAGGAACTATCAGGCGTAAAGATGGCGACATAGAAATGGCATTCAAAAATGCTACAAAAATCATAGAAAGTACCTATAATGCCCCTTTTTTAGCACATAATTGTATGGAGCCTATGAATTTTTTCGCTCATGTTTCTCCGACTAAAGCCGAGTTATCGGGTCCACTTCAAAAACCTGAATTTACCGAACTAGCTCTTTCTGCTCGACTAGGTATTCCTTTAGAAAACATCAACATCAAAATGACTCGTTTAGGAGGAGGGTATGGTCGTCGCTCGTACGCACATTGGTTGATTGAAGCAGCGTTAATCTCTCAAAAAGTAAATAGCCCAGTGAAGCTCATTTACACCCGAGAAGATGATATGACCGCTGGTATTTATCGTCCTACTTACACAGCAAAATACCGTGCAGCCCTTGACGTTAATAATAATTTGATTGGTTTTCATGTAAAAGTAGGAGGAATTCCACAATCACCGCTTACTGCCAATAGATTTCCCGCAGGGGCAGTTGACAATTATTTGGCAGAGGATTTCACAATCGACACTAACATAAGTGTTGGTTCTTATCGTGCACCTCACTCCAATTTTATGGCAGCTGCCGAACAATCATTTTTGGACGAAGTTGCAGAAGCAGCTGGAAAAGACCCTATCGATTTTAGAATCGAATTATTGACCCGTTCCAAAGAAAACCCAGTAGGCAAAAATAACGATTATGATGCCACAAGATTCATTAAGGTTTTGGAGCTATTACAAGAAAAATCACAATGGAAACAGCAAAAAAATAGCAAAAAACTTGGGTTTTCTGCTTATTTCTGCCATGATTCCTATGCAGCACACGTCTTTGAAGTTGAGGTATCGGAAGGGAATCTTACTATAAAAAATGTTTGGTCTTCGATAGATTGTGGGATTGTCATCAATCCAAATGCTGCTAAAAATATGGCAGAGGGAGGAATTGTCGATGCCATCGGTGCTGCAATGTACGGAAAACTTACATTCCAAGACGGAACACCAGAGGCTAATAATTTCCATCTTTATCGTATGATTCGTCATCACGAAGCACCTAAAAATATCGAAGTACATTTTGTTGAGAATACTGAAAATCCTACTGGAATGGGAGAGCCGACTTATCCTCCCGTTCATGCAGCTCTAGCAAATGCTTTATACCGTGCAATAGGAAAACGAATTTATAATCAACCATTTATCGAAAGTTTGTAATTAAAATTATTAGAATCTAACAAGCTATTATTTCAAAATTTAAGCTATTCTTTATTTAATCATATATTTTAAATTAAAATATAAAACTCAACTACCATGGCAAAATACTCTCTCAAAATCAATGGCAGAAGCCAACAAGTAGATGTTGACCCTTCTACGCCAATATTGTGGGTTTTACGGGACCACCTAAATTTACAAGGTACAAAATATGGCTGTGGCATTGCCCAATGCGGTGCTTGTACTGTTCATCTGAATGGTATCGCTGTTCGTTCGTGCCAATTGCCTGTATCTTCGATTGGAAACCAAGAAATTACAACTATTGAGGGGCTTTCTGCAAACGCAACACACCCAGTTCAAAAAGCTTGGCTCGAACACGATGTGGCTCAATGTGGCTATTGTCAATCTGGACAAATCATGACAGCCGCCGCTTTACTTAAAAATAATCCAAATCCAAGCGACGAAGATATTGAAGCAACCATGAGTGGTAATATTTGTCGTTGTGGCACTTATTTAAGAATCAAGGAAGCTATTAAAACAGCAGCTAAAAAGTAAAATTTTAAAACGAACTTAGATATGAAAAATAATAAAACATATAGCCGACGTTCATTCCTTCAATCTTCGGCATTAGTAGGAGGTGGCTTAATGCTTAGTTTTAGTTGGTTTTCGGAGGCAAAAGCAACTGAAAATTTAACCGAACTAAATGTTGCTGAGCAATGGTCCGAGTTGGCTGCCTATATCAAAATAACTCCCGACAATGTAATCAAAATTCTTTGTCCTAATCCCGAATTTGGGCAAAATGTGATGACTTCCCTTCCGATGATTGTTGCAGAAGAATTGGACTGCGATTGGCAAAATGTGGTGGTAGAAATGGGAACTCACGATAACGTGAAATATGGCCTACAATTTACGGGAGGAAGTAATTCTGTCAGAATGTATTGGAAACCCTTACGTAATGCCGGAGCTGCCGCTCGTCAAATGCTTATCGAGGCTGCTGCACAAACATGGGGTGTGCAGGCAAACGAAATTTCAACAAAAGCTGGAACATTATCCCATTCAAGTGGAAAATCTGCAAAGTATGGAGAAATGGCGGCAAAAGCTTCCACCCTTTCTTTACCAAAAGATATAAAATTAAAAAATCCAAAGAGTTTTTCGATTATCAATCATTCGACAAAAAATAGCGAAGGTCAAAAAATCGTAACAGGCAAACCACTATTTGGCATAGATTATCGAGTAGATGGTATGTTAATTGCCATGATTCAGCACCCTCCTGGATTTGGAATGAAATTAAAATCGTTTGATGCTACCGCAGCCAAAAAAATGCCTGGTATTAAAGATGTATTTAGCTTCAAATTATACGACGACGGATTTGAACAAGGAGGATTTGACACCCGCTCGTTCAATGAAATGATTGCAGTGGTCGGTAATTCTACTTGGGAGGTAATGAATGCCCGTAAAAAACTCAATGCTCAATGGGAGCCTTCAGGTGATACCAAAGATATCATAAATGGTAGAGGAGGAAAACGTGAGGTTATTGTTCCAGGAAGATTAGAAACAAGCGGTAATCAAATGGAAATGATGGCTGACTTTGCCCAAAAACCAGCCCAACAATTAAGAAAAGATGGAGATCCAGAAGCAGCTTTCAAAAATGCTGCTTTGATTATCGAACGTACCTATAATGCTCCATTTTTAGCACATAATACCATGGAGCCAATGAATTTCTTTGCACACGTGCAAGAAGATAAAGCTATTGTTGCAGGGCCTCTGCAAGCTCCTGGCTGGATGGAACCATCACTTGCAAAAATTTTAAATCTACCTGCCGACAAAATTGAAATCCAGATGACACGTATGGGGGGGGGATTTGGTCGAAGAGCTTATGGATTTTATGTGTATGAAGCTGCTCGAATTTCTCAAAAAATGAAAGCTCCTATCAAGCTGATTTATACTCGTGAGGACGATATGACTTATGGGATTTACCGCCCAATGTATACAGCAACTTACCGAGCAGCACTTGATACCAATAAAAATTTGATAGGTTTCCATGTAAAAGGGGGAGGAATACCCGAAAATCCTGTGCATGCCAATCGTTTCCCTGCCGGTGCAGTAGATAATTATTTAGCAGAAGGCTGGGAAATTCCTTCTAATATTACCATCGGGGCATTCCGAGCACCTCGTTCTAACTTCAATGCTGCTGCCGAACAATCATTTTTAGATGAAGTAGCTGTAGCTATGGGCAAGGACCCTATCGAAATGCGTTTAGAATTATTGAAACGTGCCAAAGAAAACCCAGTAGGCAAAAATAACGATTACGATGCCGCAAGATATATCGGTGTATTGGAATTACTGAAAGAAAAGTCAGGATGGGGAAAACCAGAGAATGCTGATAAAAAACGTGGTATTGCCGCTTATTTTTGTCATGCTTCATACGCTGGACATGTAGTAGATATGGTCATAAAAGATGGGCAATCGTATGTTGAATCAGTAACTTCTGCCGTAGATTGTGGGGTGGTTGTAAATCCAGATGCTGCCCGAAATATGGTACAAGGGGCAGTAGTTGATGGAATCGGACAAGCATTTTATGGTGCATTAACGCATAAAGATGGAGTTCCAGAACAAAATAACTTCCATAATTACCGCATGATTCGGGCAAATGAAGCTCCTAAAAAAATCGATGTTCATTTTGTAGAAAATGACATCGACCCAACGGGCCTTGGTGAGCCACCATTCCCTCCAGTTTTTGGAGCAGTTGCCAATGCTTTGTTTCAAAGTACTGGTCAGCGTTATTATAATCAACCTTTTACTAGTGAACAACCAAAATCATAGTATTTTTTAGAAATTAAAATGTCCATACCCCCGAATTTATAGGCTTGAAAGCTGTAATTCGGGGGATTTTTTTAGCTGATTTAAAGCTTTTCTATACTAATGGGCTGCGGAACGACATTCTCAATAGGTTTGCAACTCTTCAAATACGCAAAAATTGCTACTAAATCTTCTCTTTTCGCATGTATATAATTTGTCCAAGGCATGGGCGGCAATAGTGGTCTTGCTGTACGAATACCTTTCGATTTTCCCTCGGTCATGGCAATAATAAACTGCTCTTCAGACCATGAGCCTATGCCAGTCGCATCTGGGGTTAGATTTGCCGAGAATGTAGCTCCCCAAGGGCCAACAGCAATTGTATTCATCGGATGAAAAAGCACCCAATTTTTAATAGCTTCCTTATTCAAACTTGGTAGTTTTATTGAAGATGGATGCCCAGATAAACCCAAATCAGGGTCAAGAATTGGACCTTGTGCTGTCATTTTTTTCGGTGCATGGCAATCGCCACATCCCATTATTTCGACTAAATATTTTCCTTTTTCTATCTGTGACTTGGTATAGGGAGGGTTTCGTTGATTAGAAGTAGCCTGATTATTTTTCGGCTTAAGATTATTTAAAGATAATAAAGATACAAGCCCGAAAGCTAATGTACCAACAATAATTAATTGTTTTTTCATGACTAATGGTTTAAGGTAAATAAATTAATTTTTTAGAAAGTAAGTTTTATGCAAAAATAGCAAATAGCAGAAGAGTAGAGACTGTTTTTAAAAAAATTTAATAATTAAATCATAAAAAGGTATGATTTATAAGTAAAAATATCCCAAACTTCGATAAATTATTGCTATTTTGACTTTCACAATCTAAAATTTGGATAAACATTTCTCTTGGACAAGCACAAAGCTGAAAACAGCAAATTGGTTTACGATTATTCAAATCTAAATTCGGTTATACTGCGGAGTAAAACTTTAGTAAAATTTGAGTTTAAAATATTCTCTACGTACTTTGTTTTTTTAGCTGTTTATAAATTTTTACCTATTAAGGCCTTAACGGCATAATCAACAGCCCGGGCAGTTAAGGCCATGTAAGTTAAAGAAGGATTTTGGGTGGAAGTTGACGTCATACAAGCTCCATCCGTAATAAATACATTTTTACAATTGTGAAGTTGATTGAAAGCATTTAATAGAGAAGTTTTGGGATCTTTACCCATTCTTACGCCACCCATTTCGTGGTTTTCATTCCCTGGTAAACGTTTGGTATCTATTGGTTGGATATTCTTAAATCCCGCTTCGTGGTACATTTCTGAAAATTGTTCATGAAAATCCTTCAGAATCTTCTCGTCATTATCATCATAGCCAATCGAAATTTTTAACTGAGGAATGCCATATTTATCAACTAAATGCTTATCCAATTGTACTATACTACTTTCTTTCGGAATGGTTTCTGCCATCATACTTGCACCAATTGCCCAAGACCCCAAATATGGCTTATTAAGATTAGATTTTAATTCTTCCCCTAATCCGTCTTTATTTGTTATTTCAGTTCTTAATGCGGTTAACGAAGAAGCATATCCCCTTAAAAAGTCAGTTTCTTGTTTGAGTACATTTCTAAATCGAGGCATATAACTTCCATTGGGGCGGCGACCATCGGAAGTGGAGTCAAGCTTACCTTCATATTCCGCAGAGATTCGACCTCGATAACTATGAAATGCCATGAATTTACCTAATAATCCATTGTCATTCCCCAAACCATTCGGAAAACGATTTGATTTTGAGTTGAGTAAAATTAAATTTGTATTTAACGCAGAAGCATTTAAAAAGATAATTTTGGCATAAAACTCTATCATTTCATAGGTTTGGCTATCTATTACTCGTACACCAATAGCTTGACCTTTCGTTTCATCATAAATAACCGAATGAACCACAGAATAAGGTCGAAGGGTCATTTTTCCAGTCTTTTCAGCCCAAGGAATAGTTGAAGAATTACTGCTAAAGTAAGCTCCGTAAGGGCAACCTCTCTCGCAAATTGTTCGGTTTTGGCAAGTGGCTCTACCTTGTTGATAATGTATTTCTTGAGGGTCGGTTAGGTGGGCAACTCTCCCAATTATCACATGACGATTGCTATATCGGGATGTCATTTTTTGTTTGAAATATTGTTCAACACAGGACATTTCGTGGGCTTTCAAAAACTCTCCATCTGGTAAAATAGCAAGTCCATCTCGATTTCCAGAAACCCCGATAAATTTTTCTACATAACTATACCATGGAGCAATATCAGCATAACGTATAGGCCAATCTGTTGCGTAGCCATCTCGTGCGGGTCCCTCAAAATCATAATCACTCCATCGCTGAGTCATACGACCCCAGAGCAATGAACGACCACCTACTTGATAAGCACGAATCCAATCATAAGGGCGGTCTTGGATATAGACTTGTTCAGAATCTTTGGTTAGAAAATGAGTAGTAGCCTCACTAAAAATATAGTTTTTACTAGCAATTTGGTAGTCTTTTTTTATTTCTAAAGGAACTTGACCTCTATGTTCAAACTCCCAAGGTTGTTTCAGAGTAGTTGGATAATCAATAATATGCTTGACATCACGCCCTCTTTCGAGAACGAGCGTTCGAAGTCCTTTCTGTGTGAGTTCTTTAGCTGCCCAACCGCCACTAATGCCAGAGCCTACAACAATTGCGTCATAAGTTCGTTTTCCTACACTATCAATATTGAAATTTGCCATATTTTATAATTTGTATGGTCATGATTGGTTAAATTTCTAATGTATAAAAGATTTTTTAATTTTTCCTCATTGAATTTAATTTTTTCAATAATTCTAATCGTTTTGTTACATCAGTTTTAGAAAAACTTCTTTGTAATAGTTTATTGTTTTGGGCAATAATTAAGATTCGTGAATCTTCTCTTCTTTCTAAATCCCAAATCAGACTCAAAACCATCGGGGCTTACAAAGCATAAAACAAAAAAGCCTTAGATTTCTCTAAGGCTTTTCGTCGGGGTGGCCAGATTCGAACTGACGACCTTCTGCTCCCAAAGCAGACGCGATACCGGGCTACGCTACACCCCGAATGGTGCTTTTTGTTTCGGAATGCAAAAGTAAATATTTAATTTTACATTTCAAACTTTCGGACAAAAAAATAATAAAATATTTTTTTGCGGAGAGGGCGAGATTAGAACCAGCGGTACGCTTTAGACGTACGACAGTTTAGCAAACTGCTCCTTTCGGCCACTCAGGAACCTCTCCTTCCCTTTCGGACTGCAAATATAGAAGCTCATTTTTAAAATTCCAATATTTCAATAAGCTTTTTTTGAAAAAAAATCATACTATCAAATAAGATACTTATTTTCAATAACTTACAGAATATTTTTTCAAACCTACCTCAAACTATGAGCTATAGAAATACTTCACTCAAACGAAATAAATCTATACAAGTCCGTTCATTTAAAAATCAATTGCGAAAACTCTTTTAAATACATCCTCCACGAGTTCCAATCATGATTTCCTTCATTCTCCCGATAAGTATATTTTAATCCTACTTCATCATACAAATCCTTTAATTTTATTACACTTTGATATAAAAAATCAATTTACCCATGCCAATCCAATAAACTTTTGGTTTATTTTCTATTAATTTTTTCAGTTGTTGAATATGTTCTTCTCGATTATAATTCGATGAACCTCTAAGTGCCGACGAAAATAAACCCATGCTCATTACTCCAATATATTTGAATTTTTCGGGATTAGCATTTGTAATATTTTGGGTTTGATAGCCTCCCATAGAAAATCCAGTAATTGCTCTGTGATTGGCATCTGGAAGAACTCTATAATTTTTTTCAATAAATGGAATAACATCATTCACCAAACTTTTTTCAAAATTTCCCGATGCCATTGAGCCTATCCCTTGTGGAATTTTCTGATTCAATGCTCGGCTTAAAGGAGCAGCAGGTGTGTTAGGATTACCATTAGTCATAACAATAATCATTGGTATTGCTTTTTTTGATGCAATCAAATTATCCAATATAAAGTTCGCTCTTCCACGACTGAGCCATCCTTCCTCATCGCCCCCTCCTCCATGCAATAAGTACAAAACAGGGTATTTTTGATTGGATTGTTCATAACCTGGAGGCGTGTAAACATTCATTCTTCTTTCACCCCCCAAAGTAGTTGAAGGATACCAAATAGTATGAATATTTCCATGCGGTACATTCTTGACATCATAAGTATCCGCTTCTTCTCCCGGGATCATCAACATATTCTGAATCCAAGCTCCATCTCTCGTAACCAAAGAATTGTTTGGGTCTAACAAAGGTTGTTTGTTCAATGTAAAATCATACTCATAAAAATCGGACGGAATAGGTCCAATTTTTACTTCATACAAACTGTCTTTTTTAACAAATGGAACTGCCTTGTATCCCCCTGGCCAAGTTCCGCTTAATTCCAATCCATCTAAATTATCACCTCTCAGACGAAAAATTACAGATTTATCTTCTAAAATTTCCATCGCCTGATAGCTAATCGGTCTTCTTTGGGCCTGACCTATCAGAGATACACTGAGCAATCCAGCCAAACACAAGATGCTAATACTTACTTTTTTAAATTTATTTTTCATTTTTCTTATTTATTTTTATTTTCTTTTAAAAAGCAATTATCAAAAATAAAAACAAATATTCGTAAATAAAAGAAAATAATCATTATTTTGTACAATAAATTATCCAATTCATCTATTATCTACAATTAGATTTTTTCGTTATCTTGCAACTACTTTAAAACTCTCATTTATTATGAAAATAGCTATTATTGTTATCAATATTTTACTGATTATTGCTCTCATTCCTACTTTGATGGCAGCCATCATGTCTCCAATGATTTTTGATGCTGGGGTTACAACCAGACGCTATTGGGCTGCCGGAACGATTGTTGCCATGCCTTTCGTGATAATTATTGCAGAGATTGTTTCTTGGATAGCATTTTTTAAAGGAAATTATGAATTGGCACTAAAAGCTAGTCTATCTCCGTTAGTTTTTGCAGTTTTCCTAGTATTTTTCTTGTTGAGGGTAGATTAAAAAAGGCCGAACACTTAATGTTCGACCTTTTTAATCAAAAAATAGGGAATGATTTGGGGATGGGAGTCATTTGTTGTTTTAATAATGATTCTATTTCAGCGACTACCGCCAATTCAGTATCTCCGAATGACTTTGATGCTTCTTTTAAAATCTTAAATGCTTCGTTAGCCCACTCCGTAGAAGGGGTATAATTCAATTTAATATGCTCCAAAGCTTGTTCGCCAAGTTTAGCAATAGCCGATAAATTCTTCGCATGCTCTTGTACACGTGCCAAAGGAGTAGAATTTTCCATTAAGACAGCTAATTTCTTATCTAAACCTTGCCATCGTGTTAGGTAATTAATGATTAGTTTTTCGGAATCAGAATCTTTATTGTTTAAAAATGATTTGACGGCAGACCTAAATTTCCATTTAATTTCCGAATCGACCGCAATAATATCTGAAATTTCGTTCAATGGGGCAGTTTGCAGCGTCATTCCCCTTGGTTGTGTCATTTTTGCAAATAACTTTTTATAACCCTTGATGGGAGTCAAAACGTCTGTAAGTACTTTTAAATCATTTACGTTTTGTTCGGAAGCATAAAACCTAAGAGCTTTTTCATAAGCTGAAATATGTCCTAAACCTTTGAAATCAAGGTGTTTATTCAGCACTGCCAAGCGTCTATATAACTCTTCGATATCATTTGATTCCGTAACAGACCAAAAACGCTCGGCAATTGCTGCCGCTCTCGGCCAAATACGTGTTTCGATATTGAATTTATCGGCAATTTCTGTCCATTGTGCTGCTTCACCACCTTTTATCCCATTTTTAATCATAAAATCCGGATTATTATAGTGAATATAAGCTGGCATAAATAAATCCAAGTAAAAGCCTTTAGATATTAAAGTTGGATTTCCATTTTCGGTAGATTTATTGATAAAAGTAGGATTTTGCCAAACTTGCACAAAAACATCTTTCGGAAGTTGAGATGAAAATAATTCCTCCCAACCAATCATCGCTTTATTGTATTTTTTCACCAATTGATAGACCCGATTAACAAAATAAGCTTGTAGAAGATGGGTATCATTGATTTTATTTTTCTGCATAAATTCAACAATCGAAGGATTATTTTTCCATGCCACACCATTATTTTCATCGGCTCCGATATGAATGTACGGGGCAGGGAAAAGTTTTGCCATTTCCGCTAAAAACTTATCTAAAAACAAATAAGTTTGCTCGTTTGCTGGGTTCATCGCAGGAAAAGGAGCAGTTTTCATAAACTGCACAATAGAGAGCATATTTTGCTCTTTGATTTGACTAAAATCAACCGGAGGACCAGGTTCAAAAGTATCATTAAAACTCGACAATAAAGGATAAGCCGCAAACCAACTCTTAGTATGTCCAGGCATATCAAATTCAGGAATAATAATAATTCCTCTTTCTTGAGCAAATTTCACTAAATCTACTATTTGCTCTTGGGTATAATATTCGCCATTAGACCCTTTCTTATGAAATTGGGGGAACACCTTAGACTCAACCCTAAACCCCTGATCATCAGTAAGGTGCAAGTGCAAGACATTCATTTTAACCGATGCCATTGCTTCTATGTTTCGTTCGAGAACATCAATCGGAATAAAATGCCGAGCTACATCAATCATTAAGCCCCTCCACTGCAATTTAGGCTCATCCACAATAGAAACAGCAGGAAAGACAAAATTTTTAGCTTTTTTCTCACACAATTGTAATAAAGTTTCTAATCCCCGCATGGCTCCAATTCCTGTATTTGCCTCTAACATTACCTTTGAGGAGGAAATATTCAATGTATAGGATTCATCCACTCCTATTGAATTTTGAACAACTTTTTTAGTAATAATTTGTAGAGAAGCTGAATCACTTTTATTTGAAAACTTAATATAATCAGTATTGAAATAAATCCCAGTTTTACGATTAAGTTGTTGATATACCCGATTGACAGCTTTCAATAATAATGTATCATTAGAAGGAGAATTAATCGATATATTAAAATTAGTCAAGATTGTAAAATCTCCTGAAAGCCATTGTACAGATTTTGGAATAGGCATTAGATTGATGTTTTTTTGAGCAGATGCAGCCCAACTCATCATCATCCAAAGCATAATCATTAATTTTTTCATGCGTTTACTTATCATATTGTTCATAAAAGCTTTCGAATTCAACCAATCCTTGGTCGGTACAAATCCCTTGTATATAGACATTAATTGTATTATTAAAGACATCTATTGGAGCAAAAGCAACTCCTTTCAGGCGATTGGTTCGGGTGATAGTCATATAAAGAATTCCTATTGTTTCTACCACTAAATCAGGGTTTAATGTTGGTTTTATCAGCTCCATTTTCATCCCAGCAACAATTAACCCCCGAAAATGAATCAAAGATTCTTGGGCGTAAGTTCGCACCACCTCCTCTTGAAGTTCGGGATAAAAATAATTCAAATCGGCATAAAAATCTTGAGAAATGCCAAAATCCAATTTAAAAAGCTTATTTAAAATCAAACATAAATCCCAAATAGGATCATTTTTCTTATCTTTGGCTTGAACTAAATCATTGGAAAGAGCCGCATAATGACGCTCCAAGCAAATTCTCAACAATGACTCTTTATCTTCAAAATACCTATAAAAAGTCTTGCTCGAAATGCCAAGTGGATGAATTAATCGCCGAACAGTAATTTTTTTAATTCCATTCTTCAAAAATAAATCCAAAGCTACTTCTATTATTTTTTCTCTAAAATCCATTGGTTTAAATCAAGTTACAATATTATATATTCTTTTTAAGAAAACAACAAACTCGAAAAATTTTCCATTGTAAATAACGCAAAAAGACCCCTAACAGAGGTCTTTTCGACAAAATTATGAATAAATTTTATTTTAATTTCAAAACCGTAGCTCCAAGTGGCGGTAATGTAATCTCGATAGATTGCTCTTTCCCATGAGCAGCAACAGCTTGCGTATGTACTATTCCATTTAAAGCTCCACTACCCCAATATTTCTGATCATCACTATTGAAAATTTCGGCATATTCTCCAGCAAATGGCACACCAATTCGATAATTTGAACGAGGCACAGGCGTAAAGTTCAATACGACCAATACATTTTGTTTTTCGTTTAAACCCTTTCTGGCATAGACAATCACCGCATTTTCTCTATCGCTAGTATCAATCCATTCGAATCCATCTGGACTAAATTGCTTATCAAATAAAGCTCCCTCAGTACGATAAAGTTTATTCAAGTCTTTCATCAACTCATTAATGCCTTTATTAGGCTGATAATCAAGTAAATGCCAATCCAAGCTTTTGGCAAAATTCCATTCTGCATATTGAGCAAATTCACCACCCATGAAAAGTAATTTTGCCCCTGGATGGGTAAACATATAAGCATACATCAAACGTAGATTGGCAAATTTTCTCCATTCATCCCCTGGCATTTTTTCAATCATTGAACCTTTTCCATACACGACCTCATCATGCGAGAATGGCAACATGAAATTTTCTGAAAAAGCATATACCAAACTGAAAGTAATATCATTTTGATGCCATTTTCTATACATTGGGTCTTTTGAAAAATACCTCAAAGTATCATTCATCCAACCCATCATCCACTTCATTCCAAAGCCTAATCCACCAGTATAGACAGGTCTAGAGACACCAGGAAAAGCCGTCGATTCCTCCGCAATTGTCTGAGCATCAGGGAATGAACGATAAATTTCCTCATTCAATTCTTTAAACAAAGATATTGATTCTAAGTTTTCTCTTCCTCCAAATACATTTGGCACCCATTCTCCTGCATTTCTGGAATAATCACGATATAACATCGATGCCACAGCATCTACTCTTAAGCCATCGGCATGGAATCTATCCAACCAAAAAAGAGCGTTAGAAATCAAGAATGAGCGTACTTCAAATCTTCCGTAATTAAAAATATAACTTTTCCAATCAGGATGATACCCTTCTCTTGGATCTTCGTGTTCATAAAGTGCTGTTCCGTCAAATCGGTATAATCCGTGGGCATCGCCTGGATAATGAGAAGGTACCCAATCCAAAATTACTCCAATTCCATTGATATGCAATTGTTCTATCAAATACATGAAATCTTGGGGTGTACCGAATCGACTGCTCGCCGCAAAATATCCAGTAATTTGATATCCCCAAGAAGGTTCAAAAGGATGCTCCATGATAGGCATAAATTCTACGTGTGTAAAACCCATTCCTTTCACGTAAGGCACAAGTGTTTCGGCAACTTCACGATAGCTCAAGCATCTGTCTGGATTTTCTGGGTCTCTTTTCCAAGAGCCAAAATGAATTTCATAGACAGAAATAGGGGCTCCTAAATGATTGGCTGCACGTCTGGTTTTCATCCATTCTTGGTCGTTCCACTCGTACCAAGTATCCCACACAATAGAGGCTGTTCTAGGTGGATGTTCCCAACGCAAAGCATAAGGATCTCCTTTTTCTACTTCAGCACCATTGTTTGAGCTGATAAAATATTTATATACTTCTCCCCTACCCACATTCGGTATCCATCCTTCCCAAATGCCCGAGCCATCCCACCGTGGAAATAGAGCATGCTCACCTCTATTCCAACCATTAAAACTTCCAATTACTGATACGTATTTGGCATTGGGAGCCCATACAGCAAACAAAGTTCCAATTACGCCATTTCTTTCAATCACATGTGAACCTAATTTCTCATATAATCTAAAATGTTTTCCTGATTTGAATAAATTGATATCAAAATCAGTCAATAAACTATGTTCTTCAACTTTTGCAATTTCTGAATTTGGAGCTTGCAAGTCCTTTTGTTCTGAAGAATCATTTGTTGGTTGTTCCGCTTTCGTGGAGGCCGTTTTCTTTGCCATAGGTTAAAGTAATTTATATGTATTTTCTATATTTATGTGCTTGAATATCAATTGTTGAACAATTTATTATGAATTTCTCAACAACAAATGTATCAAAATTATATTTTTGCTCAAATATTCTATGCAATAAATTATGTCAGCACCCTTAGCAGAACGCCTTCGACCTAAAAAGTTAGATGATTATATCGGGCAGGAACATATTCTGGGAGTTAATAAACCCCTAAGAAGAGCCATTGAGTCGAATTTAGTACCTTCGATGATTCTATGGGGGCCACCCGGAACCGGCAAAACTACTTTAGCTTTGTTGATTGCAGAAGCCACGAAAAGACAATTCCATCAACTGAATGCTGTCAGCTCGGGCGTAAAAGAATTAAGAGAAGTCATTGCAAAAGCTTCTGGATTATTTCCTCCTATTGTATTTATTGATGAAATTCATCGGTATAATAAATCTCAACAAGATTCACTGCTAGCAGCAGTTGAAAAAGGGCAAATTACTTTGATTGGTGCAACTACCGAAAACCCTTCTTTTGAGCTAAATAGTGCAGTGTTATCGAGATGCCAAGTCTATATTTTAGAGGCTTTTGGTGCGAAAGAGCTTCAAGCATTAACAGACCGGGCAATTAGAGAAGATGAATACCTTAAAGACAAAAAAATCCGCATTGATTCGTATGATGCACTTGTGCGTATTTCAGGAGGAGATGGCAGAAAACTGTTGAATATTTTAGAGTTAATCACCTTTAGCTATCCACCTGATGCCGTTATCGTTATTGATGACACTTTAGTAGAATCCGTTGCACAACGGAATATTGCACGATATGATAAATCCGGAGAACAGCATTACGATATTATCTCTGCATTCATCAAATCAATAAGAGGTTCTGATCCGAATGCCGCCTTATATTGGATGGCAAGGATGATAGTTGCTGGCGAAGACCCTGAGTTTATTGCTAGAAGAATGCTCATTGCTGCTTCTGAAGATATAGGAAATGCTAATCCGACTGCCATTATTATGGCGAATAATTGCATGCAGGCAGTCAAAATGATAGGTTATCCAGAATGCCGAATAATTCTTTCCCAAACTGCTATTTATTTAGCAACTTCACCCAAATCAAATGCCTCGTATCTTGCCATCGATAAAGCATTGGCATTGGCAGAAAAAACGGCTCACTTATCTGTTCCATTAGCTCTTCATAATGCTCCAACCCGACTAATGAAAGAAATAGGTTATGGGAAAAACTATCAATATTCGCATAATTTTGAAGGAAATTTTGCCAAACAAAATTTTCTACCGGAAGAATTAAAAGGGAAAAAAATATATGAACCCGGAAATAACACCAGAGAAAACGAAATCCGCAAGCAATTAAAACAGTGGTGGAAAGATTGGTATGAATATGAATAAAAAAATAAACAATCAGTGAGCTGCACTCTGGCGAATATTCATTTTTGTAGGTATTTTGATTGTCTTAAATGAAGGAATTCCTATATTTTTCTTCTCAATAGCATTGAATAACAATTCTGCGGCAGTCTGACCAATTTCAAAAGCTGGTTGAACCACCGTACTCAATGGGGGATCTAATAAATTTGCTACGGTGAGGTTTGTAAAACCAATAAATGCCACCTCATCAGGCATACTAATCCCTTTTGCTTTCACGGCAGAAAAACAATCCAAAGCTAGCCGGTCACTTGTTGTAAAAATAGCATCTGGACGCTGATTTATTAATAATTCTTCTACCAAACGCTTGGCTTCTTCAGGCTCAAACCCACAATAACGAACCAAATTTTCATCAAAATCGATACCATATTTGTCTAAGGCAGCTTTATATCCTGCAAACCTTTCGTGAGTTGTGGATAGTAAAGCTGGACTCGTCAGATGGGCAATTCTTCTTTTGCCCGACTGAATCAAATACTCAGTTGCCAGAAAAGCACCTTCAAAATTTTCAGCAACGACTTTATTGGCATCTATTTGCTCGGAAATTCTATCAAAAAGCACCAAGGGTAATTTTCTTTCTTGTAATGCTTGTAAATGAGATACATCAGTTGTTTGTCCTGACAAAGAAATAAGCAATCCATCTACTTTTCTAGCAATGATTTGCTGTACATTAGCCACCTCTCTTTGATAAGACTCATGGCTCTGAAAAATAACGACATGATATCCTCTTTGCTGTGCAATTGCATCTATACCATTGATTGCTTGCGAGAAAAAATTATTGGCAATTTCAGGAACAATAATACCGATAGTTTTGCTTTTATTTTCTTTCAAACTCAAAGCAATAGGATTAGGAGAATAATTGACCTTTGCAGCATACTCAAGCACTAATCGCTTGGTTTCTGCATTAATCTCATAACTACCTCTGAGTGCCCTTGAAACGGTTGAAGTAGATAAGTTGAGAGCTTTGGCAATATCTTTTATGGTAACTGTTTCCAAAATCAATTCTCGTTATAATACAATTTTTTGAAAGCGTAAATTTAAACACAATTAGTATTAAAATAAGCTTTTGAAAAAAATATTTCTCATATTCTCAGATAGGAGTCTGCTGATTTCATTTTTGGTAACGTTCCCGATAACGTTTGCATAAAGATATTCTTGTAAATATTTGCTGAATAGAAAATCTTGGTTCATCTTAGAAAAATGAAACTATCTATACGAATCCTTACAAATATTTTTTTTTCAAGGAATTGTACATTTTTAATTTTTACAAATAAAGTCCGAAAATAGTTGGACAAAATCTAAGAAGATGTTTGCATTACACGGAAAAATCGCCCTTGTAACGGGCTGTAATAAGGGAATAGGCAGAGGAATTGCATTGGGGTTGGCGGAAGCTGGTGCGGATATCATTGGAGTGTCTGCATCGATTGCCCTAGAGGATAGTCAAATCGAAAAGGAAGTAAAAGCTTTGGGACGTAATTTCAAGGCTTATCAAGCCGATTTTAGTAATAGAGAAAGCCTAAAATCTTTTATTTCTGCAGTAAAAAACGATTTTTCAGTCATTGATATTTTAGTAAATAACGCTGGCACAATCCTGCGAATGCCTGCCGCCGAGCATCCTGATGCGTATTGGGATAAAGTGATGGAAATAAACCTTGATTCTCAATTTATATTAGCAAGAGAAATTGGAAAAGATATGATTGAAAGAGGTAGCGGGAAAATCATTTTCACGGCATCTTTACTTACTTTTCAAGGTGGAATCAATGTTCCTGGGTATGCGGCAAGCAAGGGAGCTATCGGAAGTTTGATTAAGGCTTTGGCTAATGAATGGGCAGGAAAAGGTGTCAATGTTAATGGCATTGCTCCGGGATACATTGCCACCGACAATACCGAAGCTCTCCGAAATGATCCCGATAGAAGTCAATCTATTTTAGCCCGTATTCCTGCTGGAAGATGGGGAACTCCTGAAGATTTTAAAGGTCCTGCTGTATTTTTGGCTTCAGAAGCCTCTGACTACGTCCATGGCACAATTTTAACTGTAGATGGCGGCTGGATGGGGCGTTAATAATTTTTTAGAATCAAAACTCAATAGAATATAAATGAAAACAAGGTACGAAAGTAGTCCGAAAGAAACTGCCAGCATGAATACGGCAACATTGCGAGAAAATTTTTTAGTAGAAACTTTATTTTCTGAAAATAAAATCAACCTTACCTACTCTCATTACGATAGATTAGTTTTGGGCGGTATCATGCCATTTGACGAGGCGATTCATTTAGGCAATTACGATGAACTAAAATCCGAGTATTTTTTAGAAAGACGTGAAATAGGAATCATTAATATTGCTGGAGATGGAAAAATCACGGCAGACGGCGAGTATTTTGCCATTAATAAATTAGATTGTGTCTATCTTGGAAAAGGAACGAAAGATGTTATTTTTGAAAGTGTTAATCCTCAAAATCCAGCAAAATTCTTTGTTCTTTCAGCACCTGCCCATCAAAATTATCCTAATCGTTTGATGAATAAAGAAAATGCTTCACCGGCAGAAATGGGTGCTGTTGAGACCGCCAATAAGCGTATCATTTACAAATATATTCATTTAGACGGAATCAGAAGCTGTCAGCTGGTGATGGGTTTGACGGTTTTACAAACTGGAAGCGTTTGGAATACCATGCCTTCCCACACACACGATAGACGCTCTGAAGTGTATTGCTATTTCGATGTCCAAGAAAACCAAGGAGTATTACATCTCATGGGACAAGCCCAAGAAACCAGACATCTTTGGGTAAGTAACCATCAAGCCATTATTTCTCCGCCTTGGTCAATCCATTCGGGCTGTGGTACTACTAATTATTCATTTATTTGGGGAATGGGAGGAGAAAACCAATCGTTCACAGACATGGATTTTATTGCAATCAATGAATTGAAATAATACTAACATTTTATACTAACTTATCTATTTATTATGAAAGTCCACTTCGGTCGTTTATTATTGCTAACTGTCTTTTTTTGGGGAAATTCGGGATTTATACGCCTATTGGATGGCAAGCAAAAACCTCAAATTTTTCTGATTGGGGATTCCACTTGTGCCAATAA